>Ga0116165_1000313_pt1 | contig 41926 bp, 38 predicted proteins | sample AD_JPNMR1_MetaG_FD_89885 | JGI IMG/M metagenome (GOLD analysis project Ga0116165, IMG submission 89885) | Active sludge microbial communities of municipal wastewater-treating anaerobic digesters from Japan - AD_JPNMR1_MetaG | ecosystem: Engineered > Bioreactor > Anaerobic > Digestate | place...
CTTTTTCATATTCTTTTATATGTTGGTAACTTCTTGGCATAAAAATTCCTCCTATGGTAGTTGTTTCTATTCTACCATAGGAGGTTCTTTTTTGCTATTGTCCGTTTTTACTGGACTTGTGCAGTTGTAGATCGGTTTTTTCATATACTCCGCCAGATACTTGCCGTCCGCGCTTTCCAATGCGAAGCTGTAGATATCCTTAAAGTAAACCGCCGCCTCATAGGCGGTCATGCTGCAGAAGTGCCCGCTGGTGATCCTGCTGGAAACGCCAAGCTCCTCGGAGTAACTGTTGAAAACCGCTCTGCCGTATTTCCGAATCAGTTCTATGTAGGAGTTGTTGTCGCTGTGCACAAGCGAGTAGTATATCAGCTGATCCACCGTCAGCTCGGCGCCGGCCGGAATATTGCATACATCCTCTTTTATCGCGACGACTTCGGATGTGTCAACGCCCTTTTTTAAAACCGCCGCGATATAAGGCGCTTTGACCACGCTTGCGCAGAAATACGCTTTATCGGGCGTCGCGGCGATCGCAATTCCGGTATCTAAATTCTCATAGTAAAAGGAAACGCTGTTTGGATGGGATTTAACGATATCTTTCAGCTTAATCAGCAGTTCTCTGCTGACCCCGTCCAAGTTTCCTTTACATACAAGAACGACGTCCGAATCGTCTTGCGAAGGGTTTTTACCGCTGTCGCGGGACGTGTCGCTTGAATCCAAGCCGGGTTCGGATACGGCGCCGGATTCTGCGCCGGAATTGCCGGATTCCGCATCGGAACTTGCTTCCGTATCGGAATTTACTTCCGTATTCGATTTGTCGGCCGAAGCTGAATACCCTTTTTCAATCGACCGAACGGTAGCGGAGCACAAAATGCAGAATGCGGAAACAACAAGCATTGTGCAAATCAAAATGACAATCTTTCGAATGATATACAACGCTCTTCCCTCTATTCGCTTTTCATCTTACAACACAATAGTGGTGAAAATTGTTGCAAAAAGTTTCAAACTAAAAATTTTATAATATTTTAATAATTCGTAGATTGCTTTCCGTAAAAAATATGTTAGATTGCTATTGTAAATATATGCAATATTTACAAATCTTTATGAAAGGACGATGGTGATGAAAAAACGTATCAGCTCCTCCTGGCGATAAGCATATCTGCTGTTTTTTTCGGCTGCTCTGTAGAACAAGCGAATCTTAAAGACGGAACGTATATGAATAGAATCCCATTCGACAATGCCGCTTTGCGCGGCGAGACCTCCGGCGAACCGGGACATCTGCTTGAAAACCCGATTATGAAAACAGCAGACGAGAACGTATCGACCTTCTCCATCGATGTGGACACCGCGTCCTATGTCAACTTCCGCAGATATATTTCACAATTTTCGCTTGCGGAATTTCAACAAAACAACTATTCGATCAGAACAGAAGAAGCCATTAATTATTTTAGATACGACTATGTAAAACCGGACGGCAGCCATCCCGTCGCGGTCGGCACGCTGGTCGGCGACTGTCCGTGGAACAAAAACGCAAAGCTCGCCGTCATCACCCTCGCCGCCAGGGATATCGACAAAGAAGCCCGCAAAGGCTCGAACATTGTATTCCTAATCGACGTTTCCGGATCGATGGATTCAGATGATAAATTGCCGCTGGTAAAAGAAACGATCGCGATGGCGGTGAAAAACCTGAACGAGAACGACACGGTCTCGATCGTGACCTACGCCTCGGGCGTGAAAACCGTTCTTTCGGGCGCGAAGTGCAGCGAAAAAGAGAAAATCCAAAACGCCATCGACAATCTCGAAGCCGGCGGCAGCACCGCAGGCGCGGACGGACTCAATACCGCTTACAGCCTTGCGGCGGATTACTTTATCAAAGACGGCAACAACCGTATTATACTTGCGACCGACGGAGATTTCAATGTCGGACCGAGCTCTATTGAGGAAATGAAACAGCTGGTGACCGAGAGAAGAGAAAGCGGCATTTTCATCACGGTGCTCGGCTACGGCGTTACATACAACAGCGGCGATAAAAAGCTTGAAGTGATCGCGGACAACGGAAACGGCGGTTTTTACGTCATCGACAGCCTTGCCGAAGGCGAAAAAGTGCTGGACGAGCAGTTCTCCGGCAGCTTCTACACCGTCGCGAAAGACGTTAAGGTGCAGGTCGAGTTCAGCAAAGAAACGGTGGAAAGCTACCGCTTAATCGGCTACGAGAACCGCGTGCTGGATAACGCCGACTTTGAAAACGACAAAAAAGACGCCGGCGACATGGGCGCGGGTCAGACCGTCACCGCCATATACGAAATAACCGTCAAGGACAACGCCGCAGAAAACCTCTTTTCGGTCAAAGTCCGCTATAAAGAACCAGACGAAAACGAATCCAAACTCTACGAGCATCAGGCGTCCGTCAGCACGGAACTGAACGGCGATTTCCACTTCGCCGCCGCCGTTGCCGAAGCCTGTCTGGTAATCAACAACTCCGAGTACAAAGCCGATGCTTCGCTCGAACACGCTTACAACACCGCGAAGGAATACTGCGGCGATGATGTTTTTAAAAAGCAGTTTGTAGAGATTTTAGCGAAAATCAAAGGATAATCTCCCTTATAAAACAACAGCCCGGGTCAGCAGACCCGGGCTGTTGTTCTTTATTGAATCATCATTAAAGTTAGGAACTCGCCGTCGCGGCTGTCCTTCGGCACATACAGCTTGCCGTCGTTAAAGGCGAAGATGGTGGTCAGATATCCTAAATCGTTTATAGCCAAACGCATTAATAACGGCTTATAGGATTTCAGATGCTTCGGTATTGTCTTATCGTAGTAATTGGAAAGGTCATCTTGCAAATTCTGTATTGCATCGGCGATTTTGGAAACGATGGGCTCAAACACGGATTGCTCTAGCTGTTTATGCTGTTCAGGCGAGAATATGCAGAAGTTGGGAAGCGCTTTTCTGCCGTCTATGGTCACAAATCCCTTTTCAACCAGTTTTGCAAGGTTGAATCTGTCGTTTTCGTTCAATGTCGATACATCATATTTATTGTCCACAATCCGACAAAGCAGTTCGCGCAATTGCTGCCATTCCGGTAAGCTTCCGCCGATTAAGTACTGAATTTCCGACTGTCCGAAATTGTAAAGGCCGAACCACCAGAAATTGCCGTTGTAAATACTGCCGTTACATGCCCATCCCGATGTATCGACCACTTTTTCTATTTTATCAAAGTCCGTGCGGTCAAAACCAAGCGGATAGTATCTTCCGCCGTCGGGACGAATAGGAGGATCTAACGTAAAGGGCACTCGAATATATCCCGCGCATTGGTATATCAGCAGCCACAACAGCTTTTCCATCGGCTTGTCGCTGCCACAAAAACCGATTTTGCGGAGTTTATCCTCTTATGAAAACAGTTCGTTGATGATAACATCCGAGAGTTTCTCTTTATGCTTCAGATAAATAGCATTCTTTTCCTGCTCGCTTTGTGCGGTTTCAATGGCAAAAGACGTGGAGTACTTTTCTTTTTCTTCTGTAACAAATTCTCTTTCAATGAGCCACTGTAAATCATACTCGAGATATGCTTTTGGAATGCCAAGTATCTCGTTCAGTTCGTCTAAGGTTCTGGGCTGATCATAACAGGCTACACAGATATTCTGTTTTGTCAAGCTGTTGTTGATTACATCTGTATCGGCATAGGAATAAGACTGACCGCTGATTGCCATGTGGAGTTTGCGCGGGCGGTAAACATAATCGGTGTTTTTCATTGCTATAATCTCCCTTCTCAATTTTTTCTTGTGTCAAAGAGGTGCCATTTAACCGCCTGCTCGCTTATGTTCAGTTTCTCGGCTATTTGCTTTACCGTTAGTTTGTCAAGGTAAAAGCTGATCATAATTTCACGCTGCAAAAAACTCAGCCTTGCAATCTGTTTTCGCATACGCAAAATCAACTGCTTTTCATGTTCCTTTTCCGCGTATTCGGCAACAAAATCCGAGTCGCTGCTGATTTGCAGTTCATCTACATGAACATACATTCTGTAGGTTTTTAAGCGGCGCAAATGATGGCACCATACATAGTGCGCGACTTTCCAGACCAGGTTTTCGAGCTTTTCTACCTGTTTTCCGGCTTTAATATCCTTTTTTATTGTTGAAAAGACCTGCACAAGAACCTCTTGCGCCAAGTCCTCCGCTTTTTCCCGGTCGCCCAGCTTTTTGTACGCCCAGTTGAGCAACATTAAAGAATATTCGTCGGCGATTTGTGTGAAAAGCTGTTCATAGTCCTTCAAATCTGCACATTCCTTTCAGAAAACCAGCGCTGATTTTTCTGTTCGCTTATGTAGTGACACAAAAAAAGAAAAGTTAGGGAAATTTAAACCAAAAGCGGAGAAAAAACTCTCCGCCTGCAAAAATTTATTTATTTACCGATTCGATGAAGCGTAAAAACGCTTCCCTGCCCGCTCGGGTGCATTTATAAACGCCCGCGTCCTCCAGCACGCCTAAGTACACAAGCCCGATCTCGTCCTGCAGAATTTTATCAATGTTTTCCGCAGTTATTTCGTTGTGTTTCTTCATGACTTCCTCCGCCCAGTCGGCGTGGGAAGCAGTTTTTTCGTTTGCGCGGATGTCTTTTTCGTTCAGAATAGCGTCTTTGAGGAGCTCAATTTCGGCAAGCAGTCTTGCCGGAAGCACCGCAAGCCCCATCACCTCGATCAGACCGATGTTTTCTTTTTTGATATGGTGCTTTTCCGCGTGCGGATGATAAACGCCGAGCGGATGCTCGTCGGTCGTGATGTTGTTGCGCAGAACCAGGTCGATTTCGTAGTTTTCGCCCCTGCGTCTCGCGATCGGCGTGATTGTATTATGTAAACCTTTTCCGGTTTCTGCGTATATGAACGCTTCCTTGTCGGTATAGCCGCGCCAGTGCGCAAGAATCCTGTCGCACAGTTCTACCAGTCTTTCTTTGTCCGGGCAGTTTAAGCGGATGACCGCCATCGGCCATTTGACTATGCCGGCGGTTACGTCCTCGAAACCTTTAAAGGCTATCGGAATCTCGACCGGCGCCTTCTCCATCGCGAAGACGTATCGGCCGCCCTGAAAATGGTCGTGCGAGAGAATCGAGCCGCCCACAATCGGCAGGTCGGCGTTGGAACCGATGAAGTAATGCGGAAGCAGCGTGACAAAATCGGTCAGCTTTGCAAACGTGCTGCGGTTTATCTTCATCGGCACGTGCTTAGCGTTAATCGCGATGCAGTGCTCGTTGTAGTACGCGTAGGGCGAATACTGCAAGCCCCAGTGCTCACCGTCCAGCCGTATCGGAACAATGCGCAGGTTTTGCCTTGCCGGATGATTGATTCTGCCGGCGTACCCTTCGTTTTCAAAGCACAAAAGGCATTTCGGATACCCCGACTGCGGCGCCGCTTTCTCGGCGGCTATCTGGCGCGGGTCTTTTTCCGGTTTGGAAAGGTTAATCGTGATATCCAAATCGCCGAACTCGGTCGGCGTGACCCATTTTTTGTCTTTGGCGATACGGGTGGCTCGGATGTAGTTGGTGTCCTTGCCCAGTTTAAAGAAGTATTCCGTCGCTCTCTGCGGGCTCTTCCGCAAAAGGCTGTAAAACTGCGCCGCGACGTCGGAGGGACGCGGCGTTAACACGCCCATGACGGCCGTGTCGAACAAATCGCGCGACACGACGCCGTTGTCGGGTATAATGCCCTTCTCCGCCGCGTAGTCACACAGAAAGCCGAGAATTTCGTCAAGGCTGTGTGTTTCTGTTATTTCGGGCTTCTCGAAGCTGTCCAGCTTGAACAGGGGTAACAGGCTGTTGATTATGTAAACCTCGTCCATCGGTTCGATGAGGTCGTTTTTAATACCGTATAAAGCAAGCTCCGCAATCGCTTCGTAAATCGTCATCTAACCTGATGCTCCTAAATAATCTTCTTAATCGCTTTTAGATAATGTTTCGCAATCAGCATCGCGCCCGCTTCGGACGGATGAACGCCGTCGGGCGCCCAGTAGGTCGGTTCTTTCTCGACCGACGCGGCGGCGAAAATGCCGTCGAGCGGAACAAACACGTCCGCGAACTCGCGCGCGAGCGCGCGGGTGATCTGTATCTTCGGGTCGAGGTCCACTCTGTAATGCGCTTTGTCCGGCGTGTAAAGCAGGAATTGCTCGAGCAGAATGATTTTTGCTTTTGTCTTGGTTTTGACCTGCGTCAGAATATCCCGGTAGCAGCTTTCGAAATACTCGTTCGGCATCCAGGCGCCCTTGTCCGCGAAATGCCAAGTGTCGTTGACGCCGATGAGAATCGAAACGATATCCGGCTGAATGTCGATGCAGTCGGTCTGCCAGCGCGCCTTTAAGTCTTCCGCTTTGTTGCCGCTGATGCCCAAGTTGATAAACTCGAACGCCCTGTCCGGATACGCTTCCCGAATCAGCTGCGCCGCGAACTTCGCGTAGCCGTTGCCCAAATTATGATAATCGCTTCTGTCTCTCGAAGCGTCGGTTATGCTGTCGCCCTGAAAAAGTATTTTCAAACAAATCATCCTTTTTTTAATATTTTAAAACAGTAAAAAGTATAGCACACGAAGAAAACATAGTCAATATTCAGAATCGGTTTGTTTTGAATTATAAATTGACTTTGCGGCGAAAGCTGTGTATAATTTAAACAATCATTTTCATTACAGGGAGCGTCGAAATGAACAAGTTACTGAAAACTGTAATCTCCGCCGCATTAGCGGTAGCGCTTTTCGTCCCGTTTTTCGCTGTTTTCTCGGCGGACGCGGCAACCGTCGAACCGGTCAAGCTCAGCGGAATCAACATTGAGCGCAAGTTCAACTACCTGGTCGTATATACCGACGAGTTCGGTTCCGGTTCGACCCAGACCGACGACAACGGGATTGAGGCCGTGGTCAACAGCGAAGGCAGGGTTATCTCTGTCGGCGGAAACAACAACAATATTCCAAAAGGCGGTTTTGTCATTTCCGGCTCAAGCACCAAAAAGACCTATATCGAAAAGAACATCAAGGTCGGATACGTCGTTTATCTGGACAAGGACGCGCCCGCCATTACCGTTGTTCCAGACGATTACAACCCGTTCTACGCAAAAACCATCGAGTTTACCTCCATCAACACCACGCGTTTTGAGAACTACCTTGTCATCTATGACGGAAAAGACGGCAGAAAGACCACCGGCACGAACCAGTGGGGCTTTGAAGTTGCCGTCGATAAAAACGGATTTATCATCGCCGTCGGCGGCAACAACTTAGAGATTCCCGAGGGCGGATTTGTGCTCAGCGCCATCGGCACCAAGAAAAACGCGCTCTCCGAGATCGCGCGGCTCGGACTTTCGGCTGCCTATGATACCGAAACCAAGATCGTCACCATTTCATACAGCAAGGAAAACGCCGTCGAAGCGCCGCGGCTTATCCTTGAAAACTGGAAGAACGAATACAACATAGCAAAAAAGACTTACAGGAATATCAATTACGGCGCGGTCGAGGATTTGATGCAGGACCTCGAAAAGTACTTCAATCTGATAAAAGAAGCGGTCGATAAAGACGATATGCTCGCATATACCATCGCGCAGAGCAATTTTGACAAAACGTCAATAAAACTGAAAACCCAGCTTACCGAAAGCCCCGCGGTTGAGGGCAGAGCGATATGGATCCGCCCGACCCAGACGACCATGGAGGAAGTAAAGAAGGTTATCCGGGAAATATACGAAAACGGATTTAACATCGTCTGCATCGAAGGGCTTTTCAACAACACCGTCATTATGAAACTGCCCGAGGGCAACTACCTTGAGCAGAATCCGACGTTTAAAAACTTCGACGTGCTCGCCGCTTACATAGAAGAATGTCACAAACACGGCATGGAATTACACCTGTGGATGCCGGTTTTCCGCGTCGCGCACGACGGCAGCAATTATCCCGATCTCGGCTTGCATAAGAAGAAGCCGGAATGGGTCAATATCTCCAACACCGGCATTAACTATGTTTCCAACGAGTACGGCAGAGGCTACTTCCTGAACCCTGCTCTGCCCGAAGTGCATGAGTACCTGCTCTCGGTTTACAAATATATCCTCGAAAACTACTCGATTGACGGATTCCAGCTGGACTATATCCGCTACCCCGATACGGTGAACGGCGTTGACTACGGATATGACGAATACACGCGGAATCTGTTCAAAGAGCAGCACAACGTCGATCCGATCACGCTTTCGCAGTCGGACGCGCTGTGGAAGACCTGGTACGAGTTCAGAGCCCAGTTCGTAACCGATTTCGTGCTGAAAGTAAAAGACCTGATCGAAGAAATACGCCCGGATATCTACCTCTCCTGCGACGTCGTGCCTTCCTTTGACGAATCGCTGCAGCGCACGAAGCAGGACACGAAGAAATGGCTGACCAACGCGTACGTCGATATGGTGTTCCCGATGGCGTACGGAAACACCGACAGCGTAAACAAATGGTCGAAAAACACCGTAGCGCTGGCGGGCGACAAGGTTTTCGCCTATATCGGCCTGAGCGATTACGGCGCGGACACGCTGTTTGACGAAATCGTCATTTCCCGTCAGAACGGCGCCGACGGCATCGCGTTCTTCGCGTACGCGCAGTACAAGGACGGCGGCTACGAATCCATCCCGCAGACCATTTTCGCGGCCCGCGCGGTTTCGCCGAGCTACAACGGCAAAAAAGCATTGACCGCGCAGCTGAAGTTTATGAAGAGCCGCATTAAGAACGTCATCCTGCCCTCCAAAGCGGACGGCGCGGATGCGCTGGACGCGCTATGCGCCGACATTGACAACCTTATCGCGAGGCTGGAAAGCGCCGGTATCACCGCCTGCAGGCAGGACGTCGAAAAGCTGGTCGGCGATTTCAACGCGGTTTTAGGCGAGAAAGTTACGGATGAGAATCTGAAAAAAGCGGTTCAGGGCGATCTGCGGCTTGTAACAAAGATAACGCTTTTGTCAAAGGACGACGAAAAAGCGGAATACTACAAGGACCACCCGCTGCCCGAGCCGTACGAGCTTTCGGACGTTACGCCGGAACCGAACAACAGCGCCCCCTCCGGCAGCGAATCTGAGAGCAGGCTGAGCACCGCCGAAAAGGTGATTCGCGGCATCGCCATCGGCTTGATCGTAATCTCGATCGCCGGACTTCCGCTCTACTTTGCGCTCGAAAACAGAAGAAAGAAAATAGCGGCTTCGTTCGAAAAACCGGCGGAAAAGTCAGACGAAGAACAAAAAGACGATTCTGAAAAAGAATAAAATAAAAAAACACGGCGGAGTTTTATATAACTCCGCCTTTTCTTTATTCTTTCTGTTTTTCCGCGAGCTTGTCCAAACGCAGGTTTCTGAAATAGACGATCAGATCGACGGACACAACGCAGAAGTTCAGTATGTAAAAGAACACAACATAATTGACGTTGCCGGCTAAGAACTTGGACGCGATCCCCATCGCGTAGCCGAACAGGATTAACAGCAAAAACCAAAGGCTCTTGCCCTTTGCGGTTCTCGCCCGAATGGATTTTAAAATCGACAGCGGCCATGACAGTCCGAACGAAACCACCATAATCGCTTCAAAAACATACGCTAACTCTTTCACAAAAATACCTCTTATTTTACAGAATACTGAATATATCGAAAAGGGCAGTTCGTTCCTTCCATGTCAATCCGGCATAAACCGCCCTCATCTCCTACCTCTCATCTCTTATCTCTTACTTCTCATCTCTTATCTCTTACTTCTCATCTCTTATCTCTTACTTCTTATCTCTTATCTCTTATCTCTTACTTCTTACTTCTTACCTCTTACTTCTTATCCCTTACCTCTTACTTCCAAAACCACCCTGTTTATCCCCTTTCCGGTACGAACAAAGCTCTCAAGGTTTTCTTCCAAAATCTTCAAAAGGCGTTTTCTTGCCGCGACCGATGTCCAGGCGGCGTGCGGCGTGATGATGCAGTTTTTCGCTTTCAGAAGCGGGTTGTCCGGTCTGGCCGGTTCTGCGGCGAGCACGTCCAATCCGGCGCCGGCAAGTTTTCCGCTGTTCAGCGCGTCGGCGACATCCTGCTCGTTGAGGATTGCACCCCTTGCGGTATTAATGAGGAACGCGCCGTCCTTCATTCTGCCGATAAACGCTTTGTCCACCATGCCCCTGGTACCCTCGTTGAGCGGACAGTGCAGCGAAACAACGTCGCTTTTGCCGAGCAGTTCGTCGAGCGGCAGAAAGGTCACGCCGTTATCGCTACCGGACGTGCGCGTGCGCGTGGTGGCGATCACGTTCATGCCGAACGCCTGCGCCATCGCGCCCACCCTTTTTCCGATCGCGCCGAAGCCGATGATGCCCAGCGTTTTGCCGGAAAGTTCAATAAACCGTACGTTTTCGTAATGGAAGTTGGGCACTCCGGTCCATTTTCCCATCTTGACGATTTCCGTAAAGCCTTTGATATCGGTCACAAGGTTCAAAAGCAGCGCGAACGCGAACTGCGCGACCGAATCGCTCGAGTAGCCCGGCACATTGCAGACCTCGACGCCGTGTCTTTTGCACGCGGCAAGGTCGATCATGTCGTATCCGGTGCCGAGCGCGCTGACATACCGGATTTTTGGGCATTTACAGAGCAATTCTTCGGTAATTTCCGTCCTGTTCGTAAAAACCGCTTCCGCGTCGGCGCAGCGCTCCGCGGCAAGCTCGGGCGGCGTTTTATCGTAAACGGCCGCTTCGCCGTATTTGCTCAGAAAATCCCAGCTCAAATCGCCGGGGTTTACGGCAAAGCCGTCCAAAACCGTTATTTTCATCGTATCACCTCGCGATTATTATGAATAATACCATTTCGCAACCGCCCTGTCAAGGAACAGATTATATAAATTCATCGGAAATATGACTTAAAAAAGGGCAGATTTGCTAATCTAAGCACAAAATCTAATAGAATCAAGAAAAAGCCTGCCGGCTTCCCGACAGACTTTTTCATATGGATTGGCAGAACTTTATGACGGAAATACAACCGTTAGCAGCATTTTAAAGGGTTCCGGCGCTTCGAGCGCGTGCGGAATCCCGGCCGGCATCACGATCGATTGCCCTTTGATCAGGCGGTGTTTGGTTTCGCCGATCGTGATATCCGCAGTGCCGTCCAAAATGCAGACCAGCGCATCGCCGGTTGACTTATGAGCGCTGATTTCCTCGCCTTTGTCAAAGGAAAACAGCGTAATGCTTACCGCTTTGTTCTGCGCCAGCGTTCTGCTGACAACCTGCCCCGGCTGGTACGCGACCAGGTCGGATAAGTTCAGCACGGTTTCGGGTTCGATGTTTTTCATAATTTTCATGACGTTAATCCCCTTCCATTAAATTAGCCGAGTATGCTTTTCAGGTCCTCCTGCGGCGTTGTGATCGGCTTTATATTATAATTTTCCACAAGGAATTTCAAGATATTCGGCGAAAAAAAAGCAGGAAGCGACGGACCCAGCAGGATGTTTTTAATTCCCAAATGCAGAAGCGTCAGCAGGATTGCGACCGCTTTCTGCTCGTACCACGAGAGCACCAGCGTCAGCGGCAGTTCGTTGACGCCGCAGCCGAACGCTTCGGCGAGGGCGACCGCTACCCGGATCGCGCTGTACGCGTCGTTGCACTGCCCCATGTCCATCAGGCGCGGCAGTCCGGCGACCGTTCCTAAATCAAGGTCGTTAAAGCGGTATTTTCCGCACGCGAGCGTCAGTACGACCGTGTCGGGCGGCGTCTGCTTTACGAACTCGGTGTAGTAGTTGCGGCCCGGCTTCGCGCCGTCGCAGCCGCCGATCAGGAAGAAGTGCCTGATTTTTCCTTCCTTGACCGCGTTAATGACCGCGTCGGCTACCGAAAGCACCGTGCCGTGACCAAAGCCGGTTGTCACCTTGGTTCCGCCGTTAATGCCGGTGAACGTCATATCGGTTTCATAGCCGCCAAGCTCCAGCGCTTTCCTTATAACCCGCGTAAAGTCCTTGTCCTCGCCGATATGCACCAGTTCCGGATAGGCGACGACCTCGGTCGTGAACACGCGGTCCGCGTAGCTTTCCTTGACAGGCATCAGGCAGTTTGTCGTAAACAGCACCGGCGCGGGAATGTTTGCGAACTCCTTCTGCTGGTTCTGCCATGCCGTGCCGAAGTTGCCTTTGAGGTGCTTGTAGGCCTTCAGCTTCGGATAAGCGTGCGCAGGCAGCATCTCGCCGTGCGTGTAAACATTGATTCCTTTGCCCTCTGTCTGCTCGAGCAGCAGTTTGAGGTCTCTTAAATCATGCCCGCTGATAACGATAAACGGGCCTTTTTCCACCGTCAGCGGAACCTCGGTCGGCACAGGCGTTCCGAAGGTCTCGGTGTTCGCTTTGTCGAGCAGTTCCATGCACTTCAGGTTCTTCTCGCCCACCTCAAGGGCAATCGGCAGCAACTGTTCTACCGTCCAATCCTCGCCGACCGCGAACAGCCCTTTATAGAAGAAATTGTTTACTTCATCGTCGGCATAGCCGAGCATCAAAGCGTGGTAAGCGTAAGCCGACATTCCGCGCAGGCCGAACAGAATCAGCGTTTTCAAGGCGCGGACGTCCTCGTTTTCCGCCCACAGCTTTTCCATGTCGTAATCGTCGTTCTTCACGCAGCGCGCAGAGCAGGCGCAGCAGCCCGGCGCAAGCGCGTTTTTCTCGCGTTCTACCTCCGCGATCCGCTCCTGTATGGCCTTTTCGTCGAAGTTTACGTTTGTTACGGTCGTGAACAAACCCTTAATCACCGCCGCGTGCGTGCGCTCGGTCGGAACGCCGCCGGACGCCGCGCGCGCAAGGCCGATCAAAGCGCCGGTCAGTTTGTCCTGCAGATTTGCCGTGGCGGCCGTCTTGCCGCATACGCCGGCTTTGCCAGTGCAGCCCGTACCTTTCGCGGTCTGCTCGCATTGGAAACAAAACATTTCTTGTGTCATCTTGCGTATATTCCTCCAGATTTATAAAATTTAATCCAATATTCTTCCGTCCGTCGAAACGACAACGACCTGCCAGGGAATGAACTTGCCGCTGTTCATCAGCGCGGTTTTCGCCGCCCGCTCGATGCCGCCGCAGCAGGGCACTTCCATGCGGACAATCGTAACGCTTCGGATATTGTTGTTTTTGATAATTGCCGTCAGCTTCTCGGTATAGTCCCCTTCGTCCAGCTTCGGGCAGCCGATCAGCACGATTCTGTTCTTGATAAACCGGTTGTGAAAATCCCCGAACGCGTACGCGGTGCAGTCCGCCGCGATCAGCAGGTCGGCGTTGTCGAAATAGGGCGCGTTGTACTGAACCAGCTTAATCTGAACCGGCCACTGCGACAGCCTGCTCTTGACCGATACCGGTTCCGCATATGCGACGTTCTCAGCGTCGGTCCGGCTGATTCTTCTGGACTGCGACCCCGGGCAGCCGAAGTGCAGGGGCTGTTTTTCAGCCGTTTTCTTTGCGTTTACCGCCGCTTCGTCGAACGGCGCCGCTTCGCGCTCGATAAACGTAATCGCGCCTGTCGGGCATGCCGGCAGGCAGTTGCCCAAACCGTCGCAGTAATCGTCGCGCAGCAGCTTCGCTTTTCCGTCCACGAGGCCGATCGCGCCTTCGTGGCAGGCGTCGACGCACGCGCCGCAGCCGTTGCATTTTTCCTCATCTATTTGTATAATTCTTCTGACCATGATGCATTTCCTTTCATTTCTTACTTGATTTTACGGCGCTATTGTACTATAATGGCGCATAGATGTATGTTGTTTTTACAACAAAACAAAAAATTTTGGGAAAAAGTTTGGTCGATTATGGAAAACATCAGCAAAATACTCAAAAACACCGGGCTGTTCGCCGGAATCGAGGAAGAAAACATAGACAGGCTTCTGGGCTGTCTTTCCGCAAGGGCGGCCGAGTTTAAAAAAGACGTCTATATCATGTCGATGGGCGAAAAACCGTCCGACGTCGGCATCGTCCTGAGCGGAAGCGTGAACATCATCAGCGAGGATTACTGGGGAAACCGCACGATTATCGCGAAAGCGACCGCCGGCGAGCTGTTCGCCGAGGCTTTTTCCTGCGCGGACGTAAAAAAACTCCCCGTCAGCGTCGTATCGGCTGAAAAAACAAGCGTTTTGCTTATTGATTACAAAAAGATCATTACCACCTGCACCTCCGCCTGCGTCTTTCATACTTCGCTGATTCGCAATATGCTGCAGATTCTTGCGAACAAAAGCATCTACCTGATGAAGAAAATCGAGCATACCGCCCGCCGCACCACGCGCGAAAAACTGCTTTCGTATTTATCCGACCAGGCGATTGCGGCGGAGAGCAGTTCGTTTGACATTCCATTCAACCGGCAGGAGCTTGCCGATTACCTCTGCGTTGACCGCAGCGCGATGTCGAACGAGTTGAGCAAGCTGCGGGACGAAGGGATTTTGGAGTTCAAAAAGAATCATTTCGTGCTGAAATAATAAAAAGGTGAGAAGCGAACGCTTCTCACCTGTTTTTATGCTTTTATTAAAGCGACCCTTTGCGGCGCTTTTTGAGCGATGCGCAGAATCCCAGCGCGCTTATCGCCATGAAAGCAATCAGCAGAATCGGCTGCGTACGGTCGCCGGTGTCTACATTATCCGGTTCGCTGGATTCCGCAGGTTCACTGGATTCCGTCGGTTCGCTGGTATCCAATTGCTCTTGAATCTTCGCCAGCAATTCGCCGCAGGTATCGATGATGCTCTGGAGTTTCGCTTTTTCTTCGTCCGTAGCGGCATCGGTTTTAACCGCCAGAACGGCATTTTTAACGCTCTCAATCGCGGCGGCGTCGTTCTCGGTTACGTTTTCGGTCGTCAAGCCTTGAATCGGCGCTGCCAGTGATTGAATGGCTTTCATATAAACCGTAACCGTCGTTGTGTTGCCCGCTTTATCCGTAGAGACAATGACATAGGCTGCGTCCCGGTCGCCGGGCAGCGTTACGACGTTTGCCTGTTGATTGCCGGACAGTACGCTAAAGATAGCGTTACTGCTTCTTGCAATTTCGCCCATGTACGCTTCGCCGTTGACCGTCAAAGATTTTAGGTTGGTTTCATCCACGGTAATAACCTGCGTGGTGTAATAGGTTTCGCCGTCAACCACGCCGCCGATTTCCGGTGCGGTCAAGTCGAATACCGCGCCGTCGGTGGACAGATAGGTCACATTGCCCGCGTTGTCGGTAATCTTCACATAGTAAACAAAGCTTTCCGCGTCGTTCGGGGCGACGGAGATTTCGCCCGCGTACGCCGTCCATTCCGTAATGTTCTCGATCTGCTCGACTGCTTTGTCCGACCTGTAGTATTCGATGCTCGCGATGCCCGACAAATCGGAATCCGCAGTGATGATGATCGTCTGCGTCTCCTTGAAGAACAAACCGAACGTAATGGTGTTCAGGAAGGAGTTCCAAACATTGGTGCCGAGCGTGATTTTTCCGGTCGGGGCGGTATTGTCGACCTTATAGCTGTCGCTGAGTAGCTTGTCGGTCTGCGCGCCGTCGGAGGTACGTTTTAAGTAATACTCGGCGGTTTTATCGGTTCCATCTGTGTTGTCCAGAACGACCGAACCGCTCCAGTTTGCGCCGTCCAGACTGATCTGGAATCCCGCGGGTGCCGTCAGGCGGACGGCCGCGTTGTCTTTGAACCAGCCGCTGCTGCCGTTCGGGGTGTCCAGAACCGCGCGCTCGGAAACAGTCAAGTATTTTATCTCAAAATCAGCGGATACGAAGTTGATCGCATAGTTTTCGGCTTTGAAAGCGTCGTTATCGGCAAGCACAAGGCTTCCGAGCCGGATCGCGTAGCTGCCGATTCCCTCGCCTGCTTCGCGGGTCAGCGAACCGGTGAACGCGGGCGTCTCGCCGCCGACTGCGCCGGAATAGCCGTAAGCGAATACCGGGTCGGCAGCGCCAAGATACTTAAACTGCCCGGAATTTGCCGCTATGGTAAGGGTTCTCTTTTCAACCGCGACTTCGACGGCGGCGGCAGCGCTGTCATGATAGTTCTCGTCGCCGACTCGAACAACCTGAACCGTAAACGAGCCTACTCCTTTTGCCGTGACAAGTCCTGTGCTCGGGTCAATCGTCGCGATGGAACCGGCCGGTGCGCTCTCGCCGGATATATTCTTCTCATTTACGATGCTCCAAACATATGCGCCGGCGCCGCTTCCGCCGCTCGCTTTGAACGTGAAACTGTCGCCGTATGTGATTTTATCGGTCGATGCAGAGATCGCAACGCTTGCCGGATTTGCTTTCTCTACCGTAATCGTGACGGGGTCGGAGGTGATCGGGTTGTAGTCGTCATCCCCGGCTTTGGTCGCCACTACGGTCGCGGTTCCGGCTTTCAGAATCTTGACCGTGCTGCCATTGATGCTGATAACATCCGTGCCGCTGGTGACGGTAAAAGTAACTTCACCCGTACCGCTGCCGCCGGTCGCGGAAAGCGCGAAGTCCGAATCTCCGTACGTCTTGGCGCTTACCGGCGCAATGACCAGCGGATTCTGGCTGCCCTTTGAGAATGTAAACGTTGTTGCTGCGCTAATTGCGCTGTTGTAGTTTTCGTCGCCGCTGTAAACTGCGACAAATTCATAGGTGTCGACGCTTCCCTGCGCGTAGAAGTCCGCCGTGCCGCCGACCGGAACGGTCGCGATCTCGCCGTTGTTCGCGATAAACTGAATGGTTCCGGTCGCGCCCTCCAGTCCGATGACCGAAAGGGTTACCTTGTTCGGTCTGGACTGCGACGACGGTGTGACGACAATCTGCGGCATTACATTTGCTTTCAACACAATCACGTCGATGCTGGTCGTGCTCGGCGCCTGATTGCCGGGAGCGTCCGCATAAGTCTCGCCCAGCGGGTTATAGCCGATGATCAGCGTGTGAACGCCCGCCGGCAGGGTTTTCAGATAGCTTGCCTTAAAGGTAATCGTATCGCCGCTGACCGTATAATCCGTGCTCGGCGTCAACGCGGCGCCGTTTCGTGTAATCTCCTTTATCGTATTGCCGTTGAGCGCAACGCGGGCGGTTACATCGGTTTCGCTAATTTTTATAAACGCGACGCTGTCGTCTGCCTGCGCGCTGTCGGTGTAAACCACGATGCCGTCCGTGTCAAGGTAGGTTACGTTGCCCGCGCCGTCGGTGATTTTGGCGTAGATGAAGCACTTCTCATTCGGGTTGATGTTAAACGACGCGCCGCTCACCCAGCCGGAAACGCTCGCGATGTCTTCCGCCGCAATCGGGGTTTCGGACTTGTAGTACGCGACCGTCGCGCCGGACAAATCGCTGTCGGCAGTGATGGAAACCGTCTTGGTCTCTTTGAAGAACAAACCGAACGTAATGGTGTTCAGGAACGAGTTCCATACATTGGTGCCGAGCGTGATTTTTCCGGTCGGACTCGTTTTGTCCAGCTTGTATGTAACCGTGCATTCATGAATGATGCCTTCCAAATCTTTTACATAGAAGGTAAAGTTCGTGCCCGACGCCGAATCGGCCTCTTCGGTAATCGTCAGGCTGTTCGCGTAGGTTCCGGTCGGGGTTAAGCAAAGCGTGCTGCCGCCGACGCCGATGATGACGATGTCCTGATTGGTCCAGCCGTCGACGCCGCCGGAAACCGCATACAAACCGCTGTCATTCGGCGCGTATGCGATGCTGAATGTTCTGGCTGCCGTTCCGCTGTAGTTTCCTTTGAACGATATGGTTACCGTCGCGGTTCCGATATCCGTATTATTCTCATAACTTAACGCATAATCCGTGCCTTCCGCCAGTGTAACGCCGCTGCCTGTCACAATGGTCGGAACCGGCGCAATCGGATTTCCGGTGAAATAATAACCTGTGTCGATTCCGGCGATTGTAATATTGGCATCAGACGAAGCTTTTGGCTGAATGGTAATGAGCGAAACCATAGAAGCGCCCGCATAGTTCTCGTCCGGTTCGACGGTCGCTTTGCAGTAATAGGTTCCGGCGTCAACCGGCGCAGGAATCGGCTCTAAGCATAGGAAATCCTTGTAGAACTGATATGTAATCGCACCGCTTGAACCGATTGCCGTCGCTTTTTCAATAACATCTACCGGATCGCCGGAATACTCCACGGTTTGATTCGGGAAAATTATTGTGGTCACATCTAAGATTTGATACGGCAGTTCGGCTATTGCCGCATTGTAATTGCTGTCGCCGCTATATACAGCCGTAATGCTGTTTATGCCGATATTTTGGGTTGCGCTGTTCCAATTCAGATTTACTGTGGCTGAAGAAGTGTTTACAGCGTATGTTGCGATCGTTAATGTGCCGTTCTTAATCTCTAAAGTTCCATTTAAAGCCTCCGCGCCGGTAACGCCTTTCAGGGTTACTATTAAAGCAACTTCAGTTCCAATCACCCGCGGCGAAGCCGGCGTCGCCGAGATGGTGATTTCCGGCGTTGCTTTGGTGATAATATATTTTACGTTATGATTTAGTCTAACCTGATAAAATGGGCTATACAGCGTGCCGATGCTGGGTGTAGACTCGCCGGGGTTCTTTATAGCCGGGAAGCTGATGCTTCCGGTAAACGGTTTGCTCTCGTCATAATAATCGCTGCAGGTGTAATCCAGAGAAGGGGTTACCTCAATGCCGTCATAGACCTTGCTTCTGCCGCCGGTCGGCGTCACCAGCGTGTAGTTATGAATGGACGCCAAATACGGATACCCGCAGCCGTCCGCATATATCCCCCAGTTGTTCGTGTCAAAAGTCCAGCCGGAGTATGTATTACGCCGCATCATCTCTTCGGTGGTTTTTCCGCTGACGTAGATCGTCAAACCGCCTGAAACTTCAGCAGCCGCATTGATTCCGGAATTGACGCTAAGATCAAAGAAGCTGGATACAACGCTGCCGCCGGCCAACCTGCCGACCAACCCTCCTTTGGTTGCGGTAAGATCGTCTATTTTGACGCTTGCGAAACAGTTTTGAATACTGCCCTGCTCTTGAACTCCGACCAAACCGCCGGCGCAAATGCCCCAAGTTTCTATATTTCCTATAGCATAGCAGGATGTAATACTCCCTTTATTATACCCGACCAAACCGCCGCCCAAAGTAAAAGCGGTTACATAGCTGTTCGAATAACATTTCGTAATTGTTCCGCCATTTAAATTACCGGTCAGGCCGCCTATATTTTCATTTCCGATTACCTCTCCGACAGTATAGCAATTTTGGGTATTTCCGCCGGATTGATAACCAACCAGTCCGCCGACATTGTAGCCGCCGATTGTTCCGCCGGAAAATAATTCACCTCTCACTTGCCTATACAGTAGACGTTTGTGATGTTGCCGTACTGCGCGCCTGCAAGAGCACCTACATAATTTTTTCCGAGTACTTCCTTGCCATCGGCAATGATAATGCCAAGGTTCTTTACCTCACTGTTCGCGGCCAGTCTGCTGAATAATCCGACATACTCGGTATTCGTTTTGTTCATCCATAGTCCTTTGATTACGTGTCCGTCGCCGTCTAAATGCCCGTAGAACGCCTCGCTTCCGCCGATCGGACTCCAGCCTTCACCGCTTGTCAGATAGGAGGAAAGATCAATATCGCAGGCGAGCTTCCAATAGGTGTCTTTGTAAGCGGCTCCTAAGAAGTTTCGTATATTATCCAGCTGCTGCGGAGTTCGAATGAGGTAGGGATCATCGATTGAACCGCTGCCGTAACCGAAAACCTGATATCTCAAAACAGGATACTTTCCGCTCTCCATATACCATACGCTGGTGAAATTCCAACCCAATCTGTTTGTATATGTATCTTTATTTAGACTTTCCGAAACAGATATATCAGCGCCGTCTTTTTTATCTGCGCCTTTCCTAAGCGTTACATCTGTACCGGTAGTCTGATCATAAACCCGCATATTGGATAATGCATAGTTGTTCGATAATTCGATTGAGATATCATCATAACCATTCACACAACCCATGTTTTTTGTACCGGAAACTGTGCCTTCGATTGATGCGTTCAGAGCAATGCAGTTCGTTATACAAAAACCATAGCCAACAATACCGCAGCAGTGTTTTCCGCTTACTTTGCCGCTGGCGTAGCAGTTTACGACTCCTTCGCTCACATCATCAGCGTAACTAAAACCGGCCAGTCCTCCTGCATAAATTTCTCCTTCTACATTGCCTGTGGCATAACAGTTCTCTATGGCCGTTTCAGTTGCAAATCCACACAGACCGCCGACATATTCATTTCCATACACGTCAGAGGTTGCATAACAATTTCTAATAACCGAAAAACTTGCGGTCCCTATCAGCCCGCCTGCTCTCACTTTACTCGTTGGCTCACCAAAAACGCCGCCGCCAGTTACATTGCAGTTTGTTACAGTAGCTCCATTGATACATCCAATTAGCCCTCCTGCACCCATGTTGCCCCCTCTTACGCCTTTACTCGCATCAATGTTTACGCTAAGGTTTTTAATTTCACCCTGTCTAACCTCAGAAAATAAACCAACAAAAGGAAGAGTTGGGCGGTTAATCCATAATCCGTTCACAGAATAACCCGCACCGTCGAAATTCCCATAAAAAACTACAGACGACACATCAGACCATGAACCAATCGGAAACCAGCCTTTCGTAGGAAAATTCGCAGCAAGAAAATCGGTCAAGTCGATATCGTTTGCCGCTTGAAGTATTTATTTCGAGAAGCATCATCAGTAAATTTTCCAACATTATAAAGCTGCTCCGGCGTTTTTATGATATATGGGTTGCTCGCTGTTCCGTCTCCCCCTGCAAATAACGATCCTTCTGCATTTACAGTCTCTGTAAATACAGGCACTTCGGGAGCGACCATTGCAAGCAAAAAAGAAAAAACCAATCCTATTGTTATAAACTTCTTACTCAGTGATTTTTTTGCACGCATATTCTTTTCTCCCAAAATAAAAAATTTATTACGATTAAAAAATATGATTCGGACAAAATCAGTATATAATAAAAAATTTAATTTGTATAGTGTTTTCTTAATTTATTTTTGGTTTTTTTGCAAAAAAAAACGCCTGCCGAGGAATCGGCAGACGCAAATTTCTTACCCATTGACTGAAAAGAACGCATACGCTTCCTCCGCTAACCTTCTTAAAGAATTGCCGCCGAGCGTATGCGCAGTAAAATGAAAATAGTCGGGTTTTTCATCCGACTTTTTTATTGCTGTTTTCTATATAAAATCGCGCTTCATGCTTATTGTACGCTAACGCGTTTTATGCTTTTTCGGCGCCGCTTTTGACATTGAGCAATATGTTCAGGTCGATATCACCGATTTCGGAGCAAATCTGCATGCCCGAGACGAATTTGTATTTCGCGGACGCGTCTGCGATTGTTTCTGGCGCGATAAACTCCGGCGGCAGAATGTCGCAGGTAATGTCCTGTGTCGAAAGCGCCGACATCACGTTACCGCTGATGATGTTCGCGATTTCGCCCATCGCGGACGCGACAAACTCGTCCACCTCGTTAAACTCCATGCCGCCGCTCATAATCTTCACGATTTTCAGAGAGGTTTCCTTCGGGAAATGATAGACAACCATGCCCTCCATGTCGCCGATTACGCGTATCGCAATATCCACATTGCCGGCCGGATAGCAAACGCCGTCCACGCAAAGCGGCTTGTCGGTTATGTTGCTGATATCCAGCATCAGCTGAAATACTTCACGCGTTGCGTTGAAGAAAGGTTTATACAATACGTTCTCCATACCTATGCCTTACACCCCTTTCTTTTTCGCGTAAGCGCCAATCTTCTGGTCATCCGCCGCAACGTGATGAATAAGCCATGCCAACAGCTTTCCGGCAAACTGCTGGATTAACTTTTCGTCATAGCCCTTCTGCTCGTATTCTGCGGCAAACTGCGCTACGTAGCTTACCATATCGTCATGCGTTTGTTTATGCGCGTCATACTCGGGATAACCGATTTGAATCTGATATGCTTCCTCGTCGCGGAAATGCGTAATCACGTAATCTTTCATAAAGCTTAAGGTCTCGTTGACCTTGCCGACCCTCTCCTCCCACGAGGACGAAGAGCGCAGGACTTCTAAAAAATCGGACACTCTTCTAAACAGCTCCCGATGCTGCGCGTCAATCTGCTCGACACCGAGATTGTACTTGTCTTTCCACAGCATGTAATCATCCCTTTCTTTTCAGTTTCGATTAAAAATGACATTTTTTCCATATTATATCGTTTGTTTGTTCATAAGTCAAATATTTTTAACCAATTTTTCGGTAGAATTTTTTTTTAATCAACGCTGCTTGCCCCGCTTTACAAACGCTATGTAAAAATGTATTATAAGAACCGAACGTTTATCATCGGAGGTACAGATTTAATGGAAAAAGTGTATCGGTTTTTTAAGGAAGTCGGTACTTATTATCTTGCGACAGTAGAAGGCGACCAGCCGAGAGTCCGGCCTTTCGGCACCGTTCTCATTTATGAGGGCAAACTGTATATTCAGACCGGCAGGAAGAAAGCCGTCTCGAAACAGCTTGCGAAAAACCCGAAAGCGGAAATCTGCGCGTTCAAGGACGGCGTATGGCTGCGCGTCGCGGGCGAGCTTGTTGACGACGACCGCTATGAAGTAAAAAAAGCAATGCTGGACGCTTACCCGGAACTTCGGTCCATGTACGACGAAAACGACGGCAACACGCAGGTGCTCTATTTTAAAAACGCGACCGCGACCTTCAGTTCTTTCACCGCCCCGCCGGAAGAGATGCAGTTTTAAGTGAATAGAAAAAATCCTGCCGCATCCCCGGCAGGATTTTGTTTTATGACAAAAGAGCCTTTCTGCAAAGGCTCTTTTGCGTTATTCTAAAAAGATTTTTACGAATTGTATTTTAGCATTCTTTCCTTCTGTTTCTGAGAACAATCATAATAGATACCAAAGCGGCTACGCCTACGATTGCGAATGCGTAAATCAAGTCGTCTTCTCCCGTCTCAGGATTGGAAGCGCTGGATGTTCCCGCGCTGCTTGCTGCGCTGGAAGCGCTGCTGGAAGAAGAACTTGCGGGCTCAGCAGACGCGGAGCTGGAAGGCGCTTCAGAAGAGGGAGCGGAACTTTCCGTAGGCTCAGAGCTTTCAGACGATGACTCTACGCCGAACACCGCTACTTCGCTGGTCCAGCAGAAGGTTCCGTTAATCTTGTATGTAACCCGAACATATCTTGCCGATACGGTTTCACCGAGCGACAGCGTAAACAACCTTAGTTTCCAGCCGCCTTCTCCTTTTTCCTCAGATTTCTGCGCGTCTCCGACCTTGGTAAAGCTGCTGCCGTCCGAGGATACGAAAACGGTTATGGTAGCCAGATCAGGGTCGGGAATTCCCCAATCCGCGAAACCGTACAAATCGGTTGTAACCTGCTTGATCGCGTACGCTTTGCCGAGATCGATGGTAACGCTGGTCTCGTTGCTTTTGTAACAGCCGACTGCTTCGTCGTTTCCGGCTTCTGCGACGACGCCGTCGGTCATCTTGCCCAGCGGTTTGCCGTCGGTACCGGTATCCGTCCATTTACCGTCGTATACGTCGCCGGTCCGCTCATAACTCTTATCGAGCGCGACATTTGAATACGCGACGCCGTCAATGGTAATGGGCGTCTTGGCGTCGAAGCTTCCCGCTGCGGATACTGAAAAACCTGGAGCTGCAATGGAAAAGAGCAACATAAAAATCAATGCGCCGACAATAAGTTTTCTCATAACAACCTCCAATTTTTTATGTTAATTAATATAGTAATATGTTATATGACTTCTAACATTATAGCACATCGCTTTTCGTTTTTCCATACTTTCATCACAATTTTTCAATATTTTTTTAGCGACAAATTCTTTCAGGATAATCAACGTTTCTTGACTTTGAAATACTTATACGCTAATTCTGATATAATATAAAAAATATAAAAAGCGATCATTCGCAAATCGGACGGAAAAGTTTTAGCGGCATGGGTCTCCGAATAAATACCGCAACGCTTGACATACGGCCAATAATCGAATATACTGCCCCTTGACCGATTAAATTTTTGTATTAAGGTTTTAAATGGACTACACGCTTCCTCTGAAATGGCATTATAAACCGAAAAAAGGCTGGTCAAGCGACCCGAACGGACTTGTCTGGTTTAAAGGGTATTACCATGCTTTTTATCAGCACGCGCCCAATCACGAAATCCCCTGGCAGGAACCGTTTTGCTGGGGCCATGCCCGCACGAAGGGTTTTTTAACCTGGGAAGAACTCCCCATCGCGCTGCAGGGCGATCAACCCTACGACCAGGCCGGATGCTGGTCGGGCACGGCCATCGTCAAAGACGACATTTTATATCTGTTTTACGCTTCGGTAAACACGCTTGACGAGGAAAAAATGATGCAGACCGTGAGCGTCGCCTATTCTGCCGACGGCGTTCATTTTGAAAAATACGAACATAATCCTGTCATCGCGCACTATCCGCCCGAAGGCGGACGCGACTTCCGCGATCCTGCGGTTGCCTGCATCGACGGCAGGTACTATTGCGTAATGGCAACCGGCAACCCGGAACTGCGGGCCGCGCGCCTGCTTCTTTACGAAAGCGAGGACCTGTTTGATTGGAAGCTGAGCAGCATTTTGTGCGAATGGAGCGACGCGAAATTCGCGGAGTGCCCTTCGTTTATGCAGGTCGGCGACAAATGCCTGCTCGCGACGTCGGTCTGCAGGCTGGACGGAAGCCACTTTTTCTCGGTCATGTACGGCAGTTTCAAAGACGGCCGCTTCACGCCGGAGATCACCGGAAACGTGGACAAAGGCCCCGACCAATACGCCGGTCAGATTTTTACCGACCACAAAGGACGTAATCTGCTGATCACCTGGATTCCCGGCTGGCAGTACGCCCGCTTTGCCGAAAAGAACGTCGGCTGTCTTTCGGTTCCGCGCGAGATTACGGCGAAAGACGGCAAAATCTACGGCTATCCGGTCGAGGAAGTGCGCCATCTCCTGCGCGACAGCGACCCGGCGGTCAAACGGACGGCGGACGGATTTATCATCGAGCGCAAACTGCGCGATTCCATCGTCCATAAAGGCGAAATCAAAGATTTAAAAATCCTGCGCGACGAGTATATCGTCGAAGTCTTTGTCAACGGCGGAGAAACCGTCTACTCGGCGCTTCTCTGCTGACGGCTTTTAAACGAGCGCAAACAAAGCGGCCGAAAAACGGCTGCTTTTCTTTTTTTTAAAAAAACATGCGGAATTTTGAATTGATTTTCATTCTTTCTTTTGCTATAATAACGCTTTGTGTGATGCAACTTTACGGAAAAATATCCTTTTTAAGGAGTACTGCATGGAAAGACTTACACTTTTTTGTACCGAAAAGGGTCAGGAAGTCGTGGACGGTCTTTACGAGGACCTTTCGCGCAGGTTGACCTTTTCGCCGAAAGGCAACTGTCCGGTCACGCTCTCGAACGCGTTTTTGAAGCTGTGCCTTGCGCAAAGCTGCGGAAAATGCGTTCCCTGCAGAATCGGACTGGACGCGCTTGTTACAATCACCGATAAAATACTTGCGGGCAAGGGCAGCGAAAACGATCTCGCGATTCTTGAAAGAACCGCGTCGGTCATCGCCGACTCCGCCGACTGCGCGATCGGCTTTGAATCGGCAAGGTTTATTCTGGAAGGTTTAAAAGGGTTCAGGGACGATTATCTGTCCCACGTTCAAAACAACCGCTGCACGAAAAACTTCAAATCGGTTCCCTGCGTTTGCGACTGCCCGGCGCATGTGGATATACCCGGTTATATCGCGCTGATTAAAGCGGGCAGGTATGCCGACGCCATCCGCCTGATACGCAAGGACAACCCGTTCCCGAGCGTATGCGCGTTGGTCTGCGAGCATCCCTGCGAGCACCGCTGCCGCCGCGGCATGGTGGACGCGCCCGTCAACATCCGCGGATTAAAACGCTTCGCGGTGGACAACGCCGGCGAGGTTCCGGCTCCGCAGATAAAGGCACCCAAGACCGGCAAGACGGTCGCGGTCATCGGCGGCGGTCCCGCCGGACTTACGGCCGCTTATTATCTGAGCCTGATGGGCCATTCGGTCACCATTTTTGAAAAAAGACAGCGGTTGGGCGGCATGCTCAGATATGGTATTCCATGCTACAGACTGCCCGACGAGTATCTGGACAGAGATATTGACGCCATTCTTTCGCTCGGCGTAAAAGTAAACTTAGGCGTTACGGTCGGAAAGGACATCACCCTTGACGAACTGAGAAAACAGTTCGACGCCGTTTACATATCCATCGGCGCGCACGCCGACAAGAAACTGAAAATCAAGGGCGAGGACAGCCGCGGCGTTTACTCGGCGGTCGAGTTCCTCGGCAACATGGGCGACAACAACAAGCCCGACTTCACGGGCAAGCGCGTCGTGATCGTCGGCGGCGGAAACGTCGCGATGGACGCGACCCGCACCGCGATGCGCCTGAACGCCGCGTCGGTCACCTGCGTTTACAGGCGGCGCATCGAGGACATGACCGCTTTGAAAGAGGAAATCGAGGGCGCGATGGCGGAGGGCTGCGAGATTCTGCCGCTGATGGCGCCGGTCAGCATCGAATCGGACGAAAACGGCAACGTCGCCGGCATTGTGCTCCAGCCGCAGATTATCGGCGACTACGAGAAAGGACGTCCGAAGCCCTATAACGCGAATAAACCGCCGGTGCTTCTTCCCTGCGACATCATTATCGTCGCGATCGGTCAGGCAATTGATTCTGTCCACTTCGGCGAGAGCGGCTGCAAGCTGAAATGGGATATGATCCTGACCCAGAAAGGCGCCGCCGTCGAAGGCATGCGGGGCGTTTTCGCCGGCGGAGACTGCGTTTCCGGCCCGCTGACGGTAATCCGCGCGATTGACGGCGGAAAGGTCGCCGCCGCGAACATCGACAACTACTTGGGATACAACACGAAAATCACCGCCGACGTGGAGATTCCGCCCGCTTCCTTCCGCTTCAAAACCCCCTGCGGCCGCGTGAACCTTACGGAACGTATGGCAAACGAGCGTAAAAACGATTTCTGCCTGATGGAGAACGAGATGACGCTTGAGGAAGCAAATCAGGAGTGTTCCCGCTGCCTGAGATGCGACCACTACGGTTTCGGCGCTTTCAAAGGAGGCAGAGAAGTTCAATGGTAACACTGACAATCGACAACAAACCGATAACGGTAGAAGAGGGCACCACCATTCTGAACGCCGCAAAGAAGCTCGGCATTAAAATCCCTACCCTCTGCTATCTGAAAAATATCAACGAGATCGGCGCCTGCCGCATCTGCGTCGTGGAAATCGAAGGTTCGCCGCGGCTTTCGGCAGCCTGCAATACGGTCGTCGAAGAAGGCATGGTTGTTTATACCAACAGCGCCCGCGTCCGTCAGGCAAGGAAGTACAACATCGAGATGATCCTCTCGCAGCACAACTGCCACTGCCCCACCTGCCTGCGGAGCGGCAACTGCTCTTTGCAGAAGATGGCGAACAACCTCAACATTTACAACCTTGATTACGAAACCAAGGTTGACGAGATGAACTGGGATATGTCCTACCCGCTCATCCGCGACAACTCGAAGTGCATCAAGTGCCTGCGCTGCGTCACCATCTGCGAAAACGTGCAGAGCATCGGCGTATGGGAGGTCAACGGCACCGGCGCGAACATGAAGATTGCCACGCGCGACGGGCTGAACATCAAGAAAACCAGCTGCACCCTGTGCGGTCAGTGCATCACCCACTGCCCGGTCGGCGCGTTAAGAGAGCGGGACGACACCGGCAAGGTGCTGTCGGCCATTTACGACCCGGAAAAAATCACGGTCGTACAGCTTGCGCCCGCGGTCCGAACCGCCTGGGGCGAGAACCTGAACCTGCCGAAGGAAAAAGCGTCGGTCAACCGCCTGGTCGCCTGCCTGCACGCGCTGGGAATCGATTATGTGTTCGATACCGACTTCACGGCTGACCTGACGGTTATGGAGGAAGGCACCGAGTTTATCAACAGCTTTAAGAAGAACAAACCCCTTATGACCAGCTGCTGCCCCGGCTGGGTGCGCTTCCTGATAAAAGAGTACCCCGACATGCTCCCCCACCTTTCGAGCGCGAAGTCGCCGCAGCAAATGTTCGGCGCGGTCGCAAAGACCTATTTCGCGCAAAAATTAGGCGTGGATCCCTCCAAGATATTCTCGATATCCATCATGCCCTGCATCGCGAAAAAATACGAATGCGAAGTGCCCGAGGTTTCCGACTCCGGCGCGGGACAGGATGTCGACGTCGTGCTGACGACCCGGGAGCTGACCCGTCTGTTGCGCGCCTGCCATATTGACCCGGAAGCGCTCGAGGACGAACCGTTTGACTCACCGATGGGGCTGGGAACCGGCGCCGGCGTGATCTTCGGCACCACCGGCGGCGTTATGGAAGCCGCGCTCCGAAGCGCGTACTATATGCTGACCGGCAAGAACCCCGACCCCGACGCGTTCAAGGACGTGCGCGGCATGGGCGGCTGGCGGGAAGCCACTTTTGACATCAAAGGCGTTCCGATCAAAGTCGCGGTCGCGAGCGGTCTTTCCAACGCGCGGAAACTGGTCGAAGCGATCCGCAGCGGCGAAGTCGACTATGACTTTGTCGAAGTGATGGCCTGCCCCGGCGGCTGCGCAGGCGGCGGCGGACAGCCGATTCAGGACGGCAAGGAGCTTGCCGAGCGCAGAGGCGAAACGCTGTATGAAATCGACGCGAACTCCCGCATGCGCTTCTCGCACGAGAACACCGCGATTCAGCAGATTTACAAGGAGTTCTTCGGCGAACCCTTGTCCGAACTGGCGCACCACCTGCTCCATACGGTGCAAAGCTCCTGGACGCTGGATAAGGAAAAATGCGATCACTAAGTTTTTGAGGACAGTTAAAAAACTGTCCTCTTTTTTGTTGTTTTTTCAATAAATATTGTTTTGACACTTATGCAATAATACTTTATACTGTAGCAACAAGATGTCTTCGAACAATTGGGTGTCAGAATATGCCGTTGTCTCTATGCACCGACAACGAAAGCATAATAGAAACCGTAAAAAACGAGTATGACTTAAACGGTAACAAAATCAAATCTCTCTATATCAAAGATGGTGCGGTCACGAATTCCGAATGGAAATACGATGCCGACGGAAAAATGACAGAAGCCGTATATTTCGACAGCAACGGAAAAATGAAGCAAAAAAGCATCTATTCAATCGACGCAGCCGGAAATAAAACCGAAACATTACAATACGACAGCAACGGAAAAGTGAGCTTTCGAATGATTCATCTTGAATCTGAAGGTCAAACCATATTCGACATTATATACTCAGGCAACGGCGAGATTTTTAGCGGCACAGAAGAAAAACGCGATGCCAACGGCAACATTATCGAACGTATATTCTATAATTCTGGCGAAATCAATCTTCGTGAAGAATGGGAGTACGGCGAAAAGGCTTTTTGGTAGAAAAACGAAAATACTATAAAAACGGCGAACTCGGCTCGCGGCAAGAGCGCAAGTATGACGCAAAGGGCAATCATATCGAAAGCATTTATTATAACTTCGACGGTACGGTAACCGCTCGGTATGTGTATCAATATGCATATTTAGATCTCACACCCAAACAATACGCGGAATATACGAAAGTCATAAAAAAGTATCCTTCCATATTCGAATAAATACAAGGAGGAACCGAACCAGTTCTTTTCCGCAGTGACTTTTTTAAAAAGTAGAAAACCATAAAAACCAAAAACCAAAAAAGCGGGCTGTATGAAGCCCGCTTTGTTTATTCTATCTTATAGATTTTAACTAAACAGGATATAGAAGAAGATTGCCGCCAGCAACAGAATGATTAAGATTATCAATATTGTGATAATGATAACCAGTTGGTTATCCGGGATAATGTTAATATTAATCGGACCGTTTTCGACGTTCGGGTCGTCGATGGTCGTGATGGTTGCCAGATTAATACCGGTAACATTTCCGGATACGTTCGATTCTATAATGTCAATATCATATAAGTCTATGCTTGCCGCGTTCAGGTTCTCCAGGTAAGAACCGCCGGGCGCTTCGTTGGTGATGTTGGAATAAATGATATTGATATTCTCTGTGCTGTCCCCTCTCAAGACGACGGTTGCGACCGTGTTTGAGTTCGAGGTCAGTACGCTGTTGTTGATGGTTACAGAACCGAGATTGCTGATAGCGCCCGCGTTCTGACCGCTGCGGACAGCATATTCTTCTACGTTGAATACACAGCTGTCTACTACCAGGTTGCCCACACCGTAGAAGTTTACGCCGCCGGAAGCGTTGTTAACAATGCAGTTCTGGATAAACGCGTATCCCGAAACCGCTTTCAGCTGCGCCAAGCTGTGCATATCCGTAGCGGTGCAGTTCATAATCGCGATGTTTCTTGAACCGCCCGGAATACTTTGTACCGCTACCGTCGTATCGAAAACGCCTATAAACGTACAGCCGTTGATGGTGACGTTATGCGGATAGCTGAATCCGATATGCGGCGGTATAAGATTAAAATCTATGCAGTTTGCCGGCGCGCCCGGACCTGTGAAATCAAAGATAAACCCTTCGATCAACAGTGTTTCCGGATTGCTCAAATTTCCGTTTCCATCAATTGTAATGGTATTGGTAAATGTGACAGTTGCTCCGAGCTGCGGTTTTATTACTAAATTTTTATTTGGTTGCTGTGTTATATTTAACGCGTCGCTTACCGTTCCCGCGGCAACTTCAATTACGAAGTCGGTGCCAGGTGTCACCGTTACCGCGTTGACCGCCGCTTGAACAGACGGAAAGTTTCCGACAAACACGCCGTCTACTCGCAGCGTTGCTTCCGGCGAAGCCGCGGACACAGTCACTGACATCGCAAAAAAGCATATAATAATTACTAAAACAAAAATTATTTTTTGTTTCATGTTTTACCTCCAATTTTATTTTACGTATACTTCCTCATTATTTTATATGCTCATTGAATATGCAGTGTTCATTGCTATTCGACGCGTATAAAAAATGATAGCGAGTGCAAGCATTCCGACGCCTGCATTCGCTATACATGAACATAACCGGTTTCTCAAAATGTTGAGAAACCGGTTTTTGTTATATGCAATTGATATAAGTGCCTTACACTTTTTAGTAAAAATCATGACGGATATGGGAAGCAATTTTTTGTCGTTTATACGAAACCATTTCATGGGTAAGGTATATATCCCCATTTGCCATCCAGGCAAACAGCCGCCATACCCTCCTTATAGCTGCTAACTTCACTATACTTACATTCTACAACCGTGTTTCCCTCTTTATCAATAAAGCCCCATTTCCCTGTTTCGCTGTCGCCGATGTTTACTGCCGCATAACCTTCGTTAAAATCATATGCAGAAAAGTAATGGAGTGGAGTGATTTCGCGCCCGGTTTTGTCAATAAATCCCCATTCACCAACTTGATCCGAATTCATGCAAACCCTTGCCATACCTTCTATAAAGCTGAAGGCCCATCCGTATTTAGGGTTTATAACAAGTATTCCATTTTTGTTAATAAATCCATATTTACCGTTTACTTTTACTCTTGACATTCCTTCTTTAAAATACCAAATTCCATCGTAATAAATCGGTTGCACAATGATTTTTCCGCTTTTGTCAATCACGCCGTATTTTCCGTGATCCATTTTAAACCATGCTAAGCCTTCGGAAAAACTTGGGATTATTCCCGAAATAGCATACTCATTAACACAAGGAATAACCTCGTTGCCGGACAAATCTAAAAATCCCCATTGTGACCCGACACTGGCTGCTACCAAACCTTCGGATACATCGCCAAACGTTGAATACTTGCCTTCCGGCACAACGTCTTTACCCGTTTTATCTATTATTTTAAAATTTCCTTGCTCTGTAATGACGATCGCAACACCTTCTTGAAATCTAAACTTCTCGACATAAGAATACTGACAGGGAATAACCTCAGTACCCGTTTTGTCAATAAAGCCCCATTTGCTGTTTATGTATTCCACCTCGCCCAATTCGTCTTCGGGTGGTATATATAACTCTCCGCCGTTCGCAACAGCTGCCATTCCTTCGCTGAAAGAACTCACCCGATCGTATTTCGGAGGAACAACTTCTCTGCCGGTTGTATCAATGAACCCCCATTTCGTCCCCAATTTAACCGCAGCCATTCCTTCGGCGAAAATAAAGGCATCATCATATTTGCATGGAACAATCTCTTTACCGGTCTTATCAACAAAGCCGTATTTACCATTTTGACAAACTACTGCTAAGCCGTCCGTAAAGGCGGAAGTCCTTATTCCACGCATAGTGCCCAAGTAGCCAATCCATTCATACTTCAATGGAATAACGATTTCACCGGTTTTGTCAATATACCCCAGCTTGTCATCTATGCAAACTGCGGCTAAACCTTCTGAAAAATCCTCCGCCCGATCGTATTGATGTGCAATAGGGGCTAACTTCGTTTCTTGAACCTGCGAGGACGAATCGACCGTTTCTTGAACCTGCGAGTACGAAGCACCTTCACTTTGCGCGGTTTCATTGCTGTTTTCCGAACAAGAAAATAAAAAAGAAGAGATTAAAAAAATCGAAACAAAAAACGATACTTTGCGCATGAATTTCCCTCTTAAGTTTTCAAATATTTACTTCTCTACAGCAATAGTGGGCAAATCTGCGCAAATAGTTTCAGGAAAATAAAAAAGAACGCAGACTGTTCGTCAATAAAATGTACGCCCCGTTCTCCCTATTGGAAAACGGGGCAAAGAACCCTATTTTGCCTGCGTACGAAAGCAATTTGCTGCCGGAATCGCGCAGTTTACTTTATCTTGCAATCCGTTATTTTATGCTTTCCGCATGGTTTCTTCATAAATTAATTCGAACCACGCCTCAAGCGGCATTTTGCTTGTTTCAAGACACGCTATTCTCCCTTCATGTCGATCGCGTCGCTCATCACATATCGTGAGCAATTGCAATAGTTTTTTAAAATTTTTTCACTATTAGTGAGGCATATTGTATTTCTCATAATGCGTGATAAAATAAACGTGAGGTGTGTATAATGTTTCCAAAAAGATTGAAAGAGTTGCGAGGTGATAAAGGTTTATCACAAAGAGAATTAGCCAAACTTCTCAACATATCATCTAGCACAATAGCAATGTACGAAACCGGCCAAAGAGACCCTGACACTGAGACATTACAGCGACTAGCCGAGTTCTTTGACTGTTCAATAGACTATCTATTAGGAAAGAGTAACATCCGCGAACCTGCCGACGAAATAGCCGAAGCGGTCAAAGATGACCCTGAACTTGCGGACTTCTGGAATGTGTTACGGGAAAGGGAAGATTTGAAGCTGCTGTTCAAGCAGACGAAAAAGCTTGAACCAAGAGAGATTAAGCAGATAATACGGATTATCAAGGCGATTGAGGACGAGGAAGGGAATACATGAGTATTTTTGATAAATTCCTCAAAAAAGATAATGATGTAGATGATAATTTAGAATTTGCCCAAGCCTTATTTGATTGCTTAAAACTGAGCGTAGGTTTTGGAAGTGAAGGCAGTATTCAAAAGAAGGCAAAAGAGTTTGTTAAAAATGCAAAAGATAGGCATGAGGTATTGGGTAAAGTTATTGAGTTGTGCCAGGGCATAGAAAATCCTGAAGCATATTACCTTATAGGCACGGCTTATATATGGAAAGGCGCTAAATTCAGGCAGCAAGCTATTTTTTATTTAGAAAAATTTTTGAGCCTTAGTTATCCAGAAACCAATACTCTTTTTAGAATTTACATAGATTTAGGTAAAGCATATGAAGGAGAATATGATTTTTATAATGCCCTACGATACTATCTGGAAGCGAAAAATGTAAACCCTTCCATATCTCCAAGTTACGCACATATCGCAACTATATATGTAAAAATGAATAAACTAGATGAGGCAATAAAATTCCTAAAAGACGCAAAGAAGCTGCCATATTATAAACCACGCAAAATAGTAAGCCCTATTGATGGAAAAGTAAGCTATGATGACACTTTTAAAATTGTTATAGATAGTTATTTGAAGGACATAGAAGAAAAGAAAGCCAAAGGATATGTATATAGACCTAGAAAAAATAAAGAGTCAATTTAATCTAAGGAGTGAACCACATGAATGACAGGGAATTACTTGAATTTATTGCTACAAAGGTTGCAGACCTGGACGCCAAGGTGGGAAACCTGACAAACGATGTCTCTGGATTAAAAAATGATGTTTCTGGCTTAAAGGATGGCCAAAAACGTATAGAGATTATGCTAGAGCATGATATAAAACCTAAAATTCAAGCCTTATTTGACGGCTATAAGCAGCATACAGACCAACTTGACCGTATAGAGAAAGAAGTATCCAGACACGATGAGTTTATCCTTAGAAGAATAAAATAACTAAAACAGCAATATTTTTGGAGGCTTTAACGATGCCAGTGGATTTATTGGACAAGCCACTTTTGAAAGGCTTGCTGGAGGGTAATATCCCTTTCTATGAATTGATGAACTCATACGGCATAAAAGTAATCATAGCAAATCTATGCACTAAGATATACGGTTTTACATATGTCAGTAATCATAACAATATCTACATAATCCTGAACGGCAATATCTCATACGAAACACAATGCAAGGTACTAATCCACGAATTGAAGCATATTATCAACGACATTCCAAAGCAAAGCTACTATATTGGTCTTGATATGCAGTATGAATACATCGAAAAAGAGGCAGACATGTTGACCGAAAAAATTATTAAAAAAATATAAAATAGTCAGGAGGTTTATCATAATGAAAAAGATTTTTGTATTAATTCTCATTTTGTCGCTTGCATTATCTTTGTTTTCAGCGTGTGGCAGCTCTCAAGATGTAAAACCCGAAAAAGTAGACAGCGAAACATCTCAGCAAAAGGAAACTAAGACAGAAACAGAAACATACGAAATCGGGGATTCCGTCAAAGCCGGAAATTTGATTTTCACAGTGAATTCAACAAGGACGGACGCAGGCGGCGATTTCATCAAGCCAAAGGATGGATATATATATTACATCATCGACGTTACTGTTGAAAATACAGGGGACAAATCTGAATCCGTAAGTTCTCTTATGATGTTTAAACTGTTTGATTCCCAAGGATATAATTACACAATAACTATTGGCCCGGAAACTCAAGGATCTGTTAATGGTGAGATTTCTGCAGGCAGAAAACTCAGAGGCGAACTTGCATTTGAAATTCCAAAAGATGCAACAGGTTTAGAATTACAGATAGATCCTACATTATTTGGTAGCGGTCAAATTATAGTTGAGTTGGATAGGTGATAAAAATATATCAAAAGGAGGTCATATTTATGAAAAAAGCAGGAGGAATTATTGCTCTGATTGCTGGGATTTTTGGTATCATTGCGGCGATAGTAACAATGTTTATTGGCGGAGTTGGAGCGGCTTTTGGCGGAGAAGGTGCAGAAACTATTATCGGTTTAGGTTGGGGAGGTATTTTATTTTCCTTTTTAACTATTATTTTCGGCGCAATAGCAATGAACGCAAAATCAAAAGTGCCAGGTATATTGCTCATAATCTGCGCTATTGCAGGTGCTATTCTCGGCGGTACATTTGTAGCTATTTTTATGGTGCTGGCACTTGTCGGCGGGATACTAGCCGTAATTGGCACGAAAAAGGCAGAAACAACCCAAGCATCCTAAGAGGTCAATATGCAAAAAGCCGCAGCATATGCACGATACAGCAGCGATAACCAGAGGGAAGAAAGTATAGAGGCTCAATTGAGGGCTATTCGTGAATATTGTCAAAAAAACGATATACAACTCGTTAAAATATACACTGATGAAGCACGGAGTGCAACAACCGATGACAGGCCCGGCTTCCTGCAAATGATACAGGACAGCGCATTGGGCCTGTTTTCTGTTGTCATCGTTCACAAGCTGGACCGCTTCAGCCGGGACAGATACGATAGTGCATTTTATAAGCGTCAGCTTAAAAAAAACGGCGTCCGGCTTATTTCCGTCTTGGAAAACCTCGACGACAGCCCGGAAAGCATAATACTTGAGTCTGTTCTTGAAGGCATGGCCGAATACTATAGCCGTAACCTTGCACGGGAAGTGATGAAGGGTATGCGCGAAACTGCCCTGCAATGTAAACACACCGGCGGAAAGCCCCCGCTTGGGTATGACGTTGCACCTGATAAGACATATATCATAAATGAACAAAAAGCTAGAATTGTACGGACCATATTTGAAATGTATGCTGCAGGGAAGGGATACAGTGAAATTATACATAAGCTAAAACAGTGCGGATATAAAACTCAATCAGGCCGGCCATTCGGCAAAAACAGCATACATGATATTCTTTGCAATGAAAAATACAGAGGGGTGTATATTTTCAATCGTACTGAACGAAAAATCAACGGCAAGCGTAATCACCATAAAAGCAAAAGCGAGGACGAGATCATAAGAATTGAGGGTGGTATGCCTCGGATAATAGATGACGAAACCTGGAAGGCGGTGCAAGTAAGAATGAATAAAAATAAAAAAGGCGCTAATTCTGCAAAAGAAATATACCTACTAGCCGGATTGATTTATTGCGGTAAATGCGGCGGTGCCATGACAGGAACCAGGAAGTTTGCCGGCAGGAACAAGGACCTTTATGTGAGCTATGAATGCTCTACCCGGAAAAGAACAAAAGGGTGTGGCATGAAAGCCATCAATAAAGGTTTTGTTGAAAATGCCGTAATTGAACACCTTGAGAAAAATATATTTTCTCCGGATGCGATCGATAAACTCGTAATAAAAATAATGGAGTATTCCAAGGCTCAAACTGTTGAAATTAATAAAGATATAAAACTGTTCACCGACCAACTCTCAGGAGTACAAACAGAGATAAACAATATAGTAAATGCTATAGCTGCCGGGATGTTTCACCCGTCTATGAAAGAAAAAATGGATGAACTTGAAGCCAAAAAAGCCAATCTCACGATTAAGCTGGAGGAAGCCAAGCTACAAGCACAAACTCATGCGCCATCCGAAGAAATGATCCGCCATTATCTCCAAAAAGATTCTGACATAAAAAACAAAAGCCCGGAAGAGCAAAAGCGCATCATCCAGGCTTATGTAAAAAAAGTTATTGTCTACGAAGATAAAATTGATATAGATACAATTGTGACCTTTGATGGTGGAGGCGACGGGAGTCGAACCCGTGTCCGAAAATTCCTCGCCGATACTTTCTACGAGCGTAGCTCTTCATTTACATTCCCGCGCGTATCCGCCGAAGAGCAGGCTGATATGCTTGGTAGCTTCATAAGTTCATGGCAGGCGGCAAAGCTTACGCCCGCGCACGTTCACTACTTAGGTCACGCCGAAGCTGAGCCCGTAGTCCCTCTCAGCCCGACGGCCGCCTTTATTTAGGCAGCGTAAGCTAAATTATCGTTAGCGTTTATTTTTTAAACTGCGTTTTTTAAAGAAGTCACGCTCTTCTGCTCGCTTATATCGGGTCAAAATCCCCGTCGAAACCTTTACGCCCCCATATTCTTATACAGTTTATTGTCTTTTATTTTTTTACGCCAAACTTTGTACTGATCCGCCGCTTTGCTGGTGAAGTCCTCGACGAACGCAGGCGAGAAAAACTCGGAAGGCCCGATATCGTTGCCGTTGTGCCAGAGGTAGTTCCGCTTTATCATGTCCGAAACCTCTGTTTTGGACGCGCCCGGCGTCTGACCGTACTGTTCAACCGGGCAGGACAGCATTTTTAAGAAAGCCTTTTTGCTCCAGCTGTAATGATGAAAGATATACGAACCCGCCTTGGCAATCTCGTTTCGATAGGTCAGGAACCATCCGTCTTCTCTATGATGTTTGGCAAATACGTGATACCCCTGTTCGTCCCATAACCAGTCGAGGTACAGGTGCAGAAGCACCCCTTCGCCGAACCAATCGCCCTCCGACGTGTTCCGGGCGAGGTTGGCAAGCGCCTCTTCGCGGTCGGGCAGAATGCGGAAGTGCGTTTTGTCTTTGTCTTCCCTTGTTTTCACGGCGTCCGGCGCCACTGTTCCAATGCAGAACAGAGCGTCCGGTTCTGCCTGTAGCTTATGCGCCGCAAGCAGATGTATCATCATTGATGGCACTGATTCTGCTCCTCACAATCAAATTTCACGGTGGTATGCAGTTTATCGGTCGCCGCGTTCGGCCATGTACCGTTCCGCTTCGCGCGCCATTGCCTTTTTGGCCTCGACCTCGCGCTTGTCATACAGCTTTTTGCCTTTGCAGAGTCCCAGCTCCATCTTGACCCATTTGCCGGAAAAATACAGCGACAGCGGAATCAGCGCGTACCCTTTCTGGGAAACAAGACCGAACAGTTTCAAAATCTCTTTTTTGTGCATTAAGAGCCTGCGGTCTCTGGTGGGATTGCGGTTGAAGATATTTCCCTTTTCATACGGGCTGATATGTATGCCGTGCGCAATCAGCTGTCCGTTTTTTATCTGGCAGTAGGCGTCTTTCAGGTTGACCTGCCCGTTTCGCAGCGACTTTACCTCAGTTCCGCAAAGTTCGATTCCGGCTTCAAAGGTTTCCTCGACGAAATAGTCGTGGTACGCTTTTTTATTCTGCGCGATTATCTTTTTATTCTTCTCCGCCATGAATCAAACCTCACCTCACTGTAAGAAAACATTATACATCAGCATGTTTACTTTTTCAATAGTTATTTTTTTGTAAAAATTAACTCCGCTTCAAAACAGTTCAGATTTTTCGTTGCGTTAAACGCGTTGACGCAATAAGAGTTTTCGCCCTGAACGACCGAAATATTCAGCTCGTCTTGATATCTCGCCTCATGCAGAAAGTTGATCAGCACCTTCCGGATGGTATATTGATTCAGGTCAAACGGCGCGTAATCCAGCGCGATGTCCGAGTAAACGCAGTTGTTGAGGTGGTTGTTCTCGTCCAAATCCGAGAAAACGACCTTTCGTACGCACGCCTGATAAAGGTTTTCGGTGTCCGGAAAGATTCTTTTGGGAATGTCGATCCCTTTATCCTTTATATTATATGACACCAGCGGATACTTGAACAGTTTCGGGCGGACGACGGTTCGCTTTTGAAAGTCCAGCAGCACCCAGTATGTCGTGGCGGCCGCGGCGAGTTTGCCGTCTTTGTAAATCTCATACTCGCGGTTGAACTGCGCGCCCTCGATTCGGTTGTTGTAGGTCCGCATGGTAATGACGTCCTCGGTATGTATATCGGTGTAAATCTCCAGCCCGAGTTTTGTTAAAACAAAAACCATATTGTCTTTGCGCATGTTCTCATAGGTCGCGCCGTAGCCGTTGCAGTCCTCTCTGCCGAGCTGCTGCATATACTTCTGCAATGCGCTAACCCGTACAAGACCGTCCGGGGTGACGTCGTAACTTGCGATTCGATAGGTTTTTTCCAGCATTTTAACAATCCTTCTATTTCTTTATTTTTGCCAGAGGATTCGCTTCCATCGCTTCCTCCAGCTTTTTATCCGAAACATGGGTGTAAATCTGCGTGGTGTTGAGCTGCTCGTGCCCGAGAATGTCTTTTAGCACCCGGACATCCACGTTGCCGCTGTTATACATCAGCGTCGCGGCGGTGTGACGCAGTTTATGTACCGAATACCCCTTCCCCGCCAAACCGCTCAATTCAAGCTGTTTTTTAATCAGCCACTGCACGGTTTTGTTGGAAATCCGCCTGTTTCTGCCGCTTAAAAACAAAGCGTTTTTGTCGATGATGGTCCTTCCGTTCGCCATGGCTTTCTTCGCGCGCACCTTCAGGTAGGCTTCCAGCGCGTCTCTGCACGCTTTATTGAGGTAAATGGTGCGCATTTTGCTGCCTTTTCCGGTAACCACCAGCTTTGTCATGTCTTCGCTGATGTCGGACAGGTTGATGCCGACCAGCTCGGAAAGACGCATGCCGCAGTTGAGGAAAAGCGTGATGATGCAGTAATCGCGCTCATAGGTTTCGCTGTTTTTGTCTACGCTTTCCAATAACTTAATGCTCTCGTCCAGCGAAAGGTATTTCGGAAGCGCGCGCTTTACAGCCGGGCTGTCGATGTCCTTCGCGGGGTTGTCGGCCAGTTTTTTAGACTTGAGCGTGTGATACTTGTAAAACGCCTTTATCGCGGACAGTTTTCGCGCGCGCGCCGGCGCTTTGTTCCGTTTATCCTGCGCCAGATACAGCAAAAAAGCGTATATCTCGTCCGTCGTGACCGATCCGGCAAGCTCCTCGTCCACGCCTGAAATATCGACGCTTTCCAGATTACTTAAATCTTTCCCGCTCCGCTTGGCGATGATATAGCGGAAAAAGGTGCGCAGGTCGGTGTAGTACTCCTTTACCGTCAGCGGAGAGCAGTTCTGGATGGTCTCTTTGTACGCCAAAAACGAATTGATGATGGTCGGTATCTCTTCCAAGCTTCACACCTCGCTTTGACACAATTATACAACAAATTTGCTCACAAAACAATAGATTTTGTTGACAGTCACCCGGAATAATGGTATTATATAATTGATGAATAATTTTTTTTGCAATTGGAAATGAAAGGAAATTTTAAAATGAACCGCTACCCAGTACTTATAAGGAACAGCGTTGATTTTAATGACATACCAAAGGCTGAAATCGCCTGCTACAAATGGACGGAAGGATACGCTCCGAAAGCGTTCGGACAGCTCGTTTTCGTCGAGGGCAAAGGTTTCGCTTTGAAAATGACGGCGTACGAAAAGAACCCGAAAGCGGTTTACACCGCATACGGCGAGCCGGTTTACGAGGACAGCTGCCTTGAGTTTTTCGTCAGCTTTAACAACCAAAGTCCGCTGTATATGAACTTCGAGATGAACGCAAACGGCGCTTTCCTCGCGTCGGTGCGCGTCGAACGGAAAAACAAGACGAACATACACGAAAAAGTTCCGCTGCCCGTCGTAAAGGCTGAGAAGCACGACGATTTCTGGACGGTCGAGACCTTCTTTTCCCTCGAAATGATCGAGACGCTGTTCGGAAAGTGCGATTTCCGCAAAGGCTACGTTTTCCGCGGCAACTTTTATAAATGCGGCGACAAGACGGAGATACCGCATTACGGCATGTGGTCGCCCATCGAACTTGAAAAACCCGATTTCCACCAGCCGGCATACTTTGGCGAACTGATCATAGAATGAAAATTATTTAAAGGACGGTAACCACATGAAAAAACTGCTTTCCCTGCTTTTGTGTCTGATTTTCCTGCTCCCCACGATGTTTGCCGCTTCCGCCGAAGGCATCTATTACGACAGCGGCATCATGAAGGGAATCCCGCCGAAAACGAAGGTATCCGAACTAAAGACGCTGCTTGCCGACGTTAGAAGCGTTTCCCACGAAAACAATTCGGTCGGCGATCAAGCAGTGATCGGAACCGGCTACAGCATTATTTGCGCCAGCGGCACGCTGCAGGCGTCGGTTCTCGGAGACCTGAACGGCGACGCGGACATCGACGCGATTGATTATCTGCTTTTAAAAAGGGCTTATCTGGGCGTTGTGTCGCTCAGCGAGATACAACAGTCGGCCGCCGACGTGGATCAGGACGGCTCGATCGATTCGTTAGACTATCTGTGCATAAAAAGGCACATTATCGCCGATTTTGAAATCGGATTAAAGAAAAACGCGAAAAGCGTGCCGGTTTTGCTGTATCATCACATTCTGCCCGACGAGGATAAAAGAAACAGCTATGTCTTTAAAAACAACAATATCACCATCGAAACCTCTGAGTTTACCCGTCATATGCAGATTATTAAAGACCTCGGCTATATATAATGCCCCCACTTGTCAAGACAATATTTTAGCTTTTCTAAGTTAGGTTCTCCTTTCTTTATTTTTGTATAATTATAACATTTATGCATTCTGTTGGAGGATGTCAGGGGCGAGCGTAAGCGAGTTCATCTTGGCCCTTGACATCCAATGCGCATACATCCTTTTGCTTTCCGGTCTGTTATGACAGACCGGCTGCCTTCCGGCGAGGAC
>Ga0116165_1000336_pt1 | contig 40810 bp, 39 predicted proteins | sample AD_JPNMR1_MetaG_FD_89885 | JGI IMG/M metagenome (GOLD analysis project Ga0116165, IMG submission 89885) | Active sludge microbial communities of municipal wastewater-treating anaerobic digesters from Japan - AD_JPNMR1_MetaG | ecosystem: Engineered > Bioreactor > Anaerobic > Digestate | place...
CTGGGAAAAATACGGTCCTTCTTATGGAGAAATTGCAGAAAAAATATGGGAATGAAGAACATTATCCTGTTTTAAAAGAGGAAGTTTTAAAATGGATGAATTTAAAAGACGGAGGAATTTATGTAGATTGTACATGTGGAGCGGGTGGACACAGTAAATATTTACTTTCTTCAGGTAAAAAGATTTTTTTAATTTGTATTGACAAGGACGAAAAAATGCTTGAAATAGCAAAAGAAAATTTAAAAAATTTTAAGAATTTTCAACTTATAAAAGGTGGTTTTGAAAATATAAAAGAAATTTTAGAAAATGAAAAAATTTATAAAGTTGATGGATTTCTCTTTGACCTTGGTTTTTCTCTGTTGCAAATTAAAGATGGAAAAAGAGGTTTCAGTTTTCAAATAGATGGACCCCTTGATATGAGATATGATACATCTTCCAATTTAACTGCTTATAATATTTTAAATAAATGGGAAAGAAAAGATTTAATTTATATATTCAAAAATTATGGGGAAATAAAAAACTGTGAAAAAATAGTTGATAAAATTATTGAAAGAAGAAGGGAAAAAAAATTTGAAACAACAAGAGAATTTTCTGATTTTATATGTCAGAATTTTAAAGAAAGGAAAAAAATACATCCAGCCACAAGATTTTTTCTTGCTTTAAGGATTGCAACAAATAATGAATTAAACTGTTTGAAAAGAGGACTTGAGAATTCATTATTTTTTTTAAAAAATTGGGGAAGAATTCTTGTAATAAGTTTTAATTCTCTTGAAGATAGAATTGTAAAAAATTTTTTCAGAGAAAAAAGTGAAATAAACATCTTAACAAAAAAACCAGTTATAGCATCTGAAGATGAGTTAAAAAAAAATCCTTTAAGTAGAAGTGCAAAACTGAGAGTTGGAGAAAAAAATGAAAAAAAATAAGAGAAATTTAAATAAATTTAGAAGGTTTTTATTTTTCACAGCCATTGGTTTTTTTCTAACTGTCTATGTTTTTTTATACTTGAAGATAATATATATTGGCTATGAAACAGACAAATTAAAAGAAAAATATGATTTTTTAAATCTTTTAAATAAGAATTATAATCTACAAATTATAAAACTAACAACACCTGAAAATTTAATAAAAATTGCAAAAGAAAAAAACATTAATCTTATAGTTCCAAAAAACTGGTGCTATTTAGAAATAAAGGAAGAAAATGTACAGGATACTAAACAAACGGGGATTCTTGAAGCAGAAACAAGATGATATTTTTGAAAGAAGAATTAGATATACAAAACTTATTTTTTTTACGGGTTTTCTGTTAATTTTCTGTCAACTTTTTAATCTTCAGGTAATAATGTACTCAAAATATAAAATAATTGAAAGGAAAACTAGATATGCAAAAATAAAAGTTCTTGCAGAAAGAGGTAAAATTTATGATAGATGGGGAAATCTTCTTGCTTTTAATTTACCAAATTATTCTTTATATTTTGATACATGGATGATTCAAAAATTAAAAGAAAAAAATCCAGAATATTTAAACGAATTGAAAAATAAACTGTCCGAAATTCTTAAAATAGATAAAAAACAGATAGAAGAAAAGATGAATGAACCATATGCTTTAATCAAAAAAGATATTGAAATTGAAGAATATGAAAAAATAAAAAAAACAAATCTTAAAGGTATATACTTTGAAAGAAAATATAAGAGAGTTTATCCTTATGGAAGACACGCCTGTCATATACTTGGCTATACAGATATTGATGGAAAAGGACTTGAAGGAGTTGAATATTTTTATGATTCATTTTTAAAAGGAAAAGATGGGATATATCTTGTATTAAAGGATGGACTGGGAAATTTAATTCCTTCTATTAAAAAAACTCTTATAAAAGAAGAAAAGGGAAAAGACATTGTCTTAACAATTGATTCAGATATTCAATTTATTGTTGAAGAGGAAATTAAAAATGGATATGAAAAATTCAGTCCAAAAAATATTTCTGTTATTGTAATGGATGCTGACACAGGAGAAATTCTTGCTCTTGCAAATTATCCTGATTATGACCCAAACAATTTTTCAAAATTTGATTTATCAATTATAAGAAATAAATGTGTTACCGACCTTTTTGAACCAGGTTCGGTATTCAAAATTGTTACTGCTGCCGCTGCTATAGAGGAAAATATTTTTACTCCAGATTCAACAATAATGTGCGAATATGGGAAATGGTTTGTAAGAGATCATTATCTTCATGATGTTCACCCTTATGGAATTTTAACATTTGAAGAAACAGTTGTTAAATCAAGTAATATTGGGATTGTTAAAATTGCAATGTCTCTTGGAGAAGAAAAACTCTATAAATATTGCAAAAAATTTAAATTTGGGGAAAGGACAGGAATTGACTTACCGGGAGAAATAGGAGGTATATTCAGACCACTTGAAAACTGGTCTTCATATTCAATTACAGCCATACCTATAGGACAGGAGGTTGGAATAACTTCAATTCAGGGAATAAGAGCAATTTCTGTATTTGCAAATGGTGGATATCTTGTTAAACCTCATATAATAAAAGAAATCAAAGACGAAAAAAGTTATGTAATTAATAATTATGAGGATGAAAAAGAACAGATTTTATCAACAAATACAACAAATATTGTAAAAGAAATGTTAAGAAAAGTTGTTAGTTCAGAAGGAACTGCCTCCTCTGCCAAAATTGATGGATATATCATATGTGGGAAGACAGGAACTGCTCAAAAAGCAGTGAATGGAGGTTATTTAAAAGGAAAATATGTTTCTTCTTTTGTAGGATTTTTATTGAGTAAGAAAAAAAATATAGCAATATCAGTTAATGTAGATGAACCAATGGGAACTTATTATGGAGGGCTTGTTGCTGCTCCAATATTCAGGGATATACTTGTAAGAATAATAAATTATTATCAAATACCTCCTGAAAAAGATTTAAAAATGGTATATAAAAATGAAACTAAAGGAACTAATTAAAGATATCAAGAAAAAAAAGGTTTTTAATCTTAATAATTTTGAAGTTGAGGGAATTGCTTATGATTCAAGAAAAATTAAAGAAAATTATGTTTTTATTGCAATAAAAGGAACAAAACAGGATGGCCACAACTTTATAAATGAAGCCATTGAAAGAGGAGCAAAATGTGTAATCGTAAGCAAAAGACCTTCAATTATACCTGCAGATATTACAGAAATTGTTGTTGAAGATACTAAAAAAACATTGAGTGAGATTGCAAATATTTATTATGATTTCCCTTCAAAAAAATTAAATATTGTAGGAATAACAGGAACAAATGGAAAAACAACAACAAGTTTTATAATAAAAGAAATATTAAATGAAAATGGAATTAAGGCAGGTCTTATAGGAACAATTTTTTATGAAATAGGAGAGAGAAAAATTGTATCAACAAATACAACTCCTGAATCACTTGATTTAATTGAAATGTTTTCTGAAATGTTAAAAAATGGTTGTAAGTGGGCTGTTATGGAAGTTTCTTCTCATGGAAGTGAACAGAGAAGGATAGAAGGTATTGACTTTAATGCTGGAATCTTTACAAACATTGCTTCCCATGAACATCTTGATTATCATAAAACATTTAAAAATTATTTAAATGCAAAACTTCTTTTATTTACGAGATATTTAAAAGACAGTGAAAAAAAGGAAAAATACGGAATAATTAATTTAGATTCTCCCTATGCGAAAGTTTTCATCAAGGGATGTGAAAAAAATGGTATTAAATGGATAACATTTGGTAAAAACAGGAACTCAAATGTAAAACTTTTGAGTTATAGAGTAGAAAAAGGAGGAAACTATTTAGAAATTGCAATTGAAAATGAAAAATTATTTTTCAATAGTAAAATTAGTGGACTGGGGAATGTATATAATTTACTTGCAGGAATTGCATTTTCTTATATTTATAAAATTCCTTTTGAAACAGTTCAAAAAGCATTTTTAAAGATTGAAAATGTACCTGGAAGATTTGAGTTTATTGATGAAGGACAGGATTTTTCAGTTATTGTTGACTATGCACATACTCATCATGCACTGAACAATTTATTACTTTCTGTCAAAAGTTTAAGACCAAAAAGAATAATACTCATTTTTGGATGTGGAGGAGATAGAGATAAAAGTAAAAGACCTTTAATGGGAAAAATTGCAGTAAAAATGGCTGATTTTGTTATTATCACATCTGATAATCCAAGAACAGAAGACCCAATTAAAATAATAAAAGATATTGAAAGAGGTATTCCATTTTATCTCAGGAAGAAATATGTTGCAATCCCTGATAGAAAAAAGGCAATATACGAAGGCATTTCAATGGCAAAAAGTAATGACTGTGTTGTTATAGCGGGTAAAGGACATGAAGCATTTCAAATATTAAAAGATGTCACAATCCCTTTTGACGATAGAGAAGAAGCAAGAAAAGCAATAAAAGAAATAATTAATAGAAAAAAGGAAGAAAAATTACTTTAAAATGGAAAAAGTTAAATTGAGTGAAATTATAAAGTGGTGTAAAGGAAAGGTTAACAAGAAGTTTAAAGATTTTTTTATAGAAGGAATTTCAACTGATTCAAGACAGATTAAAAAAGGAGAAATTTTTATTGCTTTAAAAGGCGAAAAATATGATGGTCATGATTTTGTAAAAGATGCATTTAAAAAAGGAGCAGTAGCTTCAATTGTATCCAGTGATTACATAGGGAACGATAATTTACTGATAAAAGTAAAAGATACTCTATACGCACTTGGAGATATAGGTAAAAATTATAGAATTAAATTAAATATGCATGTTATTAATATTACTGGGAGTGATGGTAAAACAACTACAAAAGAAATTATAAAAGAAATATTATCAGAAAAGTTTAATACAACAGGAACAATTGGAAATTTTAATAATCAAATTGGTCTTCCCCTTTCTATTTTACAGGCAGATAAAAAAACAGAAATTGGTGTTTTTGAAATTGGAATGAATAAAAAGGGAGAAATTGATTATTTAAGTAAAATATCTGCACCAAATTCCTGTGTTATAACAAATATTGGAGTGGCTCATATTGGTTTTTTTAAAAATAGAAAAGAACTGGCAGATGCAAAATCGGAAATTTTTGGTAATCTTATTAAGGAAAAAAATGTTTTTCTTAATAAAGATAGTGATTTTTTTTATTATTTAAAGGGAAAAACAGATACAAAAAATTTAATTACAATTGGTGTAAAGAAAAATGCAGATATAACAGGAGAAATTATTGAAGAGGAATTTGATTATTTCATATTTGAATACTCTGGAGAAAAATATAAAATGAATTTCTGGAATACTTCTTTCATTTATTCTGGGCTTTTTGGTATCGCTTTTGGGAAAAAATTTGGAATATCAGAAAAACATATAAAAAATGTTTTATACGGACTTAAACCACTCAAAGGAAGGGGAGAATTTATAAAGGATGATATTTTTATAATTGATGAGAGTTATAATTCAAATCCAAATTCTTTAAAAAATTCTTTGTTGTCATTTGAAAGAAAAAAATTTAAAAGAAAAATAGCAATTATAGGAGATATGGCAGAACTCGGAAAATTTTCAAACTTTTATCACTGGTATATAGGAAATTTGATTAGAAATTTAAAAATTGATATTATTTTTACCTTTGGAAAAGAAAGTAAAAAAATTTCAGAAGTTTCTGGAAAAGGAAAACATTTTTATGAAATTGATGAATTGAAAAAAGAACTTAAAAGGGAAATAAAAAAACAAGATGCTGTGTTTATAAAAGGTTCAAGAATTGTTAAAATGGATGAAATAGTTGATTTTTTAAAAACAGATTTTTTTTAACGGAGGTATCTTAAATGTTATATAAACTTTTATATTCTTTTACAGATTTATGGTTTGGTTTTAATATTTTTAAATATGTCACAGTAAGAGCAACTCTTGCAACATTCACATCTCTTTTACTTTCTCTTTTGTTTGGAAGAAAAATCATAAATAAGTTAAAAAATTTCTGTCATCCAAATTATTTAAGAGAAACAGAAAAAGAAAAAACTCCTACAATGGGAGGATTTTTAATTCTTGGGACTTTGTTAATATCTACATTTTTCTGGGCAGATCTTAAAAATACTTACATTATACTTCTCATTTTTTTAACTTTTTCTCTTGGATTTGTTGGTTTTATAGACGACTATACAAAATTAAGATATAAATCACACAAAGGAGTAAGACCACTTTTTAAAATTATAGTACAGATGATAGTTGGTTTTATTATTGGACTTATTCTTGTATATAAGAGCGATTTAAATTTTAACACCTCTTTGTATATCCCTTTTTTTAAAAAAGCAATTTTGCCTCTTGGAGAATATTTCATCCTTTTTGCTGTTTTCATAATAGTTGCCACATCAAATGCTGTCAATCTCACAGATGGAATGGATGGACTTGCAATAGGTCTCATTTTAACTGTATCTCTGGCTTATGCAATAATCTCCTATGTAGTAAGTAATGTAAAATTTGCAAATTATTTAAATGTACCCTTTGTTAAAGGTGCAGAAGAAGCAACAGTTTTTTCAGGTGCACTTGTAGGTTCATGTCTTGGATTTCTGTGGTTTAACTGTTATCCTGCTGAAATATTTATGGGAGATATTGGTTCTTTACCACTTGGTGGAATTGTTGGACTTCTTGCTATAATAGTTAAACAGGAACTTTCATTAATATTTGTCGGTGGTATATTTTTAGTTGAAGCATTGTCTGTTATAATTCAAGTCATTTCTTATAAAAGTAGAGGAAAAAGAATTTTTCTTATGACCCCTATTCATCATCACTTTCAACTTAAAGGAGTTTCAGAATCAAAAGTTGTAATAAGATTCTGGATAGTAGGAATAATACTTGCATTATTTACAATTATAACCCTGAAAATAAGATGAACCAGATAAAAGGGAAAAAAATAGGAATTATAGGACTTGGAATTAGTGGATTTGATACAGGTATTTTTTTACTTGAAAACGGAGGAGAGGTTTTTATTTCTGAAAAAAATGTTAATGAAGACATACTGGAAAAGGTTAATATTTTAAAAGAAAAAGGAGCAAAAATTGAAACAGGAGAACATACCCCTGAATTTTTTAGAGAAGTTGAGTTTGTTGTAATAAGTCCAGGAGTGGATGAAAAAAATGAGTTTATAGATTTTTTAAAAAAAAGAAAAATCCAGTTTATAAGTGAAATAGAACTTGCTTATAATTTTTCAAAAAGCAAAAAAATAATTGCAATAACAGGAACAAATGGAAAAACGACCACGACCACCCTTATTGGAAATATTTTTAAAAAAGCAAATTATCCATCGGTTGTATGCGGTAATATAGGAAATACATTTATAGGAGAGATTAAAAACATAGAAGAAAAAACGTGGATTATTCTGGAAGTCAGCAGTTTTCAGTTAGAAAAAATAGTAAATTTCAGACCTTATATATCCTGCCTTTTAAATATTGATTATGACCATTTTGACAGATATTTAAACATGGAAGAATATATACAGGCAAAAAAAAGAATTTTTGAAAATCAAAAAGAAAATGATTTCAGTGTGTTAAATTTTGATGATTATCATACAAAAAGATTATTGAAAGACATAAGAAGTCAAAAAAGATTTTTTAGTTTTTCAAAAATTTCAAATGGTGTTTATTATGAAAACGAAAATATATTTCTGAATCTGGATAACAAAAATTTAAAAATCCTTGAAACGAAAAATTTAAAAATTCAGGGGAAAGGAAATATTGCCAATATAATGGCTTCTTCTTTGATTTCTATTCTATGCGGAATTGAACAGGAAACAATAAAAACTGCAATTGAAAATTTTGAAGGTCTTCCTCACAGAATGGAAAAAGTTGCTGAAATTGATGGTGTTATCTATATAAATGACTCTAAATCAACAAATCCCCATTCTGTTAAAAATTCTGTATTAAGTTTAAAAGGTAAAAATAATATAATTTTGATACTTGGTGGAAAAGATAAAGGATTTCCATACCATCAACTTACAAAATATCTTAAAAATAGGGTTAAGTTTATAATTCTTCTTGGAGAAGCAAAAGAAAGGATAAAAAAAGAACTTGCATCATCAAATATACCAATGGAATATGTTGGAAATTTAAAAGAAGCAGTTATACTATCAAAAAAGGTTGGGAAAAAAGGAGATTTTGTCCTTTTTTCTCCCGGTTGCTCTTCTTTTGATATGTTCAAAAATTACGAGGAGAGAGGCGATGTTTTCAAAAAAGAAGTATTTTCTTTATGTTAGTATTTTTGTTTCAACTTTTTCACTTATTCTTCTCGGAACTGTTTTTGTTTTAAGTTCAAGTTTTTTTTATGGATTGGAAAAAAATAATTTAATATTATATTTTGAAAAACATTTAATTTATCTATTTGCTGGCTTATTTATATTTTATCTAATTCAGAAATCGGATATAAAAAAACTGGAAAAATATGGACTTATGATTTTGGGAATTTCTCTGATAATTTTGCCTTTACCAAATATTCAGGGAGGACTGAGATGGATAAAAATTGGACCTTTTTCTTTTCAGCCATCTGAATTTGTAAAAATTACTTTCATTATATATCTGGCTATTTATTTAAAGAAAAGAATTTCTATGGTAAATAATTTAAAGACACTCATAATACCCATCATCATTTATCTTTTTATTATCGCAATTTTACAATTACAAAAGGACTATGGAACATTTTTAATTATCTCTGTTACTTTCCTGGGAGTTCTTTTTTTATGTGGTCTTAAATCAAAATATATTTTTTCTATCTCTGGATTTTTTATAATTTTAATGCTTGGACTAATTCTTCTTTCACCTTATAGAATAGAAAGAATTAAGTTATATCTGAATAAAAATGAAGACCCGCTTGGCAAAAACTTTCCACCCAAACAGGCAAAAATATCATTAAGTTCAGGAGGTTTATTTGGAAAAGGACTTGGTGCGGGAACAGGAAAACTGAAATTTGTTCCAGAAATTCATAAGGATTTTGTTTATGCTGTTGTAGGAGAAGAACTCGGTTTTGCCGGTTCTTTTGGAATTCTTCTTCTTTTTAGTATTATAGTTTTTTGTGGACTTGAAGTTTCCAAATTCTGCAATGATTTATTTGAAAAGATTTTAGCATTTGGAATAAGCACTTCTTTTGGGACTCAGTTTTTATTACACGCAGGTGTTGTTCTATCTATTCTACCACAAAAAGGAACAACTCTTCCCTTCTTCAGTGTGGGAGGTTCTTCTCTTTTAGCAAATTTAATCTCACTTGGAATTCTACTAAAAATTTCTGAAAATATAATAAATCAGGACCATTCAAAGGATATAGAAGAAACAATTTTAAAATTAAAATGAACTTGAAAGGAATTGTTTTTGATGGTGATGGTGTTTTATTTGATACAGAAAAATTGCATGTAATTGCATGGAAAACCATCTTCAAATTTCATAACATTGAACTGACAGAAGACGACTTTGCTGAAGGAGTTGGTGTTGAGGACAGGGTTTTTTTAAAAAATTTAAAAAAGAAAGGGAAAATTAAAAAAATTTTTAAAATAGAAGAATTGGTTTCAGAAAAAAATAAGCAGTTGCTTAAAATTGTGAACAAAAAGAATTTAGGAGTTTCTGAAGAAACAAAAAAAATACTTAAATTTTTAAAAAACAAATACAAAATTGCACTTGCTTCAAATTCTGAAAAAAAATTTGTTTTAAAGGTACTTAAAATTTCAGATATATATAAATTTTTTGACCTTGTAATTACAAGAAATGATGTTAAGAAACCAAAACCATTTCCTGATATATATACCGAGGTTTCCAGAAAATTGAAAATACCTGCAAAAAATATAATTGCTTTTGAGGATTCTGAAACAGGAATTATCTCGGCAAAATCAAGTGGAATTTTCTGTGTTGCTCTTCCTTCTACTCAACCACTTGAAAAAATTAAAATTGCTGATATAATCATACACAAATTAAGTTTAAATAATGTAAAAAAGGTGATAAAAATTTTTGAGGAGAAAAATGAAAGTTAAAAATATAGAATCGGAAAGAATAAGAAATTTACCAATTTATATGTTTCAAGCAATAAATGCAAAAAAATTACAATTAAGAAGAGAAGGAAAAGATATTATTGATTTTGGTATGGGAAATCCTGATAAACCACCACCCGCACCTGTGATAGAAAAATTAAAAGAAGTTTTGAAAGATCCAAAGGTTCACAGATACAGTGCTTCAAAAGGAATTTTTCACTTAAGAAAGGAAATAGCGAACTGGTACTTAAAAAGATTTGGAGTTAAACTTGATCCTGAAGAAGAAGTAGTTGTCTGTATCGGTTCAAAGGAAGGGATAAGCCATCTTGCTCTTGCAATTTTTGATAAAGGGGATGTTGTTCTTATACCAAATCCTACTTATCCAAGCCATCTTTACAGTGCAATTATTTCAGGAGCGACAATATATGATTTACCACTAAAAAAAGAGAACAATTTTATTCCTGATCTCAATCAACCAATTTATGACAGATTTCCTAAACCAAAAGCAATGATTTTAAGTTATCCTAATAATCCCACAACACAAATTGTTGATATTGATTTTTTTAAAGATGTTGTGAAATTTGCAAAGAAAAAAGACCTTATTATTATACATGATATTGCTTACTCAGAAATATATTTTGAGGATAAGGATAGACCACACAGTTTTCTTGAAGTAAATGGAGCAAAAAGTATTGGGATAGAATTTTATTCTCTTTCAAAAACATATAATATGGCTGGTTGGAGGGTTGGTTTTGCCGTTGGAAATAAATATGTGATAAGAGCATTGACTAAATTAAAAAGTTATTATGATTATGGGATTTTTACTCCAATTCAGGTTGCTGCAATATGTGCCTTAAGATTGGAAGAAAAATATATAAATGAAGTGAGGGAGACATATAGAAAAAGAAGAGATGTTATGGTTGAAGGACTGAATAGAATTGGATGGAATGTTGAAAAACCAAAAGCAACTTTATATATATGGGCAGAGATTCCTGAAAAATTTAAAAAAATGGGTTCAATGAAATTTTCCTTATATCTCCTTGAAAATGCCCATGTTGCAGTTTCTCCAGGTGCTGGCTTTGGAAAATATGGAGAAGGATATGTAAGATTAGCACTTGTTGAAAATGAACACAGAATAAAACAGGCAATCCGTTCTTTAAAAAATTTAATTAAAAACAAAAAATAAAACTATATAGATAAAAATCCTTTTAAAAATTTTGAGATATACGCATCTTCATTTGAATAATCAGAAACAATCTTTGCAATTTTTTTAACCTTCTCTTTTGCATTTACGGGAACGACTGAAATTCTTGCATATAAAAGCATTTCAATATCATTTTCTCCATCTCCAAAAGCAATTATTTCATCGGGTTTTATATTGTAATATTTGGCAAGTGCTTTTAAAGCAATTCCTTTATTCACCCCTTTATTCATGAATTCAAGATATTCTGGATTTGTTTTTACAATATTCAAACTTTTACCAAAAAGTTTTTTGAAATATCTGTACTGGAAATCTCTCGTCCTTTTAATATTCTCATTTTCAGTATCTGTTATTAAAATAAGTTTTGTTGGTTTTTTATTTTTAAAATTTTCTAAACTATCAACAAAAAAATATTTTGCACCTGTCTGTTTTGAGTAAATATCAACATATTTTTTTAACAATGGGTCATTCACAGCATAAAGAGTATCATTATAGTAGAAATTAAGAAGGAATTTGTTCTCCAAACAATAATTAATTATAAACTTTGAGTACTTTAAAGGAACAGGATTATGATAAATTATTTTTCTTTTTTCTTTTTCTGTTAATCTGACCATTGCACCATTATAAACAATAAGAGGAGTATCAATTCCAAGAATTTCTGAATATACAGAAACACAATCAGTCATTCTTCCTGAAGCAAGAACAACAATGCCACCGGATTTATAAAATTTTTTTAAGGTTATTTTATCTTCTTTATTAATTTCTCCTTTATTGTTAAGTAGAGTCCCATCAAGATCTATCGTAAGTAATTTTATCATTTTGTCAGATTTAAATTTTATCTTTTTTTATTCTGCATAATTTCTGCTCTCTTTAAATATTCTTTATAGGTTACAAGTTTAAATTCTTTTATTATTTTTTCTATTGATATTTTTCTATCAACAACTTCTATTGTAAAAATCGCTTCATCCCCAAAAGTTTCTAGTTTCACTCCATCCTTATATTTTTCAATTATTTTTCTTACTTTATCTCCCTGGTAATCCCAGTGAAAAACAGTTCTTTCAAGATTTATATCTGACCATACCCAGTATGAAAATCTGTCTGTTTTTACCAACCATCTTCCAGTATTATCTATTATTCCAGAATTTAAAGACCATATACCAGCAACTATAAAAACCTGATATAAAAGAGATATTGAATTTAATATTTTACCTGCAGGATATGCTGAAGAAAAAACAAGTAATTTTGCTCCATTATTCACCTGATATTTTAAGTCATAATGCCAGTTTGCATCAAAACAAATAAATGCACCAATTTTACCAAATTCTGTTTCAATTGGTTTCTGATCCTTTCTTCCAGAATAAATACCTTTCTCTATTTCTCCTTCTGTTGGATGAATTTTATCATATTTTCCTACTATATCTCCTTTCCTGTTTACAAAAAAACAACTATTATAAATTTTTTCATCAACTAAATCATAACTTGACCCACAAACCCAGCAATTTGTCTTTCTCGCAATATATTTTAAAAACTCTTTTATCTTTTCCCATTTTCCAAAATCTCTTTTTTCAAATTCAATACCAACATATGCAAAAACCTCAGGTAAGACAACAAGGTCAGGATTTATATTTTTTATATCCTTAAAAATATTCTCAATATAAGATAAATTATCTTCAATCTTTCTTACTTTTCTGTATTCATATGCCATAGAAATAGCAACAGTTCGCATACTTTCTCCTTTTTAGTTTTTATATTACCAGTAAATAAACTTTGTAAAAAGATTTTTTTCAACAGGTGTAAGTTTCTCAACATCAGATATAATATATCTATCCTCAAAAATATCTATTAAAAGTTTACCCTTCTTACCAATGTCAATTGCCTTACTCCTTTCCCATCTCAAGTAAAACTCTTTCTCGCCTTTATCTGTCTCTACTTTAAAAAGAAGAAATCCAAATTTCCATTTAATATCTAAAATTCTGGTTATTTCATAATAAAAATAATGTTTATTAAGTGTTTCTATTATCAACTTTTTTTCCTCTTCAGGAAAAACAGAAATATTCTTAATTATTCCTATTTCTTCTATTTCACCCGTTTCTTTCTGATAGAAAATTGAAATGAAATTATAGGGATTGGTAACAGGGAAACATGAAACTGCAAAAACACTCTTATAAAGAATTCCATCTTCTATTAAAAAAAGATTAATTGTATTGAATTCTCCTTTTAAAATTTTAATATTATCCGGGGTCAAATATTCTTTTTTAATTTCCATGTATCAATGCTCCATCAATACTTGAAAGTTGTGTCTGCATAACAATAAGATTATAGTATATACCTCTTTTTTCCATTAATTCATTATGATTTCCAATTTCTGCAATTCTTCCATTATCTATAACAATAATTTTATCAGATTCTTTTAAAGTTGAGAGACGATGAGCAATAATAATAGTAGTTCTGCCCTTCCAGAGTGAAGATAAAGCATCCTGAATTTTTTTCTCCGATTCTGTATCAACAGAAGATGTTGCTTCATCAAGAATCAGAATAGGAGGGTCACATAAGACTGCCCTTGCAATTGTTATTCTCTGTTTTTCCCCACCAGAAAGTCCTGCACCTCTCTCTCCAAGTAAAGTATCATAACCGTTTGGAAATTTCATAATGAATTCATGAGCATTGGCAACTTTCGCTGCATTGATAATTTCCTCAAAAGTAGCATCTGGCTTTCCATAGGATATATTTTCAGAAATTGTTCCTCTAAATAAAAAAGGTTCCTGTAATACAAGTCCTATATGTTTCCTCAATTCATATGAAGGTATATCTTTTAGATTTTTTCCATCTATTAAAATTTCTCCTTCTTGAACATCATAGAATTTACATAATAAATTAACAAGAGTAGTTTTCCCACTCCCACTCCTTCCAACTATTCCGACTATTTCCCCAGGTTCTATTTTAAAACTCACATTTTTTATAACAGGTTGATACGGGTCATAACCAAAAGTTACATTTCTAAATTCAATTTCACCTTTAATTTTCATAAGTTTCACTGCCCTTTTTGGTTCTTTAACCTGTGGTTCAGTATCAAGAACTTCAAAAATTCTATGACTGGCGGTTGTAAAATTACTGAACCAGGTTGATAAAAGGGTAAGATTTGTTAAAGGTGAATAAAACATACCAATATAACTCAAAAAAGCCATTAATTCACCAAGAGTTAATTTCCCCTCAAGAACATTTTTACCTCCAACATACCATATAATCAAACCACCTAAACTGAAGAGAAAAGCCATGAGTGGATTGAAAACAGAAATGTTTATATTGACTGTCCTGACCGAATCCTTTAATTTATCAGCGTAGAAAGTAAATCTATTAAATTCTTTTTCTTCCTGAGAAAATGCCTTTACTGTTTTTATTCCAGAAAGAACATTATTCAAAAATGTTGAAAGTTTTGCCTGACTATCCCAGACCTTATAATATTTTGGATAAACACCACGCCAGAATATAAGGGTTCCAATCACTACAAATGGTATAGGTATCATAACATATAAAGCAAGTAACCAGTTTATTGAAAAAAGCATAATACCTATTCCAATTAACATAAATATATTTAAGAGGAAACCCTGTCCTGCCTGAGTTACAAAACCATGAAATGCTTCAACATCAGAAGAAAATCTTGTCATTATAGTTCCAACTGAATTTATGTCGTAGTAACTCAAAGACAATTCTTCAAGTTTTTTGAATAATTTTTTTCTCAAATTATTTGTAATCAGTGTCCCGACAGAAGTGGATATAGTTCCTACAAGCATATTAATCTGGGCACGGAAAAATTCAGCACTGACAAGTATAATTACAAGATATGGAAGCCAGTCAACATGTTTTCGGGTGGTTAAAACTTCATCTACAAGAATTTTTGTAATTCTTGGAGGTATTAAACTTAAGGCAACTCCTATAACCATTAAAAAGAAAATAATAAAAATCCATCCAATATGCTCAGAAAGTAAAGAAAAAACTCTTGATAATATTGCTCCCTGTTTTAAACAATTTGGACATGTGGACTCTTCCGTCTGCAAAGGGAATCCACATTTCTGACATAAAAATGGATGGGGTTGATTTAATATATCATTGGAAACAGGTTGTCCTGATTTTAAATTTTGTACCTGGGTTATAAAACGAGAAAATTTATATCTGTTTGAATTTGTGAACCTAAATATGTCAATAAAATATCCATCTATTTTAATTTGAAAAAAAGCACTTCCAACCGTCTGTCGTATATTAAAAGATTCTATCCTTTTTAAATCAAAAGAAATTTTTTCCTGAAATCCTTTTTCAGGAATTATATAAAGTTTATCAGATGTAGCAACAATCCTAATTTTTGCAGGATTGCCGAATAAATCAAGGTCTGCTTCTGTTTCCAGTTTTATATCCTTTATTTCTTCCATTTTCTTTAGAATTTTCCGAGTTTTTAATTTTTAAATATTATACCAGATATTCTTGAAAAATATAAAAGAGTGTGATAAATTTTAATAATCTCAAACATCTTTTTAAAATTGTTAGTTTTTTTGTTTAAAATAAAGGAAATGAAATGAAAATTGAAAAATTTTACAGGATAATAAAAATTGACTGGTCACATTTTTTGAAAAAATTAGTTTTTACATTTATTATTTGTTTTTTCTCTTTTAAATTAAACTGTGAAGTTTTTTCTGGATATCCTGAATTAAAAATATTTGGAGAGGATTTTTTTGAAAATTACACCCCACTTTTAAAAACCCACCAGTTACCTTTAAGTGATGATTATATTTTAGGACCTGGAGATACACTTATTATCAATGTGTGGGGATTTTTTGAACAGGAGTATCAAAAAGAAGTTGAAACAGATGGAAGTATTTTTATTTCAGGGATTGGTAAAATTTATCTTGCGGGAAAACCACTGAAGGAAGTCAAAAAAATAATTGAGGATAAATTCTATAAAAAATATAAGAATATTCAGGTCTCTGTTTCGGGAGGGAAAATTAGAACAATTAATATTTATATTCTTGGAGAAGTTAAAAAACCAGGAGTTTATGAAATTTTTCCTTTTTTAAACATAATAGATGTAATTGCCATAGCAGGTGGTCCAAATAAAAATGGTAGTTTAAGAAGAATTGAAATAATTAAAAATGATGGAGGAAAAGAACTTATTGACATCTATCCAATTCTTCTTAAAGGTGAAAAACCAAAAGTTTTTCAATTCCAGAGCGGAGACACTGTTTTTGTTCATCAATCAGAAAATCTTGTCGGAATTACAGGTGGAGTACGAAGACCTGCAATATATGAATTGAAAAATATGGAATTAAAAGAATTGATTGATTTATCAGGTGGTTTTTTACCGGTTGCAGATATTTCTCATATTCAAATTGAAAGAATTGATAAAGAAAAAGGGAGAGTGTTAATTGATATAAAGGAGAAAGATATCTTAAATCTCTCTTTAAAAAATTTTGATGTAGTAAAAGTTCCATTATTAAGTTCTCAATCTTTTTATCAGGTTTCAATAACAGGTGCTGTAAAAACACAGAGAGTTTATGGATGGAAAGAAGGGATTAAAATAAGTAATATTTTAAAAAAAGATGATTTATTACCATTTGCTGAAACAGAAAAAGCAGAAATTATAAGAATTGAAAATGGATATAGAAAAATTATTTCTTTTTCTCCTGAAAAACTTTTTTCAGGAGATACAAATAATGATTTAAATCTTTTACCTCAGGATAAAATTGTAATTTATTCAAAAGAAAGACCTGAAAAAAAAGTTGTAATTACCGGAGAAGTAAAGTACCCTGGAGAATATGTAATTGAAAGTGGAGAAAAAATAAGCAACATTATAAAAAGAGCAGGTAATTTTACTTCTTCTGCTTATCCAAAAGGAATTGTATTTTTAAGGGAATCGGTGAAAAAACAAAAAGAAGAAGAAATAGAAAAACTATTAAAAGAAAAAAGAGAAACATTGAATTCTGCATTAAAAACTGCTCAAAACACAGAAGAAAAACAGGTAATTGAAAAAACTTTAATAGCGGTTGAAAAACTTGCAGAAGTTAAACCACAGGGAAGAATAATCATAAAAATGGATGATTTTGAAAAATTTGAAAATAGTGTTTATGATATTTCTCTTGAAAACGGAGATATTATTTATATACCCAAAAAACCTGTATATGTTTCAGTAGTTGGAGAAGTCAATAATCCAGCAAATGTATTGTATGAACCTGATTTAACTCTGAATGATTATATTCAAAAGACAGGTGGCTTTACAAAAGATGCTGATAGAAAAAGTATTTTTATTGTTAGAGTTGACGGTTCAAGTGATAGAAATTTAGAAAAAATCAGTGAAGGAGACACCATTATTATTCCTTTTGAACCAAGAGGAGAGAAATTAAGATTCATTAAAGATATAATGCAAATTTTCTATCAAATAGCGGTTGGAGTAGGAGTGTTAATAAAATGAATAGAGAAAAAGTAAAAAATGGAATTTTAAAGGGAAGTCCTATAAAAAGACATATAATTTTACTTATTCTAACATATATCGCGGTAATAAACCTTACAGTGCTCTTTTATTTAATTACACCTAAATATTACAGAGCAACATCTACTATTTTGCAACCTCCTGAATCAGAAGTCAGTTTATCTTCCTCACAAACAGCAAAATTTTCAAAAGAACCCCTTTCTCTTATAAGAACAAATACAGAACTTTTTTTCTCCATCCTTAACAGTAGAAGGATGAAAGACGATATAATTGAGAAATTTAATCTCAAAAAACATTACGGTGTATCAAATGATGATGAGGCAATAGAAATACTTAATGAAAGAACTAACATTTTCTTAACAAAAGATAAAGTAATTCAAATAGATGTTATTGATAGAGACCCGAAAATCGCCGCAGGAATAGCAAATTTTTATACAGAAAACCTTGATTATTTAATAAAAGAATTAACAATTACCACAGCAAAACAAAACAGGATATTCATTGAAAAAAGATTGAAAGAAACAACTGAACTTATTGAGGAATTGGAAAAACGACTAACTACAATTCAGAATACCAATAAACTTGTTATTGACCAGGATTTAACTCAAATATCACAAACAGGCGGTAAACTTATGGAACAACTTATAAATAAACAACTTGAACTTGAAAAAGAAAGACAGATTTTAGATGATAAAGACCCTAAAATTATAATGCTTAAAAATGAAATAAAAGAAATACAATCTTCTCTTGCAAAATTACTTGGCTCTCAGGATGAATTAACAAGAATTTTAAGAGAATTAAAAGTTCAGGAATCTCTATATAATTTTCTCACTTCAAAAATGGAAGAAGCAAAAATAGAAGAAACAAGAGATACTCCTGTTGTTCAGATTCTAGATAAAGCAAAAGTTCCTTATAAGGTTTACAAACCTGATATAAAATTTATATTACTTCTTGTAAGCAGTATTATAGGCGGAATTGGATTTCTAATTATATTTTTTGACTTCTTAAGATTTCTTGGAACTATATAGGAAAGGTTTTTATGGATAGAAGAATATGTGCTTATTATAATTACAAAGGAGATGTTTTTGTTGAAGAAGAACCTATTCCTGAATTGAAAGAAGGGGAAATTCTTGTTAAAGTTGAGGCAAGTTTAATAAGTCCCGGAACAGAAATAGGTGGAATTAGAAACTTACGAATCTCCCCTGCTCCAACAAAATTTGAGAAAAGAAGATTTGGATATGCTAATTCAGGAGTAATAGTTGAAATAGGTAAAAAATGTAAAGGATTTAAAATAGGTCAGAGAGTTGCCTGTATGGGTTCTGGATATGCTTTACACACAAATTATGCCTGTATTCCTCAGAATTTATGTTTTCCATTACCTGATGAATTAAGTTTTGAAGAAGGAACTTTCTGCCATTTATCTGCAACTGCACTCTGGGCTGTCAAAAGAGGAAAACTTGAAATAGGGGAAAATGTTGTAGTGGCAGGTTTGGGAATTATAGGTCAGATTGTCAGTCAGTTATCTAAACTTTCAGGATGTCATGTAATTGGGTGGGATAAATATGATTTAAGAATGGAAAAAGCAGTCCAGAATGGTATAGATAGAGTGATTAATATTGAAAAAGAAGATTTAGTCAGACAAACAATTGAATTTTCAAGAAATTACGGAATAGATACAGGATTTATCTGTTTTGGTGGAGAAGCAACTGAAACTATAAAATTACTTGTTGAAACTATGAAGACAGCACCGGATACACATAAAATGGGAAAGATAGTCATTGTTGGATTGGTTTCTGTAAATTTAAATTTTCCAGTTTATTTAGGAAATATTGATATACTTTCATCTTCAAGGACTGGACCTGGTTACCATGATGAAAAATGGGAATACGGAGAAGATTATCCACCAGTTTTTGTTCAATGGAGTACAAAAAGGAATGTTGAAGAAATTTTAATTTTCATAAAAGAAAAAAGATTAAATGTTAAATCACTTATAACAGATATTTTCCCATTAACAGAAATAGCATCAGCATGTGAAAAATTAATAAATCATCCAGAAAAAACCTTAGGTGTGATATTAAAACCATAAAAAGGAGGGAATATGAGATTTCAGAAAGATACTCTCTCAAATGAGGACTTGAAAAAACTTGAAGATTTAAGAAAAAATTGCATAAGAGATATTCTAACAATGACAACAATTGCAAATTCAGGCCATCCCGGAGGAGCAATTTCTTCTCTTGATATTTATCTTATTGTTTTTTCTTATGCAAATATTTCACCTTTAAAAATAGATGACCCTGAAAGAGATAAAATAGTTGTAAGTCATGGACATACATCTGCAGGTGTTTATTCTGTTCTTGGACGTCTCGGTTTTTTTGACATTGATATGGCAATCAGTACATTCAGAAAAACAGGAAGTATTTTTGAAGGACATATTGTAAGAAAAGTGCCTGGAGTTGAATGGGGAACAGGAAATCTTGGACAGGGACTTTCTGCAGGATGTGGTTTTGTCCTTGCAGATAAACTCAACAATAGAAATTCATATACTTTTGTTTTGATGAGTGATGGTGAACAAACAAAAGGTCAAGTTGGTGAAGCGAGAAGATTTGCTATTAAATATGGATTGAATAAACTAAAAGTAATTATTGACTACAACAAAATTCAGATAAGTGGAAAAACTGATAAAGTTATGCCTTGCAGAATCAAAGAAAATTATCTTGCAGATGGGTGGGAAGTTATTGAATGTGATGGTCATGATTTTACCCAACTATATAATTGTATAAAAAAATCTTTATCAATTGATAAACCAACCTGTATACTTGCTCATACAGTAATGGGTAAAGGAATTTCTTTTATGGAAAATGAATATAAATATCATGGAAAACCATTATCAGAAGAAGAATATTTAAAAGCGATGGAGGAACTTAAACTTGAACCTGTATTGGAAAAATACAAAAAGATGAGAGAAAAAGATTGGAAATTCCCCGAAAGAAAATTTTATTTTTCTCCTTCAATTAACACTGGAAAGCCGATTGTCTATGGTAAAGAAGAAAAAACAGATAACAGAACAGCATATGGAAAAGCACTACTTGATATAGCAAAGATTAATAAGGAAAATAAAGAGTATCCCGTAATTGTTTTTGATTGTGACCTTGCTTCAAGTGTAAAAACAGATTTTTTTGAAAAGGAATTCCCAGAAAGATTTTTCCAGGTAGGTGTTCAGGAACATAATGCAGCAACAATAAGTGGAGCAATCTCAACGGATAAATTCATAACATTTTTTTCTGATTTTGGTGTATTTGGTATTGATGAAACATTCAATCAACAACGACTTAATGACCAGAATTTTACTAATTTAAAACTTGTATGCACGCACCTTGGACTTGATGTTGGAGAAGATGGGAAAACACATCAGTGCATTGATTATATCGGAGTTTTAAGAAACTTATATGGATTTAAAATTATAATTCCAGCAGACCCAAATCAAACAGACAGGGTTATAAGGTATATTGCGGACAAACCGGGAAACTGGTTTGTTGGAATGGGAAGAAGTAGAATTCCTGTGATATTGAAAGAAAATGGTGAAGTATTTTTTGATGAGAATTATAAATTTGAATATGGCAGGGCAGACATAATAAGAGAAGGTAAAGATGGATATATTCTAACTTATGGATGTATGGTTTACAGAGCTATTAAAGTTCATGAGAAATTAAAAGAAAATGATGTAGATATAGGAATTATGAATTTCAGTTGTCCGACAGTGATTGATGAAGAAAAGATAAAAATTGCCATAAATACAGGACTTATAATAACCTATGAAGACCATCATATAGATACAGGAATTGGTTCAACAGTTGCTCTATATCTTGCTGAAAAAAGTATAAAGGTTAATTTTTTGAGATTTGGGATTAAAAATTATGGTGCTTCTGGGAATCCTGATGAATTATTTAAAAAAGAAGGTATATCTCCTGAAGATATTGTTGAAAAAATTATAAAGTTTAAAAAGGAGGTATTATGAAATTTGAAATTTTTGGTGGTAATCTTCAATTTGTAAAAGTGTATATTTCTCAGGGAGAAGAAATTTATGCTGAAGCAGGAAAAATGATGTTTAAAAGTAGTAATGTAAACATGGAAACCAGAATGACATCTCAATCAACAAAAGACCTTTTAAAAGATGTTTTAACCAGGACAATTACTGGTGAATCAATTTTTATGACTTATTTTACCTGTTATGATAAAGAGGGCTATGTTGCTTTTGCGGGAGATTTCCCCGGTAAAATTCAGGCGATTGAGTTAAAACCAGGAATTTCTTTTATTGCCCAGAGAGATGCTTTTATATGTGCTGAAAGCAGAGTAAAATTTGGAATTACTTTTCAGAAAAAAGTAGGTCCTGCCTTTTTTGGAGGAGAAGGTTTTATACTTGAAAAATTCACAGGTCCTGGAACAGTTTTTATTCATGCAGGCGGAGATTTTTATGAAATTGATTTAAAAGAAAATGAAAAAATTCATATTGATACAGGTTGTATAGTTGGATTTGAAGAAACAGTTGATTATGACGTTGAGTTTGTAAAGGATATAAAAACAGCAATTTTTGGCGGAGAGGGATTATTTCTTGCAACATTAACCGGTCCTGGAAAGATAATCTTACAGAGTATGACCCTTGCAAGATTAAGAAGAGAACTTGGAGGTTTCGGATTGAAAAAAGGCGGAGGAGAAAAATTTGGACTCGGAGGTTTACTTGGTGGTATTTTAGGCAGTGAGGATTAATTTTTCTAAAGTTTAAAATTTGACTTAAATTAAGTTTAATTTTATAATTTTTTTATGGAGAAAAAGGTAATAAAAAAAGAAGATGTTGAATATTTGAGTAAGTTAGCAAGAATTTCACTAAAAGAAGAAGAAAAAATTAAATTTGAAAAGGAACTTGAAAAAATACTTGAATATGTTTCAAAACTGAATGAGGTAAACACGGAAAACGTTACTCCTTCTTATCATGTTCTACCTATAAAAAATGTATTTAGAGAAGACATACCTGATAAATCCACATCAAAAGAAGAAATTTTAAAAAATGCTCCTGACAGGGACGAAAACTTTTTCAAGGTCCCGAGGATAATATGATGGAGAAAAAATACCTCCCTTTTGAAAAACCAATTGAAGAAATTGAAAAAAAAATTGAAGAAATTGAAAAAAGTAAAACTAAAAATACAGTAGAAAAAAATACTGAAATTCTAAAATTAAAGCAGTTATTAAATGAAAAGAAGAAAGAAATTTATTCTAATCTGACTCCACAACAAATTGTTCAAGTGGCAAGACATCCAAATAGACCTCATACATTAGATTATCTTAACAATATTTTTGATGAATATATTGAATTACATGGTGATAGAATATTTAAAGATGACCCTTCTATTGTAAGTGGTTTTGGTAAATTTTCTGGAATAACAGTTGCTTTTGTTGGTCATCAAAAGGGAAGAGATACAAAAGAAAATATTGAAAGAAAATTTGGTATGGCTCATCCGGAAGGTTATAGAAAAGCAATAAGGATTATGAAACTGGCTGAAAAATTTATAGTCCCTGTTATTACTTTTATTGATACACCAGGAGCACATCCTGATATAGAAGCGGAAGAAAGAGGACAGGCACTTTCAATAGCAACAAATCTTTATGAAATGGCTCTTTTAAAAATTCCAATTTTGTGTATAATAATAGGTGAAGGTGGAAGTGGAGGAGCACTTGGTATTGGAGTTGGCGATAGAATTTTAATGCAAGAGTTTTCAATATATTCAGTTATTTCTCCAGAGGGATGTGCTTCAATCCTTTGGAAAACACAGGAGAAAGTGGAAGAAGCGGCAAAGGCATTAAAGTTAACAGCAAAGGATTTATTTGAACTCAAAATAATAGACGAAATAATACCTGAACCTACTGGAGGAGCGCACAGTGATTGGGAAACAACTTTTAAAATAATGAAAGAAGTAATAGAAAGAAATTTAAAAGAATTAAAAACAATAAAAGTTGAAGAACTTGTTGAATTGAGATATAAAAAATACAGGAAAATAGGTGTTTTTTCAGAAGGAGAGAGAAGTGAATAAACTTAAACTTGTTTTACCAAAAGGGTCTTTACAGGAAACAACTTTATTGATTTTCAAAAATGCTGGTTTTGAAATATACTCAAGTTCAAGAAGTTATTATCTGACAATAGATGACCCTGAAATTGAATGTGTTTTATTAAGAACTCAGGAAATTCCCAGATATGTAGAACTTGGTGCTTTTGACGCAGGAATTGCAGGAAAGGACTGGATAATTGAAAATAATGCAAAAGTTATTGAAGTATGCGAATTGACTTATTCAAAAATGGGATTCAGACCTGTTAAAATAGTACTTGCTGCTCCTGAAAAGTCAAATATTAAAACTGTAAAAGACCTTGAAGGTAAAATTATTGCTACTGAACTGGTCAATCTAACTAAAAGGTATTTAAAGAAAAACAGAGTAAATGCTAAAGTGGAATTTTCATTTGGAGCAACTGAAATTAAAGCAGGAAATCTTGTAGATGCTATTGTTGAAATTACTGAAACAGGCTCTACTTTATATTCTCATAACTTGAAAATAATTGATGTTATTATGGAATCAACTCCAAGATTGATAGCCAATAGAAATTCATGGAAGGACAAATGGAAAAGAGAAAAAATTGAAAATATAGCATTATTATTAAAAGGTGCTTTACAGGCAGAAGGGAAAGTAGGACTAAAAATGAATGTTGAAAAAAAGAATCTTGAAAACATTATAAAAATTTTACCAGCAATGAAAAAACCGACAATATCAACTTTAACCGATAAAAACTGGTATGCTATTGAAACAATAATTGACAAAAATAAAGCAAAAGAATTAATACCAAAATTGAAAAAACTTGGTGCTCAGGGAATTGTTGAATATCCATTAAACAAAGTAATTATTTAAAGGGAGGGAGTATGCCTTGCGGAAGAAAAAGGAAAATAAAAAAGGTTAAAAGACATAAGTACAAAAAAAGAAGAAAAGCAATGAGACATAAAAAGAGAAAATGATATGAAAAAATATCTGGTATTAACAGGTTTACTTTTAATTCTTACAGGATGTATTACTCCTAATTTGAAAAAAGATATTGCTTTAAAAACATATCTTTCAGGACTTATTTATGAAGATGAAAAAGATAATACTTCTGCTATTAAAGAATTTGAAGAAACAATAAAGAAAGGAGGTCCTGACCCATATATTTACATAAAAATTGGCAACTTATATATGAAGGAAAACAATTATAAAAAGGCAAAGGAGAATTTTCAGAAAGCATCCAATTTAAATCCTGATATTCCTGAACCTTATTTTGGTCTGGGACTAGCAAATTTACTTGAAAAAAAATATAAAGAGGCTTCAATATATATTGAAAAAGGACTTAAAATAAAACCTGATAGTAGTTCTTTTAGATTGATTTTATGTGACATTTATTCAAAATTAAATAATTTCAATATGGCGGAACATCATTATAAAATTCTTATTGAAGAATATCCTGATAATTATCTTTTACATTATAATCTGGCTAAAATTTATGAAGCACAGGGAAATTACAAAGAAGCGGAAAAAATGTATTTAGGAATATTAGAAAAACGACCTAATTTCTGGGAAGGATATTTATCTCTGGGAATCCTTTATCAGAAAGAAAATAAAATAGAACAGGCAAAAGAGTATCTTGAAAAAAGTTTACAGTTTAATCCATTTAATAAACTTGCATATTCACTTCTTGCGGTTATATATTACAGCGAAAAAAATGATGAAAAAACAAAAGAAATATTATTGAAAGCAATTGAAAGAGGCCTGAAAGAAAAAGAATTTTATGATTTTCTTGGTTCAATCTATATGGGTGAAAAAAATTATGAAATTGCAGAGACATACTGGGTTGAAAGTTTAAAAATTGAAGATTCATCAGATACAAGATTTAAATTAGGCGTTTTATATGACAAAAAGGGTGATTTTGAAAAGATGGAAGAAAACATGAAAAAAGCAATAGAACTTAATCCTGAAAATTCTTTTGCTTTAAATTATCTTGGATATTCTTACCTTCTTAAAGATAAAAATCTTAATGAAGCATTTGAGATGATAAAAAAAGCATGTAAAATTGAACCCAATAATGGTGCCTATCTTGATAGTTTGGGATGGGCTTATTATAAACTCGGGGACTATAAAAATGCAAAGAAATATCTTGAAAAAGCAGTTAAACTTGAAAAAGACCCTGAAATATATGAACATCTTGGATATCTGTATTTTCAATTAAAGGACTTTGAAAAATCTATTCTTTATTTTTCAAAAGTGTATGAAGAAACTGGCAAAAAAGAAATTCTGGAAATGATTGAAAAAGTCAAGAATATGCTAAAAAATGAAACTACTGGAAAAAATAAAAGATGATTATCCCCTTATAAAAGACCTATCCATTGAACAATTAAATCAGTTATGTGAAGAAATAAGAGAATTCATTATTGAAGTGGTTTCTAAAAATGGTGGACACCTTTCATCAAATCTTGGCACAGTAGAAATAACAGTTGCTCTTCATAAGGTTTTCAATATTCCTCCAGATAAAATCATATGGGATGTAGGACATCAATCTTACACTCATAAAATTTTAACAAGATATGAAAAATTTGAAACATTGAGAAAATATGGTGGAATAAGTGGTTTCCCAAATCCAGGTGAAAGTGAGACAGATATTTTTTTAGTTGGACATGCTGGAACAGGTATTTCTTCTGCAACAGGGATTAAGATAGGAAATGATTTTAAAGAAAAAAAAGAACAAATAATTGCGGTTATAGGAGACGGTTCATTAACAAATGGTATTACTTTTGAAGGATTAAACTTTCTTGGAGATATTAAAAAGAATGTAAAAATTATTCTAAACGATAATAAAATGTCTATTTCACCAACAAAAGGAGCACTTTCTTATTATTTAACAAAATTTATAAGTTCCCCTCTCATTAATAAACCAAAAGAAGAATTTGTAGAAATTTTAAAAAAAATTCCTGCTTTAGGAGATGATATATTAAAAATAACAAAAGAACTGGAAAAGAAAACAAAATTTCTGATTGTACCTGGAGTATTTTTTGAAAAACTTGGTATAAGATATTTTGGTCCAATTGATGGCCATGATATTGAAAAGTTGATTGAAATTCTTGAAAATATAAAAGAAATTAATGAACCTGTTGTTTTACATGTTATTACAAAAAAAGGAAAGGGTTATAGTTTTGCTGAATCAGACCCTGAAAAATTTCATTCAATAGGACCTTTTGATATAAAAACAGGTAATATAACAGGAACTCAAAAAACAAATTCAAAATTTGTAGGAGAAATACTTGAAAAACTTGCAGAAAAAAATAATTTTTTTGTAATAACAGCAGCAATGGAAAAGGGACTTGGACTTGAAAATTTTGCCAGAAATTATCAGGATAGATTTTTTGATGTTGGAATTGCTGAAAGTAATGCTGTGATTATTGCCTCTGGAATTGCTAAAAGTGGAATGAATGTTTTTGTCGCAATTTACAGTACCTTTTTACAGAGAACATATGACCAGATTTTCCATGATATTTGCCTGCAAAACCTTCCTGTAATTTTTCTTGTTGACAGGGCTGGAATAGTTGGAGAAGATGGACCAACACATCATGGAATTTTTGATATATCTTTTTTAAGAACTATACCAAATCTTAAAATTTATGCTCCTTACAGTTTAGAAACTTTAAAAGAAACTATTGAAAATTCAATTTATCAAAAAATGCCAACATTTATCAGATATCCAAGAGATATTTTACCGGAAACTATAAATGAAGAAATAAATGAAGGTAGTAGTGTAGTTATTCTGGCAGTTGGAAGTATGGCTTTAAATTCATACTTTGCATTTGAAAAACTAAAAAAAGAAAAAATTATTTTAAGTTTTATACCTGTAAATCAAATTAAACCTGTTGATGAAGTTTTAATGAAAAAAATTGAAAAATTTGATAAAATTATAACTGTAGAAGAAAATATTACATCTGGTGGTTTTGGTTCATACTTACTTGAGATTTTTTCGGATAGGAATATAAAAAAGTATATTTTTAGAATAGGATTACCTGAAACTTTTATAGAACACGGTGATAGAAATTTACTTCTTGATAAATACGGACTTTCAGTTGAAAAAATTTATGAAAAAATCAGGGAGTTTTTAAATGTTTGAAAGAATTTTTATACTTGAAAATAAAAAAATTACAGGGATTGCAAAGGAAAAAGAAAAACTTGAAAACCTGTTAAAAAGTTGTGGAAAAACTGTTGAAAAAAAAATAAAAAATCCCGACTTAATTTTAACAATGGGTGGAGATGGTACAATTTTAAAGGCAATTGGACTTCTGAAAAGTCCAAAAACAATAATTTATGGTATTAATTATGGAAAAGTTGGCTTTTTAACAAACTCTTCTGAAAATATTGAAGAGAAAATTAAAAAAGTTTTAGACGGAAAATTTAAAATTTCAGAAAGGATACTACTTGAACTTAAAATTAAAAAAGGAAATAAGGCAGTATATAAAGGTAAAGTACTTAATGATTTTTTAGTTTTTAGAAAAGGAATAAGAATAGTTGAAATTGAAGTATTTATTGATGAAAAAAGTGTATTTAATTTTAGAGGAGATGGGATAATAATTTCTACTCCAACAGGTTCAACTGCTCATTCTCTTTCAGCAGGAGGTCCTGTAATTTTTCCTGATAATGAATGTATTTTACTTACTCCTTTCTGTCCCTATTCTTTAAATACAAGACCATTGATTATTCCTTCTGATAAAATTGTTAAAATTAAGATTTCACCTGATGGAAAAGTTATAGGAGATGGACAGAAGGAATATGATGTAGAAAAAGACGAATTGATAGAAATAAAAAAAAGTGAAATCAAGGCAAAATTGATAATAGAAGATAATTTCTCTGAAAAATTAAAATCAAAATTTAACTTTGGAAAATGAAATATATTATAAAAGTAAATAAAGAAAGATGTAAAAGTTGCAGATTATGTATAGAAATATGTCCTTCTGGTGTTTTTACTCTATCAGAAAATTTTAATTGTATGGGCTATCATTATGTTGAAGTTGTAAATGGAAAAAATTGTATTGGTTGTAAAAGGTGTGTTATAATTTGTCCAGATGTTGCAATTGAGATATATAAAAACAAAAAAAAGGAGGAGATATGAAGTTAAAAATAGGAGTTATTCCGGATTGTTTTAGATTGCCAATTAAGGAAGGGATAAAGAAAGCAGCAGAACTTGGTCTTGATGGTATTCAACCTTATGCAACCCATGGTGATTTAGACCCAAAAAATTTAACAAAGACAGGAAGGGACGATTTAAAACACTTTGTTGAAAGTTTAGGGCTTGTTATAAGTGCTCTTGTAGGTGATTTTGGAGGGCATGGTTTTGCTGACCCAAAAACAGTTGAATGGAGAATAGAGAGAACAAAGGAAGTAATAGACCTTGCTTATGACCTTGGAGTTAAAGTTGTAACTACACATATAGGAGTTGTTCCTGAAGATGAGAATGATATTGCATGGAAAACGATGGAAGAATCTCTTCCAGAAGTAGGTACATATGCTTATGATAAAGGAATAGTTCTTGCCACAGAAACTGGTCCGGAACCCGCGGTTTTATTAAAAAAACTTCTTGATAAAATAGGAAATCCTGGTCTTAAAGTAAATTATGACCCTGCAAATCTTGTAATGGTTGCAGGAGATGACCCTGTAAAAGGAGTATATACATTAAAGGATTATATTGTTCACACACATGCAAAAGACGGGATTAAACTTCCTGATGAAAATGGTAAGAAAAGATGGAAGGAATTACCTCTTGGAGAAGGTGGAGTTAACTGGCCTGAATATTTAAAAGCAATGAAAGAAATTGGATATAATGGATTTTTTACTATTGAAAGAGAAGTTGGAGAAAAACCAGAAGTTGACATAATTAAAGCAAGAGATTTTTTAAGAAAACTTGAAAAGGAAATTTGGAGTAAATAAAAATTAATTTCTTTTTGTTAGATTATAAAGATTCTTCGGATTTTCAAAAAAGATATTTTTTATTACTTCAAAACCATCTTCAAAACTCATAATTTTTTCTTTTATTCTTTTTGCTATTACAGTTGCCACATCTTCTTTTGCCATTACTAAATGCCCGTATACTTTTTCAACAGGTAAATTATAATCTCCACCAAATGCAATAATTTTATTTACAGGAATTAAATCAAAACATTCATCCAGAGCATCAATTGCAAATTTCTGAGAAATTATATGGGTCCATGCAAAATTAAGATAAACATTTGAGTATTCCTTACCAAGATTAAGTGCTTCTCTAACATATGGAAAACCACAATGATAAATATCAAATTTAACTTCTGGATGTCTTTTTAAAACAGGAATAAAATTTTCAGGAGAAAGTCGTCTGAAGTCACCCCAATAACCTGTATGAACCGCAATTACTAAATTCTGTTCACCAACAAACTTAATAATTTCATCATGTACATAATCAAAAATAGGATTTGTTCCTATAATTGAAGGGGGTAAAACAGGTGCTTCTATTTTTTTAATTTTTCCTTTCATAATTCTGTTAAATAAATCTCTTGCCTTTTTTCTATCAGGAATTCCAAAAGGAAAAGCCATTGTTTTAAATCCTACTGCTCCATTTTCTTTTGATTTTAAAATATATTTTTTATATTCTTCAATAAGGTCGTCAATTGCTTTTATTCTGTTTTTCTCATTATACGGGGATTTTGTTAAATTTTCCAATGTATCCATTTCTCCATTTTTATTGAGTGGCATAAGTGGAATTAAAATTTCAGATTCTGTTTCAGTTGTCCCGCATTGAGTTAATGCAAATTTTATTTTACATGTATCCCGCAGAACTTTTTTATATATTCCCTTTTTATTAAATTCTTTAATTTTTTCAGAAATTTCATAATAATTCCCATCATTTATATCATCAAATCCATAAAATTTTTTTAATGAAAGTAAAACCGCCTTTGAATAGGAAGTATATCTGATTTTTTTCCAGAAAGGTAAAAAAATCTTCCATCTTTTTTCAAGTGGTATTTCATGATTAAAGAGTGATTTATATTGTTCTTCTGACATACCTGCTCTTAAAAGGTCTCCATGTGTATAATGAGAAAAAAGAATAAAAACATCCGTTTCTTTTTCTATTCGGATTCTTTCAGGTGGTAAATGTTCGTGTGCATCAATAATTTCAAGATTTTCCATTTTTTCCAGCAATTTTTCTTTTATTTTTTCTATTTCCATAATTTCCTCCGTTTCAAAATTAAATTGGAAAGTTATTTATCACTTCAGAAATTAAAAGTAAATTTTTCTGCCATCTTTCTCTTGGAATATCTTCTGTAATTCCGATAATCAATCTGAAATCATTTTTTGAAATTTCAATGATTTCATAGAGGAATTCTTTTATTTTTTCTTCTGAAGCAAGATGAAGTGAAGATGGAAAATTTATCCATAAAATTTTATCTTTCCACAAATTATACCCTTCTTCAAATTTCATATCTGTATCAGGATAAGGGGAAAATGCTTCTATATAATCAAGCGGTGACTTTGCAATTAAATCTGCCCAGACCTTATTATTTCCGTCAAGATGAGGACCAAAAACCTTCCCTTTTTTATGTAAAATTTCTGCTGCTTCATAATATAAGGGTAAAACATATCTTTCAAATCTTCCTCTACCCATAACATTTCCTGTTTCATTACCTCCAAAATTAAAAGCAAAGCATGGTGATTCTGCAAGTATAGGATATAACTCTCTTAATTTCTCAACCATATTTTTATATAAATTTTCAATTTCATCTCTTCTTTCTGCCCATTCTTCAGAAAATTTTTCAATTCCCATAAAATCAATCATTATCTGATGTAAAGGTGTTAAAGCAATATTTCCCCTTAAAAAAACATCACCACCACTTTCTCTTTCAAGTTCAATAAATTTTTCATAATCAGGAATATATTTAGCATTTTTAACCATAAAATTTATTTTTTTATAATCATCAGGGGTTTTAAATAAATGTGTAATCTTCCATATTGTAAAATCTCCTGTTTGAGAGGTTTTTCTTTGAGTTGTTTCAAGTTCTCCAAAGGGTGTTTCAATTAATGTTTTAGTATATGTAATTCCATTTTCTGTATATGTAATAGTTTTAAAGGATAAATCTGGATAGGCAGTTTTATATACAGAAGTTCTCCTTAAAATACATAATCCGTTATTCCTTAAAATTCTTTCTACTGTACATTGAGGTAATTTATTTTCGTAAATTGTAAAAGGTATTTTATCAGGTTTACTCTTTCTTAATACAGATTCAACTCTTTCCTTTGGTTCCATTATATTTTATTTTACATACATTAAATTTCAAGTCAATCAATTATAGAAAAAATCAGAAATGAAGGTTGACATAAAGAATAGAAAGATATAAACTAAAACTGTATGAAAAAAATAATCATTACAGGTGGTGCTGGATTTATAGGGACAAACCTCTCATTATATTTGTTAAAAGATAAAAATAATTATGTAGTTGTCTACGATAACCTTTCAAGAAAAGGAGTTTTAAAGAATCTTGAATATTTACAATCTCTTAAATTAAAGAATTTTGAATTTGTAAAAGGAGATATAAGGGATTATAAGAAATTAAATGAAGTTGTTAAAAAATCCGATATTATTTATCATCTTGCAGCACAGGTTGCTGTTACAAAATCTGTTGAAGACCCTATTGATGACTTTGAAGTAAATTCCACTGGAACTTTATATTTACTTGAAGCAATAAGAAAAAATTGTCCTGATGCAGTTTTAATTTTCAGTTCCACAAATAAAGTATATGGAGAATTAAGTCATTTAAAATTAAAAGAGGGTAAAAAAAAGTATTTTCTGGCTGATAGAAAAAATGGAATAGATGAAAAGGAAAACCTTGATTTTCACTCTCCATACGGCTGTTCAAAAGGGACTGCTGACCAGTATATAAGGGATTACTATAGAATTTACGGAATAAAAAGTGTTGTCTTCAGGCAATCTTGTATTTATGGTTCTTTTCAGTATGGTAATGAAGACCAGGGCTGGGTTGCTCATTTTATTATCAAGGCAATTCTTGGAGAAAAAATAAATATATATGGAGATGGAAAACAGGTAAGGGATATTCTTGAAGTTTCTGACCTTATAAATGCATATCAACTGGCTATAGAAAATATTGAGGAATGTAAAGGAGAAATTTTTAATATTGGAGGTGGAGTTAGGAATACTTTCTCTTTACTTGAATTGATTGAATACCTTGAAAAAAAATTAAATAAAAAAATTGAAGTTGAATTTTTTGACTGGAGACCAGGTGACCAGAAAGTATTTATAAGTAATAATAAAAAACTTGAAAAATATACTGGCTGGAATGTAAAAATTGATAAATATAAAGGTGTTGATAACTTGATAAGATGGGTAAATGAGAACTTACAAATAATAAAAGAGGTTTTGAAATGAGAAATATTGGAATAATTGGTGCTGGTCATGTTGGACTTACTACAGGTGCGTGCTTTTCAAAACTTGGAAATAAAGTTATATGCTGTGATAATGATGTTGAAAAAGTTAAAAAACTTAAAAATTTGATAATGCCTTTCTATGAACCAGGTCTTGAAGAAATTGTTAAAGAAGGAGTTGAAAAAAATCTGTTAACCTTCACTGACTCAATTTATGAAACTGTTGAAAATTCAGAAATAATATTCATAGCAGTTGGAACTCCACCAACAGAAGAAGGAAAAGCAGATTTATCTTATGTAGAAAATGTTACTGTTGAAATAGCAAAATCACTTACAGAAATGAAAAAGAAAAAGGTTGATGAAAAAATTTATAGATTAATTGTAGAAAAAAGTACTGTTCCTGTTCTGACAAGTGAATGGGTAAAAAAAACACTGGAATTATTAACTCCAACAGGAACTGAATTTGATATTGCTGCAAATCCAGAATTTTTAAGAGAAGGCAGTGCTGTAAATGATTTTTTCTATCCTGATAGAATTATAATAGGTGTTGAAAGTGAAAAAGGAAAAAAAATATTTGAGGAAATATATGCTCCAATAAAATGTCCCAGAATTTTTACTGATATAAAAAGTGCAGAATTGATTAAACATGCTTCAAATTCTTTCCTTGCTTTAAAAATTTCTTATATAAATGCTATAGCAAATATCTGTGAAAAAGTAGGTGCTGATGTTGATGTAGTTGCAGAAGGGATGGGACTTGACAAAAGAATAGGTAAAGAATTTTTAAAAGCAGGTGTTGGATATGGTGGAAGTTGTTTTCCAAAAGATGTTTCTGCATTTATACATATCTGTGAGGAACTTGGTTATCCCTTTGACCTTTTAAAAGAAGTCCAAAAAATAAATCATCAGCAGAGGTTACTTATAATAAAAAAAGCGAAAGAATTACTATGGAATCTAAAGGATAAAACTATAGGAATTTTCGGACTTTCTTTTAAACCCAAAACAGATGATATAAGAGAATCACCAGCAATTGAAATAATAAATTTATTAAAAAAAGAAAATGCAAAATTAAAATGTTGCGACCCAAAAGCAATTGAAAATATGAAAAAGATATTTCCTGACTTATTTTATTCAGAAGACCCTTATGAAACTGCAAATGGCTGTCATCTTTTAATTTTTTTAACAGAATGGGAAATTTTTAAAAATCTTGACTGGAAAAAAATAAAAGAAATAATGAAGATGCCTTATATAATTGATGGTAGGAACTTTCTTGATTATAAAAATTTAAGGAATATTGGATTTGTTTACAGAGGGATAGGGAGAAAAAATGAATAAAAAAATTTTAATAAGTGGAGGAGCGGGTTTTGTTGGAAGTCATTTGTGTGATTTTTTTGTTAATAATGGATATACTGTCTGGTGTATTGATAACTTTATAACATCCACAAAAACAAATATAAAACATCTCTTAAATAACAAAAATTTTGTTTTTATTGAAAAGGACCTAATTTATCTTAATGAAGATGAAATAAAGGAAAAATTTGATTATGTTTTACATTTTGCAAGTCCTGCTTCACCTGTTGATTATATGAAATATCCGATTGAAACACTGAAAGTAAATTCTATTGGTACTGAAAAAATGCTTAATATTGCTTTAAAATCAAAATCTACTTTTTTATTTTCTTCTACTTCTGAAGTTTATGGAGACCCGCTTATACCTGTTCAGAATGAAGAGTACTGGGGAAATGTTAATCCAATTGGTCCGAGAAGTGTTTATGATGAAGGAAAAAGATATGGAGAGGCAATCGTTATGGCTTATCACCGTAAGTATAAGTTAAATACCAAAATAATAAGAATTTTCAATACCTATGGACCGAGAATGCGACTTAATGACGGAAGAGTTATACCGAATTTTATATATAATGCTTTAAACAATAAACCATTACCAATTTATGGAGACGGAAATCAGACAAGAAGTTTTTGTTATATTGATGATTTAATTAGAGGAATTATAAAAGTTCTTGAAGTAGATTATAATTTACCCATTAATCTCGGAAATCCTGAAGAATTTACAATAAGCCAACTTGCTGAAAAAATAGAAAAAATATTTGGCAAAAAACTTGGATTTGAATTCCTTCCACCTCTTCCAGATGACCCAAGAAAAAGAAAACCTGATATAACACTTGCAAAAAAATTACTCAACTGGGAACCACAAATTAAACTTGAAGAAGGGCTAAAAAAAACAATTGAATATTATATTCGCCTTTCTAAATCTTCATAAAGTCGTTTTTAATGAATTTTTTATACCAGTTATTATATTCCTTATAGTTTGAAAGATGGATTTGAAAAGGAGAGAAAGAGTCAATTTTTGATTTTATTTCAGTTTTAATTTTTATCCTCTCTTCGTATGAATTAGGCAAATTATCTGAAATAATTAAAACATCTATATCGCTTAAAGGAGTATATTCATTTTTTACAACAGAACCAAAAACAATTACCTCTACTTTCCCTAATATTTTTTCTGCCTCTTCTTTTATTTTTTTGCAATAAAAAAGATAATTTTTAAAATACTTCTCCTTCTCCTCTGCCCTTTTTTTTAATATATCTACTAAACTTTTACTCATTAAAAAATTTCTCCCCTGTTAAATTTTCAGTAAACAATATAAATTTCTTTGCGTTTTCTATAAATTGATTTGCAATATTTTTTGAAAAATTTTTTGGGAAATATCTTGTTGTAAAATAAGCATCTTCAAGGTTATTAAAAAATATCTCATTCTTTTTATAATATTCAATTATCCCTTTTTTCTCATAAACATCCGACAAACTTTTTATTAATTCAGAAAAATAGTGTGTTTTAGGCCAATCAGTAATTTTAATTCCTATCAAATACTTTATCCATAATTGAATTGCCTGTTCTATATTGAAAACAGAAAGATTATATTTGCCTTCTTTATAAAGACGAACTCCCTCATTCCAAAACTCTTTGCTTCTTTCTTTTAAAAAATTTATTTCTTTTGCCATTTAAATAATTATATTACCTTGTTATTTAAATTTCAATTTTTGATTTTTGTTTTAATTTCTGGTAAATTAAGTATTATGAAAAAAGTTCTTGTTACAGGTGGTGCAGGATTTATTGGAAGTCATCTTGTTGACGAACTTGTAAAAAAAGGATATGAGGTTACTGTTTACGACAGTTTAGACCCACAGGTTCATCCTGATGGTATACCTGATTATATAAATTTAAATGCAAGGTATATTTTTGAAGATATAAGAAAAAAACAGGAATTGAAAAAGATAATAAAGGAAATTGATTATATTTTTCATTTTGCCGCAAAGGTTGGTGTGGGGCAATCTCAGTATCAGATAGAAAAATATGTTGATGTAAATATAAAAGGTACAGCGAATTTACTGGATATCCTTGTAAATACAAAAAATAATGTAAAAAAACTTATTGTTGCTTCTTCAATGAGTATTTATGGAGAAGGACTTTATAAATGTGAAAAATGTGGAAATGTAAAACCAAATTTAAGAGATTTTAAAGACGAAAAAATAAATGACTGGGAACCAAAATGTCCTTACTGTAAAGAAAAAATAACACCCTTACCTACTCCTGAGACATTACCCCTTATAAGTAACTCAATTTATGCCATAAGTAAAAAAGAACAGGAAGAAATGTCTCTTCTGATTGGAAAAACATACGGAATTCCTGTTGTTTCTTTAAGATTTTTCAATGTTTATGGACCGAGACAAACACTTTCAAATCCTTATACCGGTGTCTGTGCAATTTTTTTAAGCAGAATAAAGAATAATAATCCTCCTGTTATTTATGAAGATGGATTACAGACAAGAGATTTTATCTGGGTTGGAGATGTTGTTAATGCCTGTATTTTATCAATGGAAAAAAATGAAGCAAATTACCAAATTTTTAATGTTGGAAGTGGAAAACCTGTTTCTATACTTGAAATGGCAGAACTTTTAATAAAACTACTCGGTAAGGATTTAAAACCAGAGATAACTTATAAATTCAGAAAAGGAGATGTAAGACACTGTTATGCTGATATAAGTAAAATAAAAAATAAGATTGGATTTGAACCACAGACCACACTTGAAGAAGGGATGAAAAAACTGATTGAATGGGCAAAAGAAACAGAGGCAGAGGATAAGTTTGAAAAGGCACAAGAAGAATTGAGAAAGAAAGGGCTTGTTTAAAATCTATGGATTTATTTTTGAGTATAATTATTCCAGCAAGAAATGAAGAAGAAAATATAAAAGAAACAATAGAAAGCATAATCCCTAATATAAATATAGAAGAAACTGAAATAATTGTAGTAAACGACCACTCAGAAGATAGAACTGAAAATATTGTTTCCCAACTCTGTAAAAAATATAATTTTTTAAAAATTGTAAGAAACGAGAAAGAACCTGGATTTGCAAACACTTTAAAAACTGGCTTTGAAAATGCAAAAGGAGAATTTGTTTTACCTGTTATGGCTGATTTATGTGACCAGCCAGAAACGATAAAAAAAATGGTTAAAAAAGCAAAGGAAGGATTTGACCTGATATGCGGTTCAAGATATTCCAAAAAAGGCAAAAAAATAGGAGGTCCAAAAATTCAGAGTTTATTTTCAAGATTTGTAGGAGTAAGTTTATATTACCTGATAGGGATACCAACAAAGGACTGCCCAAATGCTTTTAAGATGTACAGAAGGACTATTTTGAATTCTTTGAATTTAAAATCAAAGGGTTTTTCAATATCTATGGAGGCATGTTTAAAGTTTTTCTTTTCAGGATATAAAATCTGCGAAGTTCCAACTATATGGTATGGAAGGAAAAAAGGAAAATCAAAATTTAAATTATCAAAAACATTACCTTATGTAAAACTCTATTTCTGGGCAATACTGAAAAAATGGAAATTTCTGTAATAATACCTGCTTATAATGAAGAGAAAAGGATATTGGAAACTCTTGAAAAAATTTATGAATACTTAAAAAATAAAAATTATGCTTTTGAAATAATTGTAGTAGATGATGGAAGTAAAGATAAAACAGTAAATGTTGTATTAAATTTTGCTGATGGGAAAAAAGAAGTTAAAATTTTAAAGCATGAAAAAAATATGGGAAAGGGTGCCGCAGTTAAAACTGGAGTACTTAGTGCTTCTGGAGATTTAGTTTTATTCACAGATGCAGACCTTTCAACCCCAATAGAAGAAATTGAAAAACTAAAAAAATCAATAGAAATTGGTTATGATATTTCAATTGGCTCAAGAGGGCTTAAAGAATCAAAAATAATAATTCCTCAACCTTGGCACAGAAGAATAATAGGGAAAATTTTCCCCTTACTTGTTCGCATCCTTGTTATTAATGATTTTAAGGATACACAATGTGGATTTAAGTTATTCAAAAAAGGTGTTGCAAAAAAGATATTTGAAGAATTGAAAACAGATGGGTTTGCGTTTGATGTCGAAGTTTTAGCAAAAGGGAAAAAATATGGTTATAAAATTGACGAAGTTCCTGTAGTATGGTATAATTCACCACGTTCTTCAGTGAAAATCTTTAAGGACTCTTTTAGAATGTTTATATCTCTTTTAAAAATTAAAAAAATAATAAATGAAAACTGATTTAGTCAGTATTATTATTCACTATGGAGAAATTGAATATTTAAGACAATGCTTAATTTATATTTTTCAAAATACATTTTACCAGAATTTAGAAATAATAGTAGTAAGTAATGAAAAAATTTTGGAGATGGAAGAATTATGTATTCCTTCTAATAAGGTTAAGATTATAAATTCACATAAAAATCTTGGATATGCTGGAAGTATTAACTTGGGAATAAAATTTTCTTCGGGAACAATATTAGCCATTTTAAATAATGATGTAATAGTAGGAAATAATTGGTTGAACCCTTTAATTCAAATTTTAAAGAAAGATAATGTTGCTGGAGTATAGTGTAAAATTATATAATGGAAATGTAAATATAAATTTGATTATGCAGGTGCCGCAGGAGGTTTTATTGACATATTTGGATATCCATTTTGTAGGGGTAGAATTTTTGAAACATTAGAATCTGATAAAGGACAATATAATAACGAAAAAGAAGTATTCTGGATTTCAGGAGCATGCATGATAATAAAAAAAGAAGTTTTTGAAAAAGTAGGACCTTTTGATGAAATTTTTTTTATGTATGGGGAAGAAATAGATTGGTGCTGGAGAGCTAATATAATGGGATATAAATTTATTTTTTCTCCTGCTTCAATTGTCTATCATATTGAAATTGCTTCTGTACAGAAATGGCCAATACATAAAAAAACTTTTTATCTTAACAGAAATCACCTTATACTTTTGGTAAAAAATTATTCATTTAAAACTTTATTTATGATTTTACCTGTGAAAATAGTAATGGAATTTATTTCTTTTTTTTATTATATAGTTAGTAAAAAATTTAAAAGTGCCTTTTTTGTTTTAAAAAGTTTAAAATGGATAATAATAAATTACTCACTACTTATACGAAAAAATAGTGAGGTCCAGAAAAAAAGAATAATTTCTGATAGGAATTTATTTAAAAAAATATATATATCTTCAATTGCTTTTCAATACCATATTTTAAAGAAGAAATCTTTTTTAAAATTGTAAAAATGAGAAAAAATGAGAAAATTAACTGGGGTGAATTCCCAGAATTTTATGGACCGAGGGATTATTTTAGAAATACTTTAATAATAAAAAAAGTAAAAATTTTTTTAAAAAAGGGAAGCAACATTTTAGATTTTGGTTATGGAGTTGGAAATTTAGCAATAAGATTGGCAAGTTTGAACTACAATGTTATTTGTTATGATGTTTCTGAACTTTCAATAAAATTTTTAGAAAAAAGAGTTAAAAAATTGTCTATAAAAATAATTAAAGACAAAAATCTGTTATTTAATTCAAATAAGAAAATAGATGGGATATGCTGTGGAGAAGTTTTAGAACATATAGAAGATGATAGGTCTATAATAAATCTTTTTAAAAATCTTCTTAAAAATGGGGGAGTTTGTATTATTACTGTTCCGGCAAAAAAAACATATTGGGATAGAAGTGATATATTGGCTTATCATTACAGGAGATATGAAAAAGAAACATTTATTTCTTTATTATCTTCATATGGATTTAAAATCATAGATTTTTATTGTTTTGGACCCATCACATTAATTTGGCATAAACTAATATTTCTTCCTATTTTTAGGAAAAATGTTCTTAATAGATTTTCAAGAAAGGGCTCCATAAAAAAAATTTTATCTTTTTTGTTTTATTTTGATTTTCTTTTTTTAACAATAGATATTTGGAATTATTATCTTACAGTAATAAGAAAATATGAAAAAAAAACATAAATCATTTTTGCTATTGTGTTTAATAGGGTTTTTATTCACTTTTTACATTTCAGGAATTAATTGGGGACTTCCTTCAAAAAAATTAAATAGTTTATATTTTTACAAAAATGAAAATTTATCAAAAACTCTTGAATTGATTAAAAACTATAAAGAAGAAATATGGAAGGGTTATGGTTATTATCTTGCCTTGCATCCGGAAGAGGAAGAAAAAAAATTGCCAAGAAATCTTTATAATCCAATAAGAAGTTATCATCCAGATGAATA
>Ga0116165_1000363_pt1 | contig 39171 bp, 33 predicted proteins | sample AD_JPNMR1_MetaG_FD_89885 | JGI IMG/M metagenome (GOLD analysis project Ga0116165, IMG submission 89885) | Active sludge microbial communities of municipal wastewater-treating anaerobic digesters from Japan - AD_JPNMR1_MetaG | ecosystem: Engineered > Bioreactor > Anaerobic > Digestate | place...
CTCTTCATTGGTAATCTCTTTAATTTCTTTATTAATACCATTCTGGGTTACATAACCTACAGCACGATCTACCGCCTGTCGAATTGCAATATCAAAATAAGTAAATTGCAAAGTTATAACACCCCCTCTAAAATAACACATCTTATTCTATCATGATTATCGGATAATTTTGGTTAAAATATAATTAATTTCAGTTAAATTATTGTAAACAATTTCTTTTTATAGATATTATATTCTTAACAGCTTAAAGATAGACCATCTTTTCATAATTAAAGTATTACAAAAAGAAAAACCACTCATCAAATGAACGGTTATTGGTTTATAAAATGGCGCGCCCGCCTGGACTTGAACCAGGGACCCTTTGATTCGTAGTCAAATACTCTATCCGCTGAGCTACGGGCGCATTATTGTTGATAAATGGCGGAGAGAGAGGGATTCGAACCCTCGCTAGGATCGCTCCTACTAACGGTTTAGCAAACCGTCCCCTTCAACCTGCTTGGGTATCTCTCCGAATGAACCTTTTGGTCCGGCGATTTGTCGCCTTATTTATTTACTGGCGGAGGAGGAGGGATTCGAACCCCCGGTACCTTTCAGTACAACGGTTTTCAAGACCGCCTCCTTAAACCACTCGGACACTCCTCCAAAGAGTACAATTAATCAAGTTTTCACAACGCAAAGATAATTTTAACACATGCTTAAACTACTGTCAAGCAAAGAGATCCCTTTGGAAAAAATTCCTTATAGCAGCGCTTCATTTAGCTATTGTTTAGTGTTACTTCTTTTGCGATAATTAATACATCAAATAGTATTGAGGATAAAAATGAACAAAATTGACCGTTTAGCCGGTATTGTTTTTATCTTAAGCCGGAAATCAAAAGTCCGTGCTTCGGAATTAGCCGAACTTTTTGAAGTATCAGAGCGTACCATTTACCGGGATATCCAAGCCCTTTCCGAACTACAAGTCCCAATAATTGCCGAGTCCGGTGTTTCAGGTGGTTATAGTATTGCTTCTGATTACTTCTTGCAACCAATAATTCTTACCGAAGATGAATCGCAAGCCATCTTTTTAGGTTGTGAATTTATCAAAAACCAGCATGGTTTCCCATATGCGAAAGCTGCCGCCCGAGCCCTGGAAAAGATAACAAAAATCATTCCCAAAAACAATCTGTCTAAAGCTGAAGCCGTACTCCAAAAAATTGTTTATAATATTCCGGCGAACCAAATTGATCCGGAGTTAGCGAAGCGTTTATCCTTAATCAATCAACTGATCGCCGAGCATCAATCAGCAATCATTGAATATGAAACCCCGGACCGTAAAGTATCAACACGCAAAATTGATATTTATATGTTAATGTACGAGTTTGATGCCTGGCATATTATTGCATACTGCCACACCCGTAATGACTATCGCCAGTTCAAATTGGCACGAATCAAAAGAATTGAACCCACCGGCGAATACTTTGTGCCAAACGAACTGCCTGAAGAACCAAAGGAGACTGTATCCGGCGCAGCCGAACGGACGATTGTTATCCGGATTACTCAAAACAGCAATGCGAGCTTAAAGGTGTTCGAAAATCCCTATTTGCGTGATAATATTACTGCCAATAACCAAGAGTATCTCGAACTTTCTTTCCCTGATAAATGGATCAGAAATAATTACTTGATCCAACTGGTCTTAAGTTTCGGCAAAGATGCTGAAATAATCAGCCCTCCGTCATTGCGCCAAGAACTACAGCAAGAACTGTCTGCAATGCAAAAAATATATGAAACTTGAATTACATCAAAATTGATCACCATTCCTGACACACTAGTGTCAGGAATTTTTTGTTACCATTAAGCTAAAACAATAAATGCCCGGGCCATTCTTTAATAATTAACGTGGAGGTGATTGATAATGTTTCAAACCCTAACCCCAAATCTGATGGTTGAAGATGTAAATGCTACAATTAAGTTTTACCAAGATTTACTGGACTTTCAGGTTATTGCTTCTGTCCCTGATGAAGGTGAGCTGGATTTTGCAATTGTAACCAGTGGTAATATCACTCTATTGCTCCAAAAACGGACAAGCCTAGTCGCAGAAATTCCATTTTTTAAAGATAAACCACTTGGCGGCTCATTGACACTGTATATCCAAACTACCGGAATTGACGAACTATATCAACGAATCAGCCACCAAGTTACAATTGTCCAGGACCTCCATACTACTTTTTATGGTACTAAAGAATTCGCCATTGAAGATTGCAACCAATTTATCCTGGCTTTTGCTGAGAAGATCAATTAAGGAGAAATCACAATGGAATCAAATCTATTAATTTGTGAACAGTTTACAATCGTCGGTCAGCTTACTCAGATTGAAAATTCATCACCAGAAAGTACTCGCCAGGCAATTAGCGCTGCTTGGGGAAATTTCTTTACCAACAATCTTCTTACCAAGATACCCAATCAAGTTAATCCTGGAGTTATCTATGGTATCTACACCAACTATAAGTCGGACTTCCATGGTCCGTATGATCTTATAATCGGTTCTCCGGTTACTGTTGTCGATCAGGTTCCAGCGGGCTTAGTAAGCCTGACTGTCCGCGCATCAAAGTATAAAGTCTTTACTGCCAAAGGACCGATGCCGATGGCGTTGGCCCAAACCTGGAACGATATCTGGAACTCAGGCTTAAAGCGTGCTTATCAAGTTGACTTTGAAGTATACGATCATCGTTACCAACAACCCACTCCTGAAGTAGATGTCTATATCTCTATACCCTAATTGATGATCAAAAGGGGCTGCTTAAAACAGCCCCTGATCTTATTCAAGTTGTAACTCATTGATCCGGTTCATGTAGATCCGGGTCAAGGCATCCGCCTCCTCACTGGTATTAGCCTCCGAGTAGATTCGAAACACCGGCTCTTCCGCATCCGGTAATACCAAAGCCCAGCCTTGATCGTGAAATACTTTAAGTCCGTCGGTCATCTCTACTTGACGTTCTTTATTCTCCTCGAACAAGTTACGCATAATCCGGCCTTTCTGCTCCCAGGGACAATCCACTTCCTGATAGCTTCGTTCTACTGGAGGGATTAACTGTTTTGCTTCCGAAAGCGACAGCTGTTCTCTGGCTAACAATTCCAAGAGTTTCAACATGCTAAAGATCGCATCGAAATGCGGCAAATAGGAGCCTTGTCCATCCAAAGCCGGAAAGAGGCGTTCCTGGACCATCTTCTCCATCAGTGAGCGTGGCGTCGCCTTGGTTCTGATTACTTTGCCGTGGAACTCCTTGGCTAAACTTTCAATAAAATGTGGTGCGGTAACCTGAACCGGTACTGCTGCCTTAGGATGATACTTCAAAACCTGGAATGCCAGGAGCGCGGTTAATTGTTCTTCTTTGAGAATTTCGCCATTCTCATCAATTACGATTAAACGCTCGGCATTGTTATCAACTATTACACCCAAATCCGCCCGATTGTTTTTAATTGCCTCTGTAACCTGCGAGAGCGTTCCTAACAGTTCTTTGAGCGTCCGGGGCCGACTCCGGTTGACCTCATCACCACAGTCAATCACCTGACAACCTAACTCCTCAAACAATCCGGGAAGAATCACCGACAGGCTGCTCGGTTCAAAAACTGCAGCAATCTTAAATTTACGATTGATAATTAACTCTTTGAGCTCCGGACTTAATCCTCCCTCCAAGTAGGGATTGATTAACTGCGGTACAAACATTAATTCGCCCATTGCATCCGAAGCAACCCGCGGAAAATCTTCGCTGAAGTAACTGTTTTCCAACGAACGTTCGGTGGCTTTATCAATATTCAGACCATGTTCATCAAAGAATTCGATTAAAATTCCTTCATGGTCATGCGGGTTAATCCGTAAATGAACTCCCCCTTTAACTCCCAAAGCTACCAGGGCATATCTGGTAACCGGAGTTGCCATCGTCCCCAAGTCATAAACATCTACTCCGGCTGCCAATAAACCCGAGATTAAAGCCCGTTTAAAAACACGGGAGCCTTTAAAATTATCCGAACTGACCACCGCTTTTGAACCCGGTTTTAGATGGGATCCGAATACTGCGCCAAACTTGGCAACATGCTCCGGAGTGATCTCCTGATTCACAGTACCACTGATACCGGAGTTTCCAAAGAGACTCCGTGCGCTCTTTTTGGCCCAAATCAAGCTTTCATTTAATGTAGTGCCACTGTCAATCTCTTTATCCGGCCAGATTTTAACCTGCGACTTGATTATCGTCTTGACTCCCAGCGATACTCCTTCTCCCAATACCGCCCCCTCAAAAATATAGTTCTTCCCTTTTAAATGATTATGGTGACAAAGAATTGAACCGCGGATTTCAGAGTCAGGACCAACATAACAATGATCCCAGAGAATTCCCCGTTTGATGCTTGACTGTTCCCGGACGATTCCATAGTCTCCAATCACCGTAAAAGACCCGACCTTTGATTGGGATTCGACACGACAGTAGCTCCCCAGTAAAGCCGGCGCTTCAATCTCCGCATCAGGAGCAATTTCGGTCATTTCACCAACCCAAACTCCCGGTTTGATCTCGGTACCCGGGATTGTGATATTAGCTTTACCGATCAGCACGTCAGTATGAGCCTGCCGGTATTGTTCCAGATTACCGATATCCGACCAATAACCCGTAGCCACATAACCATAGATCGGTTCACCGTTCTCTAATAATTTAGGAAACAAATCTTTACTGAAGTCAAAGGGTTTCCCAGCTTCAAAATAGTTAAAGATCGACGGTTCTAAAATATAGATCCCGGTATTTACAGTGTCACTGAAGACTTCACCCCAACCCGGCTTCTCCAGGAACCGTTTTACTTCACCGTCAGATCCGGTAATCACGACGCCGTATTCTAAAGGATTATCAACTTTGGTCAATACCAAGGTTGCCGTAGCTCCTTTTTCGCGGTGGAACTTAACCGCAGCGCTTAGATCGATATCCGTTAGCGCATCCCCGCTGATAACTAAGAAAGTATCATCCAAATGACGCTCAATATTTTTAACACTCCCGGCTGTCCCCAATGGCTTGTCCTCAATGAAATACTGCATCTTTAAACCAAAATCACTGCCATCTCCAAAATAGTTTTCAATTGCTTCCGGCAGATAACATAGGGTAACCAGCACGTCATGAAAATCATGTTTTCGCAACAGATCGATGATGTGCTCCATCATCGGGCGGTTAGCGATGGGGACCATTGGCTTCGGTTTATTACACGTTAAGGGCCTCAGCCGGGTTCCTTTTCCGCCTGCCATAATTACTGCTTTCATCTTTATCCTCCTTCAAACTTATATCCTGATAGCGACTGAAATCATGCTCTCGATCACGCTCATCCATCATTTTGGCCATCTTGATCTCCCGCAGGATCTCTTCATGCATCACCGGTTGCCAGTTGGAGATCTTAAATTCATGCAGAATCTCTTCATAAACATTGATTGTTTGAGTGGCAATCAAATCCCAATTGTAGACATTGGCGATATCTTGCAAAGCCCGTTCGCGCATCTGCATTGCATGATCGGGATGATCCAATGCCCATAAAATATTGTCAGCAAGGGAGATTGGATTGTCTGCATAAGCTTTGAGGCCATTGACTCCATGATGGACAATCTCACTTAACCCTCCGGTATCGGAAACGATAATTGGCGTTCCTGCAGCCATTCCTTCCAAGGCAACAATGCCAAAAGGCTCATACAGACTTGGAAATACGGCAATATCAGCACACTTGTACAATGCATTGCGCGTATTATCATCAATATATCCGGTAAAATAGATCCGATTATAAATTCCTAACTGATAAGCCCGGTGGCACAACTCGTCGAGATAAGCTCCTTTTCCGGCAATGACCAGCTTAACCTTGGGATTAACCGCCAACACCCGCGGCAAGGCCTCCAAGAGTACTCCCAGCCCTTTCTCACGGACGATCCTGCCAACATGAAAAATCAGTTTCTCATCAGGAGCGGCATAACGGTTGCGAATCACTGTCGGATCAATCGTCGTTTGATTAAATTCTTCCGGATAGACCCCATTGGCAATGATTCTTAATTTATCATCAGGAATCTGGAAGACCCGTTGCAGTTCAGCTCTCATATAGTTGCTGCAACAGATAATGCGCCAGGATTCGTAACCCAGCCACCATTCCACATCACTGATATAACGTTGCAGTTGATTGTGAAGCCCATTGTTGCGGCCATATTCAGTCGCATGAATTGTTGATACTAATGGAACTTGCCAGGAATGCTTCAGGCTTTTGCCTGCAAACGCCGCTAACCAATCATGGGAATGGATAATATCAAAATTCAAACCGGCTATTCTCAATTTATTAGCCTGTTCCATCATATTAATATTGAGCTGCAGCACCCAGGTCAGAAAGTCGGGTGCTACCGGATTACTCATCGTTACGCGGTAAACCCGGACACCGTCAACAATTTCAAAATCAGGAGCACCTTGGACACCACACGTAATAACATGTACTTCTTCACCCTGCTTCGCCATTGCTTTTGACAGATCATAAACATGACGGGCAATTCCTCCGACAATCTTCGGCGGAAACTCCCAGCTTAACATTAATACTCTCAATTGCATCACCTCTTGCAAAGTTAATTTGATCAGACTTTAATAGAAATAATAATCCCTGCCATTAAAGTTTAGTGTAACCAGGAATTATATATTTATAACAAATATTTGCCAAAAGAAGAAAAATTAAAAAAGCTGCCGCAAAATCGCCTTTTGCAACAGCTTTGAAAAATCTTCCTTTATCTGGAATATGTTTCACGTTAAACCTTTTTGAAATTAATTTCACCAATCAGCCGGCGGCAGTAAATTCTCGGCTTCGGGCTTTCAGTACCGCTTCCCAGTCTTCAGTGGCCAACGGCCGGTCAAAGCTCCGGAAACCGGCTAATTTGAAACCATGTTTCTCCGCCAACCTTCTGGTATAATCAATCGTATCAATATCAATATCAATTCCTAAACTGAAATGTCTATAATCCTGCTCTAATGCCAGCATCATCGTCTCTGACATACAGGCATAAGCTAATCCTTTTTCAAAACCGAAGTTCCAACCGAAGTCTGGTAAGCCCGGCACAGCAACTACTCCACCATCAATCACCAAAACATCCGGTCTGGCTTCTTTAACCTCCACACTGACATCCGGTGGACGGGCAACATCGCAGACAACCGCACCAAACTTCAGCATATTCGGCATGATCAAACTATTCACCTGGCTCGTAGCGGTAATCACCACATCAGCGCGGGGTAAATAATTGGCCAGGTCAACCGTATAAATAACCGGGCTCTCTCCCATAACCAACTCCGCAAACTGTTGATATTCTTCCAGTGGAGCCTCCGGAGCCGGAATCCGTGGATGATTTTTGACAAACTCAACAATTGCTCCTCCTGTTTGAAGGTCACGGTTGATATGCTGATAAATCTCGGCCGTAACCTTCATCAACCGCCGGCGGCTATGCTGTTCATTTTGTGGATTACCGATTAAAATTAATGAATTGACCTTCTCTGCCAGCAGCAATGTACATGCCCTGCCAATTGAACCTGTCGCCCCAACCACCGCTGCAGTAGTCCGGTCCATTGGGACATTTAACTGTCTTGCTGCTTCGAGAGTAGCTTCGACCGCAGTGGCGACGGTGTAACTATTACCTGTGGTAAGCGCAACACCCAGATCTCGGAGATCACGGCCGCCTTTGGTAACAACGGACGTATACGCTCCCAATCCAACTATTTTGGCGCCACGGTTTTTAGCCAATGTCACGGCAGCACCCAATTCTTTAAGGACCTGTTCTTTCGACATCTCCATCAGCTCTTCGGAAGTCCGGCAAACAGTAATAAACTCACCGTAAGCTTTCCGTCCCGACTTTGCTGTTATTTGGACCGAAGCGATCGGAAATGGTTCAACCAGGTCGTTCCACCGCCACACAAGATCGCCCAACTGCTTCTCGGAGAAGAACTTTAATGACTCATCAAACTCAATATAATTTTTTAAGTACAACGGATGAACTAAAAAAGCAAATCGGCCTTCATCTGCTGTATTCAATGGCTGTATCGGTACCTTCGGGACCGGTATCGTGGCTGAAGTCTTTGGTGGTACAGCTCCAATCAAATGTGATAAGAATGCAGCCGTATTACCTATCGCCAGACAGGCGGCCATCCGTTCGATTGCATCCATCGCCTGCCGACATTGCTCCATACTGATATTCAACGGTGGTTCCAGCCTGATCACAGCCGCACCATTAAGTGTCGGAGCAACTCTTAGTTTTTCAACATTCAATAAGTAACTGGAGACTACCGGTGATAGAAATTCCTGATCGGCAATGATCCCTAACAGACTGTCCGGCAGATTATTTTTGGTTACTCCCAGTTCTAATCCCAACATTAACCCTTTACCACGAACATCAGCGATCACATGGGGATACTTGGCCCGGATCACTTGAAGCCGTTCCAGTAAGTATTCTCCCTTACGGTTAATTTCATTAAGTAACTGTTGATCATTTTGCGTCAATAATTCCAAGACCCGAAGTCCGACTCTGCAAGCTAATGTATTTCCGGCGAAAGTTGAAGAATGTTTGAGCGCAAAGTCTTCACAATATGCATCTTCTTGACACAAGACAGCGCCAATGGCTACAATACCGCCACCCAGCGCTTTGGCCAAAGTGATAATGTCAGGGGTGATTTCATCATATTCCGAAGCAAACATCCGGCCGGTCCGCCCCAGTCCCGTCTGCACTTCGTCAACGATCAACAACACTCCGTACTGTTCACATATTTCTTTCGCGGCTTTTATATAACCGGGGGGAGGAATGATGATTCCGCCTTCACCCTGAATCGGCTCGACAATAAACGCCGCATAAAAGTCCGGTTTAGCCTGAAGCTCTTGTTTCAAAGCATCAATGTCGCCATAAACAATCCGTTCAAATCCTGGTACCGGCGCTCCAAAACCAGCTTGATAAGAATCTTTTCCGGTTGCTGATAAAGCGCCTAGGGTCTTACCGTGAAAACTGTTTTCGGTCGTTAAAATACCGGTCCTGCCGGTACGGATTCGTGCCATTTTAATAGCGGCTTCAACTGCTTCGGCGCCACTGTTAGCAAAAGTTACATATTTTAACCCTTTAGGAGCAATACTGATTAGCTTGCGAGCCAGTTCCCCAGCCGCATCCAAATACGATGGCTGAATAAAACTTGGCTCCTGACTATCATGCACTTGAATGATAGCATCCCAAATCTCCGGCGGATTAAAACCAAAAGGAAGGGCTCCGTATGAAGCGATAAAATCCAAATACCGTTCCCCTCGATCGTCAATTAACTCACAGCCCACTCCTCGCTTAAAGACTTTATCCATATTTAACTGGTGCAATCTTTTAGCTAGAATAGGATTTACATACTCTGCATATGGATGCATTAGTTCCTCCGATCACATAATCTGTAAATTCATCTACGCCTGTCTCAAACAGTTGCTACGTAGGTTAAAGATAAGGGCTTATCGATTTTTCACCTGTTTCCATGAACTATTGCTTAAACACTCACATAAACCAGTTTAGCACTTATTGGATCAATGGTCAACATCTAGCGTTCTCCCTGATTAGTATTACCATATATACTAGAATAATCCATTGAAAATAAGCTTAAAAATTTCAGCCAGGCCTTTGCAGACAACCTGGCTGATTAAACTTACTTGGTATTTTCTGGTTGATTATTTCGTTTCACCCAAAACCAACTGATACTTTTAAAACGTTTTCGGACAAAGTACCAACAACTACTGATTAAGATGATTAGCAAAATAATTTTTTCGGTCAAATTAATGCCTCCTCTTCGTTTCCCGACCGGTTGCAAAACCGCTAACTTAGGTGTAGTCTTATCAAAAGACTTCAATTGACTTATTTGGCTATTAGGCCCTGATTTTGGTGCCAGGAGATCCATTATTAAAGGATCAAATTTTTCTGCAGTACCACCGCCAATAACCCAATCACCTGGTTCTTTGTCAACTTTACGGTAAAAATCATCACCAAACCCGTCATAAGAACCGACAAACACATAATAGTTCCAGTTTTTATTGGGAATGTCAATTAAGTTTTGAGGAATTTTGGCTCTAATCGTCTGACCGTCACCCAACACTTCCGTTTCAAGCGGACGACATTTCAACGTACCATTGTCATAAATTAGATATTGGCTATTGCCCCAGCCAACAATCTTTAAACAGATGTCCCAGGCATATTTAGGATTAAATTCTACATTGGCGCCTTTTTTGGGCAACTTACTGTAACCTTGGTTAGGTATACTATCAATATAAATCCTTAAATTTTGGTGGATGAATCCTTCCGGTGCCATCCATGGGTTAGTTATTTTACTGAATGTGGTGTCAAAATAGACTGTATCCGCATTCTCCTTCCAGACCCGGAACTGCGTGATATCAAACAAACCCTGATAAGGTTTAAAAGCGACATTGTTGGGGTACTGGTAAGTACCATAGCCATGATCATCTCCGACCGGATCTTTCATATCAAAAAAGACCTCGGGATAACCGGCTCCCATTAAAACAACAGTTAACCCGAAGATCAATATTATCTTTGGCAATTGCTTAATTAACACAAAATCCACCCCCAAATAAATTTATGAGTGGAAGTGGATTAATATAACCAAAATAAAATTCTTGTCAAACTTTATTCAGAAAAACTCTGGGTATCCGATCCCCCAGCATACAAGTTACTTCATAGTTTATTGTCCCAAGAATCTGGGCAACATCGTCGACAGTTATTGCCTGCGATCCTTCTGAACCAATTAAAGTAATTTCTTGACCGATCTCTATCGGTTCGTCATCCACATCGATCATACACTGATCCATACAGATCGTTCCAACTATCGGATATCTTTTACCCCTGATTAAGACAGCAACCTTGTTTGACAGGATCCGGGACCAACCATCTGCATAACCGATTGGAATGGTTACTATTGTTGTATCCTTTTGGGCTTGATATCTTAATCCATAGCTAATCCCGGTCCCTTGGAGTACTTTCTTAATAAATATCGCTTTGGTCTTTAATGAAAATACCGGTTTTAGCTTAACTTGGTTCGGATTTTCAAGACAGTCCGATGGCATTAGTCCATATAGCATTATTCCCGGTCGTACCATATTATAGTAGGAATCAGGTAAATCAATAATTCCGGCGCTATTAGCCAGATGGATTTTTTCCAGCTCAACCCCCGCATTGATTAATCGCTTAACAACTCCGTCAAATCTTTCGATTTGTGTTTTGGCAAATGTTTTATCCTGGTGATCGGCAGTAGCCAAGTGCGAATAAATCCCTGTTGCTTTGATTAGTGGTAATACCGACAGGCTTTTAAAGAAACTGCCGGCATCCTGATAGGGGATTCCTACCCGTCCCATTCCGGTATCAACTTTAACATGTACGGCAACCGGCGTTTCCAATCTACGTTTAACTGCTTCCCGTGATAAAGCAACGGCCGCATCTAATAGACAAACGGTAGCAGTAAGATTATAATCTAAAAAAATCGCCGCTTGGGTACTTTGTAATGGTTGAAAGACTAAGATCGGGGCCTGAATTCCCCCCTGACGGAGCGCAATTCCTTCTTCAGGCAAGGACACTCCCAGCCAGGTTGCTCCGGCTTTAATTGCCGTTCGGGCTACTTCTACGGCTCCATGGCCGTAGGCCTCAGCCTTAACTACCGCCATGATCTCCACCTTTGGCCCAACCAGCCGTTTTACCTCTGTTAGATTATGGGTTAAAGCAGCAAGATCAATCTCCGCCCATACAGGTCTGATCTTTTCCGGATACCGACTCACTTTAACACCTTCCCTAATGCCTTCGGAATTGTTAGCAACAAATCACTGGTTATATAACCAACAGCGCCAACTGCTTCACTGACTATATCTCCAGCCAAACCATGGATATAAACCCCCGCTAGCGCTGCGTCATTAATTGTCAATCCTTGCGCAATCAATCCACCAATAACTCCCGCTAAAGCATCTCCCATTCCGGCAGTAGCCATACCCGGATTGCCGGTGCTGTTGATGTATACCTCGCCATCTGGTAGTGAAATAATTGTCCGGGCTCCCTTGAGAATTACTACTATATTATTATGCCGGGACATTCTTTGAGCTAGGGCCACCCGATCCCGCTGTACCTCACTGACCGGAATCCCCGCCAATCTCGACATCTCTCCTGGATGCGGGGTTAGAATAACAGGTTGCTTCAGTTGTTGCAGCAATTGTTGATTGGCAGCTAAAATATTTAATGCATCCGCATCGATCACCAACGGAACTTCTGCTTTGTTCAGTAACTCCTTAAGAAAATCCACTCCATCGGTTGCGGTTGTCATTCCGGGGCCAACAACAATACAATCGTATTTGGTAAGGTTGACGCTTAATTCACTCCAAGTAGTCACCATTGCTTCGAGTGGTTTATCCGGTAACCAAAGTCCATCCCGGATGCCGATAGTTACCAGACCACAGCCAATTCTTAATGCCCCTAAGGCAGTAATTACTGGCGCTCCGGTCATTCCTTGCGAGCCGCCAACAACCAAAACATGGCCATTGCTTCCCTTATGCGCTGTTGGTTGACGTTTGGGAACTATTTCGGTTACTTTTTTTGCTGATAAATAATTTATCTTGAGAGCATCGTTGTTTAATAATTCCAATGGAAATCCAATTGAAGTTACAATAACCTTTCCGGCAAAATCAGCGCCCGGAAAGGTTATTAATCCTGGTTTAAGTAGTCCAAAAGTGACGGTAAGCTCTGCCTTAACCGCCAAAACTTCGACTTGTCCTGTATCGATGTCAATCCCTGAAGGAATATCGATTGCCACTACCGGCTTTTGGGATTGATTAATTACTTCAATCATCGCTTTGATAATTCCCTGCGGTACACCCCGTGACCCGGTTCCCAGCAGGGCATCAACGACTAGATCAGCTTGATTTAAATCTTCTTTCCTAAATTGATCAAAGACAGTTACAGTAACGCCATAATTGAGAGCTCTTTTCAGGTTAAGAGCAGCTAATCCACTATATTGTTCGGCTTCACAGGGCAAGAACACTTGAACCTCAGCCAATTTCTCTTTTAGCAGTCTTGCTAAAGCAAGTCCGTCACCGCCATTGTTCCCTTTGCCACAAAAAATTACAAATCGCTTCCCGGCAATAGTTCCCCAGCGTTCAACAATCGCATCCAATACCGAAAGAGCGGCCCGTTCCATCAGGATATCTCCGCTCATCCCGTAATCTGCCTGTGCTCTTTCATCGATCGTTCTCATTTCGGCCGCAGTTGCCACTTTCACTTGGATTCACACCTTCTTGCTATCCATACTGTCAAACTTCTAAAATGACCTGTGCCGTTGCATATTCTCTACAATGCGAGATACTAAGATGGACCTTGGAAACCCGTTGTACTTGCAGAAACTCCGCCACTTTTCCTGAGGTTTTGAAATACGGTGCCCCTTGGGCATTATGAGCGACTTCAATTTCCTGCCAGCAAAATCCTGCCAACCCCGTACCCATTGCTTTTAATAATGCTTCTTTGGCAGCAAAAAAACCTGCTAGGCGATGTGCCTGCAACTTACTTTCCAACCGTTCATTCTCGGTGAACACCTTTTCGTTAAAACGTTCATTTTGAATGGCGGCTTCGATACGGCCAATCTCAATAATATCAATTCCTATTCCCAATATCAAAACTACCATCCCCTTTAGCCTAATCAATTCTTTCTTTTTTATCTATGGCTTTTTATAAAATGAAGTCAATGCATGTTCAAAACCAAGTTGCCGGTATTGTAAGATCGGTTCGGTACCACCAACCAGCAGGTATCCCCCCGGAACCAACGATTGATAAAACTTAGTATAAATATTATTTTTAGCCTCTTCAGTAAAGTAGATCACTACATTGCGGCAGACAATCAAGTGAACATTTGTTTCATAAGGATCGTGTAACAGATTATGGTGCCTAAACTCCACCATCCGCTTTATTTCATCTTTAAGTATGAAATTTGAACCGTTTTTCTCAAAATACTTCTCCTGCAAATGGACCGGTAAACTCCTCAAATCATTTGCACCGTATATCCCTTCTTTTGCTTTAGCCAAGATCTCACGGTCAATATCGGTAGCAACAATTTTCACCCGGTCCCGCGCTCTTAGTTCACTGACAATTATTGAAATCGAATAGGGCTCCGAACCATCAGAACATCCTGCACTCCAGATCCTGATCTGCGAATACTTCTTTAACATTTCGGGAATAACCTTCTCCCACAATTCAATAAACCGTTCCGGATTTCTGAAAAACTCAGAGACATTGATGGTAAGTTTATTAACAAACTCCCGAAATTTTTCATGATCCGTCTCCAAAACATGCAAATATTCACCGTATTCGGTGATACCCCACGCCTGCATCAATGAGTTGATGCGCCGGTCCATCTGTTGACTCTTATAGTAACTAAGGTTAATTCCGCAAAGAACTCCGACTTTTTCTTTAAATGTTTGATAGTCCACCTTGACAGCCCCTTATAGTTGTAATAAAAATATATTAGTTTAAATATTTGACAATCATCTCTAATGGCCTTTTTTCCGGACCCTTCGTTTGCTTTAACGGATAACCAATCGGAATTACTGCCATAAATTCGCCTTTTGGTTCTCCCAGCAATGTTAAAACTTCATCCTTGATTAAAAACAAAATTCCCAGCCAAACAGATGCCAGTCCGAGCGATGTTGCCGCTAACAATAGATTTTCAACTGCTGCGGCCGAGCTTTGGATCTCCATCGTTCGAAAAAAATCATAGGCAACCTGTTGGTCAATATTAAAGAGGTTAGTGCCATGTTCAATCAAATCGCCGGTATTAGCAACCGCAATAACCACCGGCGCACCGGCAATTGATCGTGACGCCATCCGTAATAAAACTGAAGAAGCTTTTGGAAATTCATTAGCTTTATTACTGACTAACTCAACTAATTGCCGCTTCTTCTCACCTGTGATCACAATAAACCGCCATGACTGTTGGTTATGAGCCGACGGTGCCTTATTGGCAGCCTGTAAAATCAGATTAATGGCTTCGTCACTTACCGGCTTGTCACTAAATAGACGAATACTATGACGTTCATTGATTGTTTTTAATGTTTCATTGAACAAAGTTTGAGTTTGTATTTCCAAGCAAATACTTCCTTTCAAACTTAATATAAATTAACTACGCCTGTTTCGACTCATCCTTAGGCTTGCTGAATTTTCTTAAGTGGGTTTTCAATTGCTCTTAATATTAATTATCCCTTTTTTCAATGATTCCTCTTTATATTTTTTCTACTTGGTATCAATATTTTTATACTTGTGTGTTTAAAGCTTAATTTTTTGATATAATACCTTTATAGGAAATTGATTATTTGTAACAAAAACTTAAAGAGGTCGTAGTTTATATTGATAATTTCGGTAAAAATAATCATTACATTAATCGTAGGAGATCAACAATGAAAAAAGCAGCAAAAAAACTCAAAGTCATTCCCCTGGGCGGATTAGGGGAGATCGGTAAAAATATGACCGTCTTCGAATATGACCAAGATATCATCGTAGTTGACTGCGGAATGGCCTTCCCCGAAGATGACATGCTTGGTGTGGATCTGGTCCTTCCGGACACCACATATTTATTAAAGAACCTTGAGAAAGTAAGGGGAATTATTATTACTCATGGCCACGAAGATCATATTGGAGCCCTCCCTTACGTCTTAAAAGAGATCAACGTACCCATATATGGGACTAAACTGTCATTGGGCCTGGTTGAAAACAAACTTGAAGAGCATGGCTTGATCAACAAATGTAAATTAGAGACGGTGAATCAAGGTCAAACTATCCAGCTGGGCTCCTTCAAAGTCGAGTTTATCCGTTCGACCCATAGTATCGCAGATGCGGTTTCCCTGGCAATTGAGACCCCTGTAGGTGTTGTTGTCCATACTTCTGATTTTAAAATTGACCATACTCCAATCGGCAATGACTCGATCGACCTGCCCCGTTTTGCTGAATTGGGTAAAAAAGGTGTCCTCTTACTTCTGTGTGACAGTACCAACATTGAACGAAAAGGTTATACCATGTCCGAGCGGACCGTTGGAGAAGCGTTCGAAGATATCTTTTCTACTGCCAAAGGACGGATTTTAGTTGCCACTTTTGCATCGAATGTCCATCGCCTCCAACAGGTAATTAACGCCGCTTTAAAATTCCAACGCAAAGTCTCAATCTGTGGGCGCAGTATGCTTAATGTTACCAAGAAGGCCATTGAACTGGGTTATCTGGATGTCCCCAAAGATATCCTGATTGACATTGATAAAGTAAAAAATTATCATCCTGATGAATTAGTTATTATAACCACCGGTAGTCAGGGAGAACCGATGTCTGCTTTATCGCGAATGGCAATGGGTGAACATCGGCAGGTAGGGATCATGGAAGGTGATTTAGTAGTTATCTCTGCCAGTCCGATCCCTGGTAACGAAAAAACCATCTCCGGTGTTATCAACGAACTGTTTAAAAAAGGCGCTAATGTAATTTACGAATCTTGGAACGACATTCATGTCTCCGGACATGCCTGCCAGGAAGAGCTCAAATTAATTCACCGCCTGGTCAAACCTAAATACTTCGTCCCGGTCCACGGGGAATACCGGCACCTGATCCAACATGCAAACCTGGCTCAAACTATGGGAATACCGAAGACCAATATTTTCATTATGGATATCGGAGAGGTATTAGAGATCGGTGAGCGTGGCGCAAGCAAAACCGGCCGTGTCCCTGCCGGGAAAGTCTTGGTTGATGGTCTGGGTGTTGGCGATGTCGGTAATATCGTCTTAAGGGACCGGAAGCACCTGGCTGAAGACGGAATGATTGTTTTCATCGTAACCATTGATAAAGAGACCGAAAATTTAATCATTGAACCCGATGTGATTTCGAGGGGCTTCATCTATGTCAGAGAATCGGAAGAACTGTTAGACGAAATCAAGCAAATCGGTAAAAAAGCGCTCTTAAAATGTGATGATAAGAACTGGTCATCCAAGAAAAAACTGATCAAGGACACATTAAGAGATTATCTTTATCAGAAGACCAAACGGACTCCAATGATTATTCCGATCATCATTGAAGTGTAATGATAACAGATACAAACAGTCAAGAGATCAAATAATTATTCTAAAACACTAATGATTACAACCAGAGGAGACTTCTATGTCCAGCAACGAACAAATACTGAAAGAAGTTAACCGTCGCAAGACGTTTGCAATTATATCGCACCCTGATGCCGGTAAGACAACATTAACTGAAAAGTTACTACTTTACGGCGGCGCGATCCGGCTAGCCGGCGCAGTCAAAGGAAGAAAAGCTGCCAAACACGCAGTTTCTGACTGGATGGAGATTGAAAAACAACGTGGAATTTCGGTAACATCAAGTGCAATGCAATTCGATTATCAAGGATACCGGATCAATATTCTTGATACACCCGGCCACCAGGACTTCAGCGAAGATACTTACCGGACCCTAATGGCTGCTGACAGCGCAGTGATGTTGATTGATGGCGCCAAAGGGGTCGAGGAGCAGACTTTAAAGTTGTTTCACGTTTGTAAGATGCGGGGAATCCCGATCTTCACCTTCATCAATAAACTCGATCGTTATTGCAAAAATCCCTTTGAACTGATCGAGGAGATCGAGAAGACGCTTGGAATTCAGTCATACCCAATGAACTGGCCGATCGGTACCGAGGGTAATTTCAAAGGTGTTTATAACCGGGAATTGAAACAAATTGAACTCTTTAACAATCAGCAAGACCATGGTCAGGCAGTAATTGCAACTACTACTCTAAGTGTTGATAACGAACAATTAGTAGAGTTACTGGGCGCCGACCTCTGCGCTCAATTATGTGAGGATATCGAATTATTAAACATTGCCGGTGACCGTTTTGATTTAGAAAAAGTTAAGGCTGGCGAACTAACCCCGATCTTCTTCGGCAGTGCAATGACTAACTTTGGGGTAGAGCCATTCTTAGAAAAATTTATTTTACTGGCCCCCTCACCTGCCGAACGCAAGACCAATCAAGGGATGAAGAGTCCTCATGAAGACCGGTTTTCCGGCTTTGTCTTCAAAATCCAAGCCAACATGGACCCGGCGCACCGCGATCGCATAGCGTTTATTCGAATTTGCTCCGGTAAGTTTGAACGAGGGCTCGAAGTCAACAACGTCCGGATTGGTAAAACAATTAAATTAGCTCAACCTCAACAATTTTTTGCACAGGAACGATCCATTATTGAAGAAGCTTATGCCGGTGACATTATTGGTGTCTACGATCCTGGAGTTTTCAATATTGGTGACACATTATGTGATATTAATGAATCATTTCGTTTTGAAGGAATACCGATCTTCCCGCCGGAACATTTTGCTTTGGTTACCACCAAAGATGCTATGAAACGGAAACAATTCCTTAAAGGAATCGCCCAAATAGCTGAAGAAGGTGCCATTCAGGTTTTCAAAAAACCGAACATCGGTATTGAAGCACTGACGATCGGTGTGGTAGGTGTTCTGCAGTTTGAGGTATTAGAATACCGAATGAAAAATGAATACGGGGTTGATATCAATCTGCAACGCTTACCGTATTGTTATGCCCGCTGGGTCATGCCTGAAAACGTTGCTAAAGACCTGGTTGGTTATTCAGGAAGTATTGATCTAGTCGAAGATCAATATAACCGTCCGGTACTGCTCTTCAAAGATCAATGGTCATTAAACAGGGCAATCGATAATAATAAAGGCGCGAAACTATATGATGTGGCGCCAACCAATCTAATTTGAAACAACTTGATTCAAACTTTTTTCTCTTAAAAACAAAAGCTCCTCTAAAAATAGGAGCTTTTCGCAACACTATTACCTAATAAATCAACCGAACACTTCTGCCAAAGCATCTATGAACAACTGATCAAGTTCGGCAACCGATTTTTCCGGCTTTCTTGCAATACTTTTGGAATAATCATCCAAGCTTTCGATTTCCGTACTTAAGAAATCATTAATTATATCAATTCGTGGTTCCAGATCGAGTTCTACCCCTGCTTTCTTCCGCATTAATAATGTCTCAATCTCTTGTTTTAAAGCTCCAGCCGGCACCATTGCGTTTACTAATCCTTCAAACTCTATTGGCGGCATCGTATTATTCTGTCTGATCCAAAGACAAGCTAAGATTGGCCGCAATACATAAAAATATTTCTTTACTTTAACCAAGTCTCCCTGTAAATATTCCCGGAAGTTACCTTTGGCCATACTTAAGTAATGGTATAAACAAGACCGGGGCGAAAAGGTTTCGTTACGTATGTCTCGAAGTTTTTGAGTAATTGAGTACTTCTCCCAATAAATAATTGACGACTGTAGCCATTCTAACAGCGGTGGATTTGACTTGCGAAACAGTTTCAAAGCCTTTTGCAGATCCCAGCCATTGATATCCAGTAAATCGTTGATCGGTAGCTCAATAACATCTCGGCGTTCAGCAATCGACAGGTACCATTCAACCGGATGCAGGTAAATAAATCTGACATCATAATCACTGTCTTGAGACGGAAAGCCCCAGGAACGGCTTCCTGATTCGCAAGCATAAATTATTTTAACATTATGTTCCGACTCGATTCGATTCAGTTCATTAATTATCAATTGCTGCATCATTATCCACCTCTTCGGAAGATACTCCCATACCTTTAACGACTTCGATCAATGCTGCTTTGGTATTAAGTTCAGGTTTTTCAATCACCATCTCGATTAATTCACTAATAATTTTGCCCATTAATCTTCCCGGTTTGATCCCCAAAGCCTTCAAGTCATCGCCATTAATCGCCAAATCTTTGCTACTTAACGGTTCTTGCTGCTGTAATACCATCTGGATTTGATTCTTAACCTCTGATAGAGCGGCTTCATCGCTCTCGTTTCCTGGGCGTTTGACATCAGCTATCTGCAACTCTAAAAGCTCCTCAACATTCTCCGCACCAACCCGGTTGATTAGACGCTTCAAAGTACTTCTGTGAGGATTTTTGAGTTTGTTCATATGCTCGTAAACCAACAATGTAACCTTACGAATTAACTTATTATCAAACCGTAAGCGTATTAAAATCTCCTTTGCCAACTCATAACTCTTTAAATCATGCCCATAAAAATGACCGGCTCCCTGTTGATCCATAGTGAAAGTCAGCGGTTTTCCAATATCATGTAACAGAGCAGCCCAACGCAGATGCAGTACCGGTGGTACATTTTCCACTACAGTCAAAATATGATCAAAGACCGCCTGCGTATGGTACGGGTTACATTGTTCAAACCCGTAACAGGCTTCGAGTTCGGGCAAGATATAACGTAACAATTGACTTTGCTGTAATAACTGAAACCCTCGGGAAGGTTGGTTACTTAATAAAATTTTATTTAATTCCTCGCGGATTCGTTCCGCAGCTACTTTAGTAATTAAGCCTCGATTATGGATAATCGCTGCAAAGGTTTCGGCTTCAATCTTAAACTCTAATTGACAGGCAAAACGAATCGCCCGTAGCATCCGTAACGGATCTTCACGAAACCGGGATGCCGCATCCCGAATCCCTCTGACAACACCTTCTCGTAAATCGGTTACACCACCAACATAATCGATCACCTGATTACCATCATACAATATTCCATTGATCGTAAAGTCCCGGGTTAAAACATCTTCCCGGACATCAGTTCCAAACTCCATTTGACCAGTCAAATGGTCAACGCTTTGCTGATCATTCACTTTCCTTCGGAACGTTGTAACTTCAACCGATAACTTCTCGGTCAGTACTGTCACAGTTCCGTGCTTGATTCCGGTAGCAATCACTTTTGGAAAGAGTAACTTTACCGTTTTCGGAAGCGCTTTGGTACAAACATCATAGTCTTTTGGCTCTTTCCCCAATAATAAATCCCGGACACAACCTCCGACCAAAAATGAGGGGTATCCGTTAATATTTAAGGTATTTAAAACCTGCAAAATCTGTTCCGGAATTCGCTGTTTATCAATGTTATTAACCATCTTTAAGATTAAGCCTCTGTTCGATACTTTATCCGTTACTACCTAGATATAGCGTTTTGATCTGCTTTTATATTCCCGATAGCTTTCGCCGTAATATTGCTCTAAAAAACGTTCTTCCTCCAAAATTTGATAATGGATTCCTAGTGTAACAACGATTGCCGCTAATAAGAAGAACCAATTACTGATAATCAACCATGTACTCCAAAAATATAAATCAACAAAGAGGAAGATCGGATTTCTTAGCCGTCTAAAAATACCATTGGTAACCAAACTACCGGGTTGATCTTTGTCAATCCCTATTCGCCACGATTCCCCAAACGCCTTTAATGCTAGAATAAAGATCAAATATCCCCCACAAGTCAAAGCCACTCCCAGATATTTTAGGGGTACCAATTCAAAGAGGGGTCGCAATAAGATATCAGGAACAATTCCAATTCGGATGTTATAGAGCAATCTGACCAATTCATAAGACCAAACTACCAATCCAATAAAGAAGAATACTTCCAAAAAGGCAGCAAACCCTTTTTTACCATTACCAAGGACAAATACTTTAACCCCTTTTAAACTCAGTATAATGGTTCTTCCTAAAAATGTTAAGTAAAATAAAATTAAGAAGACTAATTGAAACTTACTAAACCAATCCATCACTCATGCACCTCCGTGAAAATAAAAAACTTTTAACATAGCATCAATACTACGCTAAAAGTCTCGTTGCCTGATGTCAGTGTCAGGTTACAAAACCAGGTCAATCAGCAATTAACCAGTATGTTGATTTTGTAAAATAACTACTCCCTCTTAACACTTTAAATTATATTGTTCTTTTGTGCTGATGTCAATTATGCAACACATCTGTAGATATGTTTTTATTACCAGCCTAGCAAAGCTTGCCCCTCACTAGAATCGTTTGATATAATTAAAAATGGTATCATCATTCAAGGTACTAATATTAAGTAAAAGGAGGGAGAGTTTTGCAACCGAAAATCTTTAATTGCTTGCTAATCATTCTAATTTTATCCCTAATCGCAATTACCAATCCAATCAACACTGAAACCCGGCAAACTCTTACTCCTTCGATTCGATCGGTCCAGTATGACAGTTTAGTGGTATTAACCTCAATTTCGCGAACCGTCATTCAAGATCTGTTTAAAGATCTTGCCAATAATACCTTTTTTCCACCTGTAGACAATCAACGAACTACCGTTACAATTAATTATCCAAAACCATTTATTCTTTTTATTCTTTGCCAGTTTATTTTCTGGTTTTCAATTTTTTATCAATCAGCCCGAACCAGTTACAACCAGGATGAACCTCTGTTTATGGTTATCAGATAAACTCGTCTCCGTTTACGAAAACGAGATCAAGTCGAGTTATAATTTTAACCATACACAAACAGGGGGTTTTTTAAAATGTCTTTTGAAGTAATTACCGTTATTGTAGTTTTAGTATTCTTTACAATTCTGTCACTGATGGCACATAAAGCTGAAAAATTCCTTGCTGAAAATCCCGATCCTCATCTTCAAACGACTCAGAATAATAAAACATCAAACAATTCGTAACCGAATGATTTCAAGAATAAACAAAAAAGGAGCTTTTGCAACTTGCTTTTTAGTAGCTTGCAAAAGCTCCTTTAATATTTATTCATTCTTTAAATCAACGTCATTTAAATCCCGAAGCTTTTTTTTCTTACGCCAGATAATTGCCGCACAAATAAGCATCAGTCCTAAAGCAATATATTGTGTCAGCACCATCCCCAGGAAAGTGGCGCTGGATTGCCTGATAAAATCCAGTAGGATTCGAATCAATGAATGGAGCAACAAAACTCTTAAAAATGAATATCCCGGGTAACGGGGGTTATTTGACCATTTGATTGCTAACGGCAGTATCAATACTGATAGTATTGCTTCGTAGATTTGTGTCGGATGGACCGGAACCAATGTATCAGGAAACTTCACTCCCCATGGTAATGTTGTTGGCGGACCATAAAGTTCACCATTGATAAAGTTCCCTACTCTGACAAAGATATGGCCAATCGGGAAGACCGGAGCAACCGCATCAGCGATCCTCCAAAAATCAAACCCGTCACGCTTGGTCCAATAGTATCCGAAAAGTAAAGTGCCGATGATTGCTCCATGTGAGCCCAATCCACCATGGTCAACCCGGATAATCTCCCAGGGATTATTGATAAAGTCACGATAATTAGTAACTACATACGCAACCCGGGCACCGATAAAAATTACCAAAATCAATTTTAACAACAAACTGTCGACTTTATCTACATCCATCCCATATTTTCGGATATACTTTCTGGTTAGCCAGTATGATATTAAAACTGCCGTTGCTACTAAGATCCCATACCAGTAAATCTGCAGCGGTCCAATTGAAAAAGCAATTCGATTCATGATCAGACTCCTCACTCACTCCACTGTTACACTCTTCGCTAAATTTCGTGGTTTATCAACATCACAGCCTCTTGCTTTCGCAGCATAATAGGAGAACAGCTGTAACGGCACTACTGATAAGATCGGCGTCATTAACGGATGGGTTTTTGGAATGTGCAGCACATAATCAACCGACTTAGCGGTCTCATGATCGCCGGCCATCGCCAACGCAACAACCGTCGCTTCACGTGCTTTAACCTCTTTAATATTACTAATCATCTTATCATAAAGATCTCCCTGGGTAACCAAGGCAAAGACCGGCACACCTTCAACGATCAACGCCAATGTTCCGTGTTTTAATTCTCCTGCCGCATAAGCCTCGGCATGGATATACGAGATCTCTTTCAGCTTTAATGAACCCTCCAGTGAAACGGCATAATCAAGGCCACGACCGATGAAGAAAATATTTTCGCAATTTTTAAAGTCTTCAGCAAACTCTTTGATCTTCGTCTCAGTATTGAGAACTTTTTCAACCTGAACATCAATCTCGGTCAAGGCATCAATCATACTAATCCGATCCGTTTCCGCTAAAGTTCCGCGGGCATCACCCAAGTAAATTGCCAGTAAATAAAGGGATAGAAGCTGCGTAGTATACGCTTTAGTCGAAGCAACCGCAATCTCCGGACCGGCCAAGGTTAAGATCAGATCATCAGCTTCCCGGGCAACCGAACTGCCAACCACATTAGTGATCGCTAATACCCTTGAACCCAATCGTTTCGCTTCTCTTAATCCGGCTAACGTATCCGCAGTCTCTCCTGACTGTGAGATAATGATTGTTAACGAGTTTTCCTTTACAATCGGATCACGGTAGCGAAACTCTGAAGCTAAATCAGCTTCGACCGGAATCCGTACTAATTTCTCAATTAAATATTTACCGACTAAACCGGCATGATATGCTGTGCCACAGGCGACAATATGAATCTTTTCAAGTTGATTTATAAACTCCTGTGACAAATTAACCTGTGGTAACACCACTTTTTTGGTCTGGCGATCAATTTTACCTGTTAAGGTATCTCTAATTGCCCGCGGTTGCTCATGGATCTCTTTTAACATGAAGTCTTCATAACCGCCTTTTTCGGCAGCCTCAACATCCCACTGGACATGAAACGGTTTTTTAGCGACAATATTACCACTAAAATCAGTTACTGTAACACTTCCGGCAGTAACTACCGCCATTTCACCGTCTTCTAAAATAATAATCTCACGGGTATACGGGAGCACGGCCGGAATATCCGAAGCAACATAATTTTCGCCCTGCCCGATTCCAATAATTAACGGGCTCGCCTTACGGGCAACCACCATTTGCTCCTTATGCTCCTCACATAAAATGACAATTGCAAATGCACCTTCCATCTTAGCCAGTGCTTGTTTAACTGCAGCTAAGAGATCCCCTTGGTAAAACTCCTCAATCAAATGCGGAATTACTTCGGTATCAGTTTCCGAATTAAAAATATGACCTTTCTCCTGCAACCATTCTTTTAATTCTTGAAAATTCTCAATGATACCATTGTGAACGACCGAAAACTTTTTATTGCAATCATTATGAGGATGAGCATTACGATTTGAAGGTCTGCCATGAGTTGCCCACCGGGTGTGCCCAATCCCAATCACTCCGGCAACCGGCTGTACTAAAAGCATCTCCTCCAACTTAGCCAAGCGGCCAACCGTCTTCACGGTCTTCAACTTACTTTCTTCATAAACGGTTATACCTGCAGAATCATACCCGCGATATTCCAAGCGTTTTAAGCCATCAATTAAGACCGGAACGGCATTATTATTTCCTATATATCCGACAATACCGCACATGCGATAATACCTCCTAAAATGTGATCAATTTATTGTTATTAATTTAGACAACACCAATAGACATCTCAATTATTGATTGAAATGCCTTGCTGGTTTCTAATTCGACTTCGCTTATTTCAGTTTACTAAAGCCCTATTGTCCCAATCATCACTGACGGATTTGTCAGGCTTCTAACGGTGGTAGTTCACCGGGGGTCACCCGCCGATTTGCAATGTACCAAACTGCTGCACATTGACTTCCGAGATCCCCCTCCTCGTCAACTCACGTAACTAATAGCAATTACTGATATTAGCTTATCTTCCGTGAGCCCTGGCGCTAAAATTTTTTACTCAAGTCTATGCTATCTCTCACCTCCAAAACTACTCTTCCTAGCAAAAACCCTCCTTTCATGCATTATAGAGCCATTATAACATAACAATCAGTAAAAATATAGCGTTCGGGTAATTACCGATTGTTAATTTTTGGTTCTTAATTTAGCCTTGCTCTCTTTTAATAACTGCAGCCACCTGCTTAACCAACTCGGTTATCACAGCTTCATCGGGGCCTTCAGCCATTACCCGGATCAATGGTTCCGTCCCTGATGCCCTCACAAATAAACGTCCCGTAGCGCCTAACTGTTGTTCAACTTCAGCAATTACCGCCTTAATTGCCTCATTGGTCTCCCAGCCTTCTTTATTGGTAACCCGGACATTCTCCAAAACTTGGGGAAAACGATTCATCTGGGATGCTAATTCGGACAGCTTTTTACCGGTTTCAACCATCACCGCAACCAGTTGCAGCGCTGTCATTACCCCATCACCGGTGGTATTCTTCTCATAAAAGATAATATGGCCTGATTGTTCTCCGCCCAATACCAGATTATGTTCCTTCAATGCTTCTAATACGTAACGGTCGCCATTCGCTGTGATCACCACATCCGCATTGTGTTTACGGAAAGCTTCGATTAAACCAAGATTACTGTAAACAGTAACGGCAATCTTATTATTGCGTAACTTACCTTCTTTCAAAAGCTGCAACCCACAGATGGTCATTATTTGGTCACCGTCAATCATCTGTCCTGTTTCATCAACGGCAATAATCCGATCGGCATCCCCATCATGAGCAATCCCCAAATTTGCTTGCTGGGCTAAAACCTCTGCCCGTAACTGTTCGATATTGGTTGAGCCGCATTTCACATTGATCTTTGAACCGTCATTTTCGGCATTAAGCGCAATCACTTCGGCTCCTAACTCCTTCAGTACCGTTGGAGCCAGACGATATGCTGCACCATAGCCACAGTCAACCACAATTTTTAATCCTTTAAAACTCCTGTTCACTGAAGATTGCAGATATTTTTGATACAAAGCAATCGCTTCATAGTTGGTGATGATTCGCCCAACACCTGTCCCAACAGGTCTGTTTATTGTCTCCAGTCTATTTTGATAAAGATCTTCGATCTCATCTTCAACAGCATCAGTCAGTTTAAATCCGCTAGAGTCAAAAATTTTAATCCCATTATCTTCAACAGGATTATGAGAGGCCGAGATCATTACTCCGGCGTCAGCGCCTAATTCCCGACATAAATAGGCAACCCCAGGGGTTGGGATTATTCCCAACAAAATAACATCGGCCCCGGTAGAAGTAATTCCGGCTGCCAATGCTGCTTCTAACATCTCCCCCGACAGTCTCGTATCCCTGCCGATGATGATCTTTGTCCTACGGCCATCATTATTTGAAAAATAGCCTCCTGTAGCTCTTCCTAATCCAAAAGCCAACTCCGGAGTTAAACTTTGATTAGCAACTCCCCGTACGCCATCAGTACCAAATAATCTTCCCAAGAATGATTCCTCCTCAATGATCACATCTGTTTTATATTATCAATCATATTTTGCAATAATCGACTCCGCAACCTTCCAGCCATCCACCGCCGAGCTGATAATCCCTCCGGCATATCCGGCCCCTTCACCGCAAGGATAAAGTCCGAAAACAGTTTCTGATTCTAATTTTTCATTCCGGACAATTCTCACTGGAGCTGAAGTCCGTGTTTCTACCCCGGTCAATACTGCTTCTGACCAGTCAAAGCCTTTTAATTTGGTCCCAAAATATTTAATACCGTCGCTAATCGCTTCACAGAGTTCTTTGGGTAAAAGCTCCCAGAGATTTGCTCTGGTTACTCCGGGTTTATAGGTTGGATATAACTGTTTAAAATCACTATTTACCTGATGCTTAATAAAATCACCCACTGTTTGAACCGGTGCAAAATAGTTGCCTCCACCTAGTTCAAATGCCAGTTGTTCCAGTTTAATCTGAAAATTCATTCCTGCTAAGGGAGTATTCTCTTTAAAGTCGGTCTCATTAACCGTAACAATTATTGCCGCATTCGCAATCAGCGAATCACGTGCATGATAACTCATTCCGTTAGTCACAACACCGCCAACTGTCGATGTTGCCCCGACAACCTGCCCCCCGGGGCACATACAGAAGGAGTAAACGCCACGATTACTTCCAGGATGTTTATAGGTTAAATGATACTCTGCCGGAGTCAGGTTTTTATGGCCGGCAAACCTACCATATTGAGCCCGGTCAATCAATTCTTGAGGGTGCTCAATCCGCAGCCCGACAGCAAACGGTTTTGCAATAATCTTGATCCCTTTATTATATAACAGTTGGTAGAGATCCCTGGCGCTGTTTCCAACAGCCAAAATCAGATCATCAGTACGATAACTATCACTATTATTTATTGCGACTGTAACTATTTTATTATCAACGACTGAAAAATCAGTTAATTTTTGATTAAACTTTATTTCACCGCCGTTTTCAGTAATCATTCTTTCAATATTACTTACTACTTCACGCAATAAGTCAGTACCAATATGCGGGTACTGCCAATAAGCAATCTCTGCCGGAGCACCTGCTTTAATTAAATAATCGATTATTTGAGCAGTATATGGACTTTTGATTCTGGTTGTTAACTTTCCATCAGAAAATGTACCAGCCCCACCGAGACCATACTGAATATTTGACTCCGGATCCAGCTTCCCGGTTTCCCAAAAACAACTTACTTTATCAATCCGTGCGGTCATTCCTTCGCCACGTTCAAAAATGATCGGTCTTAATCCCGCTAAAGACAACCTTAAACCAGCAAAAAGACCGGCTGGACCTGCTCCAACAATTACCGGTCTATTCTTCACGGATTGAATTTTTTTGGGGCTTACCAAAAGCGGTTTTGGCTCTTCAATCACTGTCAAGTCGGGATTATTGACAAGGAGCGCTTCTAGTGCGGAGGTGTCAAGATTAAGCTTAATCTGTAATGAGTAAATAAATGTTAGTTTTTTATGCCGTGCATCTAATGATTTTCGTCTAATCTTAATTTCGATAATATCAGACACGATAATCTTCAATTTTGCAGCAACAATTTCTTTTAATTGCCTTTCATCTGTTTCAAGTGATACAGCTATTTGATTGACTGATAACCACATCTTCTTAAACTACCTCGGTCTTTGAATTACTATTAGTCACCGGATCATTTATAGCATTAACCGGTTTAATTAATTCATGCAGTTTCTGAATGAGCTTTTCTTTAGTAAAGTCACGCTCCAAGATCCCATGATGTGCAATCGAGATACTACCAGTCTCCTCGGAAACAATAATTGCTAAGGCATCACTCTGGGTAGCCAGACTAAGCCCAGCCCGGTGACGGCTTCCTAACTCTTGGGGTAATTTCAGTTCATTATCCAAAGGCAAAAAGCAACCTGCTGCCTGAATCCGGTTATCCTTAATTACGATTGCTCCATCATGGAGGGGAGAATTACCATAGAAGATCTGCTCAATTAAGATCTTCGATAAAACAGCATCAATATACAAACCTGATTGATGGACGACTGTTAATGGATTCTCCTGTTCAATCACGATTAAAGCGCCGATCCGTTTCTTCGCTAAACTATTGGCTCCTTCCGCAATTATATCAATACTTTCTGAGGCAATCAACGGCGTTTTAATAAACCATCGAACCATTGGGTTTTTCCGGCCTAAAGCTTCTAATGCCCTTTTTAGTTCACTTTGGAAAATAATAGGAATGGCAACAATTAAAATCAACAATAATTGTTCCAACAACTGAGTAAATAACGTCAACTGTAAATAACGGCTTGAAGCAAATATAATAAAAAGGATTATTAACCCATTAATAAAAAAAATACCTTTCGTCCCCCGCATAACCTTAAATAAAGCCCGCAAAACACTGAAGACTAAAATAAGGTCCAGTAAGGTCCGAAAAATATTTCGATACTCAATCAAAAATTTTAACAACAGCTACACCCCAATACAAATCTTCATATTTCTCTATTTAATAAAATCTACCGCAAATGAAAGCCGGTGTGTATTCCCCAGATCGCCGGCACAATAAGCATAATCAAATTGATAATTATCCTTCTTAAGCCCAATTCCTGCTGTAAAATCATCCTCTCTTAGACCGCTGCGGAGCGTCAAATACTGATTAAGTTCATACTCAAATCCTAAATGTCCCTGCGAAAAATCGTCAGCCTTCTCATATTCATATAATACTAACCAATTATTATTCTTATAAGCCAAACCAATTCGATAATTGGTTGGTACTTCTTCACGATACCCATTACTCCACTCGATCTCCGGGCTGATTATATCTTGCAAGGTTATTCCCAGCAGCAACTCTTCAGTCAACTCACGCTGAATTCCAAGGTCCACACTAAAAACACTCCCTGAAGCTGTCGGCAATTCTTTCTCCAGATACTTAGCCGTAATCCCAACCCGCCATCCCCGAAGGTCAATTCCATATCCAAGATAAAATACGTCGGCTGATGCATCATCTTTACCAAGATATTGACTATCCTTATAGATTAAAATCCCCGGGGTAGAGATACGTAAATAACTGAGACCAATACTACCATATTTCAGTGGAGTCGCCCAACCTAAGTAATCATAGTTCGTCCCTAAGAAGAGCTCCGAATGCATAGCATTAAAATTCGTATGCTCTAAAGCTCCTAATCCTGCTGGATTCCAATAGGTAGCAGTGGCATCATTAACAATTACTCCATAAGCGCCACCCAACGCAAATGCCCTGGCTCCAACACCAAATCGCAACTCAGGTGCTGCACCTCCTGCAGTGCCTTGTTCGGCCAAAACTACCGCAACCATTAGGCTATTGAGCATCGCTAATATTATGAATAATGAGATAACCAACATTTTTTTCATCAAGATCTCTTCCTCTTCTTTTTATTTATTACCTGAACCAATAACGATACTTAAGAAGCCAATCAATAATCTAATCACGCGGAGGGTCTGGCACAATAATTGCATCAATCACGAATTCATTGCTGGTATTTAAAGTCACCCGATACGTTTGTAGATCCCGGTAACCATTTTGCTCAATATAATAATTACCGGTAAAGACATCAGTAAAAATTACCAGTCCCTGTGTATCAGTTAGTTGATAAGCTGTAGCTACCCGGTCAGTGGCTGAATCGATCAGACAAACGCTAACATTTGCAACTGGTTTTTTTTCATCATCAACTACATAGACAATTACCATTGCAGTTGAGACGCCGCCCCCGCCGCCTCCGCCACCACCGCCACAGCCAGGTAATAATGAAAAAAAGAGAAAGAACAGTATTATTGTGGTTATTCGCTTCAGAACCATCGCGCTACCCTCCCTGCATCGGCAACCGGTTCAAATTACTTACACATAATATTTAATCGACATCTTTTTAATAAAAACTTAGTACTGTATTTTACTTCCATGTGTAAAACTATAAATTTGACATTATCATTTAAATTCCTTTAGCTTCATCTATGAAAAACAAAAAAATACTCCAGTGATAACCGGAGTATTTACCAATTTTCATTTTTTTCTTAATGCGGTACAATTGCAAATCTTAAGATAAACAAGATCGCTAATACATAAGCTATCGGATGGACCTCTTTTGCCTTACCGCTACAAATCTTTAAAACCGGATAAGCGATTAATCCTGCAGCAATACCGGTCGCAATACTGTAAGCAAATGGCATCAAGGTGATCGTTAAAAAGGCCGGTATTCCTTCAGAGATATCTTCAAACTCAACATACTTAATTGAACTCATCATTAATACACCGACAACTATCAGCGCCGGCGCTGTAGCCGCTGACGGAATAAATCCTAATAACGGCGCAAAGAATATTGCCACAATAAATAGAATACCGGTTACCACTGATGTTAATCCGGTTTTACCACCTTCAGAAATACCGGCAGCACTCTCGATGTAGGTTGTTACCGTTGAAGTACCGAGACATGCACCTACCGCAGTCGCAACCGCATCAGCCATCATTGCTTTCTTCATCCGTGGTAAATTGCCTTCAGCGTCAAGCATATTGGCCTTTCTGGCAGTTCCCAGTAAAGTTCCAAGCGTATCAAACATATCCACCAAAAAGAATGCTATTATGACTGTAAATGAATTAAATAACACTCCCCAAATATTTTGACCGTTTAACCCCAATAACCCATTAAAATCAAACTTCCAAAAAGTCGGAGCCATACTTGGGAGCGTAAAACTCCATTTTAAACCTGCTAAATTGGTAATTCCAAATGGAATCGCAATGATTGAAGAGATAATTATTCCAATCAAAATTGCGCCACGAACTTTTAACAGCATCAAAATACCAATAATTAACATGCCAATCAGTGCTACCACTGCGCTTCGAACATCCGGTGAATTAAATTTTGAAAAATCAATTAACTGCACTAACGTCGCCGGATTTGCAACAATAATTTTCGCATTAGCCATTCCAATCAAGGCGATGAATAACCCAATTCCAGCAGTAATTGCATACTTGATATTTGCAGGGATCGCCTTTACAATCTGCTCCCGCAATCCAAAAATCGTGATTAAAATAAATATTATACCGGAGATGAAAACAGCTGCTAATGCCTGATTAAATGTATAACCCATTCCTAATATTATAGTATATGTAAAAAAGGCATTTAAACCCATACCTGGAGCCTGCGCAAACGGCAACCGCGCATATAACCCCATAATTAATGTTCCAATCGCTGCCGAAATACATGTTGCCATGAAGATACTACCTTTAATTGCTTCGGCATCCGGTTTGCCTTCAAATGGTACCCCAAGAATTGAAGGATTTACAAAAATGATGTACGCCATTGTAATAAAGGTAGTAATACCGGCAATAATTTCCGTCCTTACCGTTGACTTACTTTCGGATATCCCAAAATACTTGTCCAAATTCATCAATCAATCATCCTCCCTATTTTGTTGGTTAGTTTGTATAATTTTAACTCAAATATCCCCCCTCTACCTGATGTGGACATCTATTCTTATGTAATTTTAAACCTAAATCATAAAAAAACCCGGTAGAGATAGTTATTCCGCCGAGTTTTTAATAATCATTTGAATTTTTGAATAATCTACTTTCATAGCTCACCATATCATTCATCATTTACTTTCTTTCTTCTTTTGGAGAGACTCATAAAAATATTCCATCAATATAGTATCAAAAATCATCTTCCCAGTCAATTCTATTCAATAATTCCGGATTTCATATATATCTCTTCTTTAAGTACCCCAATATACGGCAGATTACGATATTTCTCCGCGTAATCCAGTCCATAGCCAACAACAAAGACATCAGGAATAATAAACCCATTATAATCCGGTACCACTTCAACTTTCCGCCTACTTGGTTTGTCTAATAAAGTACAAACTTTCAGCGATTTCGGTTTTCGGGCCTTCAAATTGTCAACCAGATATTGAAGGGTTAATCCAGTATCAACAATATCTTCAACAATGATCACGTCCCGGTCTTCAATACTCATGTCAATGTCTTTCATAATTCGAACGGTTCCACTGGACTTGGTTGATGCACCATAACTGGAGACCGCCATCAAATCATACTCCAGCGGAATTGTGATCGCTCGCATTAAGTCTGCAACAAACGGAACAGCCCCACGCATTATTCCAATCAATACTAAATCTTTATTGATATAATCTTTACTAATCGTGGCACCCAGTTCTTTAATCTTTTTATCTAAAACCTCTGCACCAATTAACACTTTTTTCACATCAGCGATCATCAGTTTACCTCCTTCTACCTTAGCTTGATAATATAACAAACCGCTTGGAGGTGTCAAGCTTTATAAATATAAAAAAAACGGGAGTCTGCACTCCCGTTTAATTACTTAACAGTAATTCTTAGAACTCAACTTTGCAAGAAAGTTCGTTGGTGAATCCACCGTCATGTTTACGGTTGTATTCAAATTTCAAACCGTTCTCCAAGTTGTAGTTGAGTCTAAATGCCCAAGGATTATAGTCACCAGTTTTAACTTCATCAACTTCATCATTTAATTCATATTCAACTCTGAAGCTTAAACCGGTCTCACCAATATCACCTTTAGCACCGATAATTTGGTACATTTCATCATCGTTGTATGGTGAATAACCTACTTGTACATAAGCTTGAAGAGTTTCGGTGAAATTGTAGTAACCGCTTAAAGCCCAACCAAGTTCGTCACCTTCAACGTTGGTATCTTGTACGGTAATGTTACCACCAAAGGTATCGGTATCATAAGCTACTTGAAGTTGATATGAACCGATATCATATTTAACATCGTCACCTTCTGCATACTCATCATGAATCCAACCTAAAGCTACGGTGAGTTCATCAGTTAATTTGTTGCTGTATTTGAAAGCAACATCACCTTTGTAGTCAGCAAGTGGTTTGGTTAATAAGTCGGTTACGCCAGGGCCAAAGTCAAAACGTCCGAATTGGAGTTCACCGAGGTCACCAGTAACTTTGATATAAATGTCGTTAGTGGTAACTCCTCTACCAATACCGAGTTCTGCAAAAGCAGTAACACTGTCACTGATGGTAGCATTGATCTTCAAGTTACCTTCCATCCAATCTGCCTTTGCATCTGAATTTTGTTCAAAATTGTAAACTGCTTTGATCTCTCCTGAGAAACTTACTTCTGCCATTGATACTGCAGCCATTGCGAAAACCAATACTGCACTTAAGGCAACTGCTAAAAGCTTTTTCATTCGAAACTTTCCTCCTCATTTTTTTGTTTTTGTTTTTGGCAAAAACACTGTCAAAGTCGGATTGTTTCTCCGCATTATCCCTTTGATATCAGCTATCTTAAGTTAGTAAACGAGGGATCCAATATTTTCCACGCAAACCTTCTTATGATAACATCAACCGCCGTTCAAATTTGGAAAACCGCTCCTCTTTTGATGGTGTTCTCCCGTTAACATTTTAAATGATCTACAGACAACCTGTCAAGGAATTTTTTTCTCTCTTTATCAATTCCTGACCATTTTAGCCATTTAACGGGCAAAACTCCGGTTTTCACCTGATATCTCAATTCATATTTTTGAGATATATAATTATTACACTTAAGTTCCCTAAAACCTTCTTTTTTTCTTATGGTAATTTTCACCTTTCAGCCTTAGAGAATTACTTGTAATAATTTTATTAAACTAATTCAATAATATTTTACGGCTTCCTCTTGGGAATTTTGCCCACTTATTATAAACCTAAACGAGGCCTATTATTTTTCTCCTTTTTTCAACGTCCTTAACATCGCAATCTGTCCGGTCCGAACAATCTCTTTAATCCCATATGACTTCAACAAAGCGATTAGAGCCTCAACTTTAGCCGTACCGCCGGTAATCTCAATTATTACCGCTCGGCTGCTGACATCGACGATCTTAGCCCGAAAAATATCGACGATCTGCATTATTTCGGAACGATTTTGAGAACTGGCATTCACCTTGATCAATGCTAACTCTCGCTCAACCGAATCCTCTGCAGGCAGATCGTTAACTTTCACAACATCAATCAATTTGTACAACTGTTTCTCGATCTGTTCTACGATTTGATCGTCTTCGGCATCGACTACAATAACTATTCGTGATAAACCGGGATCTTCGGAGCGTCCGACCGCAATGCTCTCAATATTATATCCTCTGCGACTAAAAAGTCCGGCTACCCGAACCATTACACCAGGTTGATTTACTACTAAAGCAGATATTACGTGTCGCATCAGTCGTTCACTCCAATCATCTTATTAATCGCACAACCAGCCGGAACCATCGGCAGTACATTCTCTTCACGGTCAATCTGACAGTCAATCACTACCGGTCCCGGAGTCTCCAAGGCTTCTTTCAATTTGGCAACCAGATCATCTCCGGCAGTGATCCTAAATCCTTTAGCGCCATAAGCTTCGGCAATCTTAACAAAGTCAGGATTGGTCTCTAAAATCGTCCCCGAATAACGCCGTTGGAAGAATAACTCCTGCCACTGCCGTACCATTCCTAAATAGAAATTGTTAAGAATAATTATTTTTACCGGGATATTGTAAGCCACCACTGTTCCCAGTTCCTGAATATTCATTTGGATACTCCCGTCTCCGGCAATATTGATTACCATTTTATCGGGATTACCGATCTGTGCCCCGACAGCTGCCGGAAAACCAAATCCCATTGTCCCTAATCCGCCGGAGGTTATCAATGAACGTGATCTGTTAAATTTGTAGTACTGTGCCGTCCACATCTGGTGTTGCCCAACTTCGGTACAGATAATTGCATCCCCTTTAGTGATCTCATTGAGGGCTTCAATAACCATCTGTGGTTTTAAACCGCTCTTTTCATAAGTTAACGGATAGGCTTGTTTCCACTTGGCAATCTGGACAATCCATTCGGGATGTTGTTTGGTTTCGGTTTTCTCTAATAATGTTTCTAAAACTGTTTTAACATCACCAACAATCGGAATCTCTGCTTTGACGTTTTTACCAATCTCCGCAGGGTCGATATCAATATGAATTACCGTTGCTTTTGGCGCAAAACAGTCAATCTTCCCTGTTACCCGATCGTCAAATCTTGCTCCGACAGCAATCAGTAAATCGGTCTCACAGACTGCGAAGTTTGCAGTTGCTGTTCCATGCATTCCTAGCATCCCTAAATTTAGCGGATGGGCACTTGGAAACGCTGTCATCCCCATTAATGTTGTTGTAACGGGGATCTCCATCTTTTCAGCCAATTTTTTGATCAACTCATCAGCACCTGAAGTCACTGCGCCTCCACCAACATAAAGAACCGGTCGCTTGGCTTTGTGCAATGCATCTGCCGCTTCCTTGATCTGACGAATGTTTCCAATGTAATTTGGCTTATAGCCTTGTAAAGAGATCGTTTCCGGATATTCAAACTTCGCTTTATCAACGGAAATATCCTTTGGCAAATCAATCAGCACCGGGCCAGGACGTCCCGTAGTAGCAATATGAAATGCCTCTTTAATAATTCTAGGTAATTCTTTGATACTCCGCACCAAATAATTATGCTTAGTAATCGGAATAGTAATCCCTGTGATATCTGCTTCCTGAAATGAGTCACATCCGATTAACGAAGTCGGTACCTGACCGGTAATCGCAATTAATGGTACCGAATCCATATAGGCAGTGGCAATACCTGTTACTAAGTTGGTTGCTCCTGGACCTGAAGTGGCCAGACAGACACCGGGCTTTCCGGTGCTCCGGGCATATCCATCAGCAGCATGCACCGCGCCCTGTTCATGCCGGACCAAAATATTTCTAATCTTTGAATCGTAAAGTTTATCATAAATGGGAATAACCTGACCGCCAGGGTATCCGAATATTACTTCTACCCCTTCTCGTTCAAGGCACTCTAAGAGAATCTCTGCTCCTGTGATAGTCATCTTCGCCTCCAAAATTTAATAAGTTCTGTGATAATTAATTATTAAATAACTATAATAGATACATTTTCCATTGTCAAGATGTATTTGCTGTTCTGTAAAACCCCTAAAATAAAGACTTTACGCTTTAGTCCTATCTTTAAATGCTTATTTTTAGAGTATTTATAATTTTATAATCATAATTTTATTCTAAAAATAAGGAACCTTGAGGCCAACCTCTTGGTTCCTTATCAAAATTTTTTAATTTTTTTAGATTGATATTTGAAATTTTCGTTTCGTATTAACGTTATGCACCCAATTTTTCTTTTACTTTAGGATTGCTCCGGTGTTTGCCGAAGTAACTAATCTGCTATAACGATTTAAATAACCGGTTTTAACCCGGGGTTCCGGTTGCACCCATTCACGGCGTCTGGCCTCAAGTTCCGCATCGCTAACCAATAAATCCACCCTGCGATTTGGAATATCAATTTTAATTTGATCCCCTTCTTTAACCAAAGCAATTGGCCCGCCTTCCATCGCCTCTGGAGAAATATGACCAATCGACGCTCCCCTTGAAGCACCGGAAAATCTACCGTCGGTCAATAAGGCGACCTCTTTATCCAGCCCCATTCCGGCAATCGCAGAGGTTGGGCCAAGCATCTCCCGCATACCAGGCCCACCTTTTGGCCCCTCATAGCGAATTATGACAACATCGCCAGCCACAATCTTGCCACCCAGAATCGCTTTGATTGCATCCTCTTCGGAATCAAAAACCCGGGCCGGGCCCTGATGTTGTTTCATCTCTTCAGCCACAGCCGACTGTTTGACAACACAACCATCCGGAGCTAAGTTACCCCACAAGATGGCTAATCCACCCTCTTGGTGATATGGATTATCAATCGATCTAATTACATCCGGCCGTAAAACCGTTGCTGCGCCAATATTCTCCGCAACCGTCTTCCCGGTTACTGTTAGTTGATCAGTATAAATTAAACCTTTCTTAGCTAACTCATTCATAACTGCAGGGATTCCTCCGGCTTCATCCAGGTCTTGAATATGATGAATTCCTCCCGGCCGTAAATAGGCTAAATGAGGAGTTTTTTCGCTGATTTTATTGACCCAATTCAGATCCAAAGTTATACCTACTTCATGAGCAATTGCCGGCAGATGCAACACGGTATTAGTTGATCCGCCGATGGCCATATCAACCGTAAACGTATTGGCAAATGCTTTTTCAGTCATGATATCCCTTGGTTTAATGTCTTGCTTTATTAATTCCATAACTCGCATTCCCGCTGCTTTTGCCAGTCTAATCCTTCGCGAATCTACAGCAGGAATAGTACCGTTACCGGGTAAACCCATACCCAGTACTTCCACCATACAGTTCATGGTATTCGCGGTAAACATTCCTGAGCATGAACCACACCCAGGGCAAGCTGTTTCTTCTAACTCCTTCAACTCGGCTTCGGTCATCTTCCCTGAAGATACTGCTCCTACTCCTTCAAATACCGAATTTAAATCAGCCCGTTCCCCTTTAAACTTACCGGCCAGCATCGGCCCGCCACTAATAACAATACTCGGCAGATTAATTCTCCCGGCCGCCATCAGCATCCCCGGGACGATCTTATCACAGTTTGGAATAAAGACGGCACCATCAAACGCATGAGCTAAAATCATACTCTCAGCCGAATCTGCAATCAGTTCCCGGCTTGCCAGCGAATATTTCATCCCTTCATGTCCCATCGCAATTCCGTCGCAAACCCCAATGGCTCCAAACTCGATTGGTGTACCGCCGGCGATCCGCACTCCAGTTTTTACTGCCTCAACAATTGTATCCAGATGGATATGCCCCGGTATAATTTCATTAGCCGGATTTACGATCGCCACTAGAGGCCTGGACAATTCCTCATCGGTATATCCCATTGCCTTAAACAAGGAACGGTGTGGCGACCGTTCAAACCCTTTTAATACTTGATCACTCCTCAAAGCTCCCATAAATTCGCCTCCGTTATCAACTATCTTATAGTTTTGTCATACATAATTTTATTAATAATATAATGAAAAATATAGCATGTCAACCACCAGAAAATCATGACCACCCGTAAAACGGGTGGTTTGCACATGCCCTATAAGGGCGTGCTACTAGCCAAGTCTCAAGACTTTTTGAATAAAAGCCTACCAACCGCATTTGTTTTACAAACTACCCCTC
>Ga0116165_1000391_pt1 | contig 37782 bp, 36 predicted proteins | sample AD_JPNMR1_MetaG_FD_89885 | JGI IMG/M metagenome (GOLD analysis project Ga0116165, IMG submission 89885) | Active sludge microbial communities of municipal wastewater-treating anaerobic digesters from Japan - AD_JPNMR1_MetaG | ecosystem: Engineered > Bioreactor > Anaerobic > Digestate | place...
AAGTATTTTAAGTTTTTCCCTATCATCGGTAATAAATGGAATAATAGGGTCAGTTCTACACACACAGAATATATTATTTTTTGCAAGTTCCTCAATATTTTTAAATAATAATTCTGTCTCTGCTCCTCTTCTCATCAGTTTCTTCCTTAAATCTTCATCTACAGTTAAAATTGAAATCTGACCAAAAGAATGCTTCTTTTGTTTTATCAATTCAACTACACTTTCTGGAATAACTGATTTCGTAATGAATTCAACAGGTATATTATTCTCAACAAAAAATTCTATTGTTTTTTCTGATAATTTGTATATTTTTTCTACTGACTGAAATGGTTCTGAAACAGGAGAAAGATAACCACAGAAAGCAATATTCAATTTTTCAATCTGTCTTTTTAAATTCTCAACAAAATTCTCATATACAAAGATTACTCTCTCCTTCCTTGCTTTTTGAAAATTACCCGGATAACTTAAAGCATAACAGAAAAAACAACCAACTTCACAACCTATATATGGATTTAAAAGTATTCTTTCAGATGTACATTCCCTCTTTCCAGGATACCAGTTATGTATTTTCTTCCCTGATTTTACTTTTATTATTTTCACTGGTAAACTGATAAAATAAAAAGTTAGATTATAATATTTATTATAACCTTTTTTCCCTCATATCTATTTCAATTACTTTTTTCTTCCCTTTTTCAACGCTGAATTCAATTTTTTGTCTGTATAAAGGTTTTTGGAATTTGTAAGTTGCTACATAAAGTGAATTTTCTCTGTAAATTTCAATTTCTCCTGTATATCTTCCTTCTTTCAGTGTATTAATAACAAAAACTTTTTTTCCGTCTTTCTCATCAAAAAATTCATATATTCCACTCATTCTATATCCATAATAATCTATAAGTGGTATTCTTCCATCCTCTGTTTTCAATTTCAATCCAATAGTTAAAATACCATTAAAAGGAGGTTCAGGTTCTTTTAGAATAAACTCAACCATACAACCAGGCCCAAGTTTTATATTTTTTTCAGAAATTCCATTTTCTTTAACCACTACTTTTTCTTTTCTTGAACAGACATATCCCGGTGCACTTGCAAATACATAATATATTCCGGGTTTCAAATTTTCAAAAATTATCTCTCCATTTTTAAATGAATAAGGATTTTTCATAGAAAACCAGGAATAATCATCGTATTTTACTTCCGGATAACCTAAATGAAGATAGAAATTTTCAGAGGTAAAAAGACACACACTTGCTTTTTCAATTATCTTACCTGTTTCTTTATCAAATAGTTCAACTTTAAGTTTACCTGGTTGATTTATTTCAAGAATTATATTTTTCAATGATAAAGGATTTTTTACTCTTAACAGTTTTGAAGCAACTCTATCTTTTGAATTAATATCTCCTGCAACAATAACATACATTCCATCTTCAACATTTTCAAGTTTAAAATTCCCATTTTTATCAGTTTTTGCTTTCTGTTTCGGCTGCCATATCCATTCATATTCATAAGTATCAAAACCATTTTTTCCCCATAACCTGTAACTTCTTATTTTTTTATATGCACTGATTATTATGTCTGAAACAGGCTTTTTTGTTTTAAAATCAATAACCTTCCCTTCAATTGTACTCTCAGGAAAAACAAAATTTATCTCATTCTCTTCATTTTTTATTTTTATATCCTTTTCAATTAAAAGTTTATTAGGGTCTAACCAATCTCCTTTCATCACTTCTATTTTATATTCTCCTTTTTCAAGTCCAATTATCTCATATTCTCCGTTTTTATCTGTGGTAGATTTTGCAATAGAAGTTCTCTTTTTAATATCAATTATACTTACCTCCACCTCTTCAAGAGGTTTTCCTCTATGAATAACCCTTCCTTTAATTTTTGCTCCTTTTTCAAGACCAAAATCAACTTTTTTATTTTCTCCTGGATTTAAATAAACTTCTTTATAATTCACTCCATTTAAAGAACTTACTCTTATTGTATAATATCCCGATGATAAATTCTGGAAGGAATAAAAACCATTTTCATCAGTTTTAACATAACCAAAAAAAGCACTATCTCCATCTATTTTTTGTTCCAGATAAATTTCAACACCTGAAATAGGACTTTTATTTTTATCATAAACTATTCCTTCAATTTTTCCTGAAGGGTCAATCGGAAATTCAATAGTTTTTGTTTTTTCAGTTATTGGAATTTCAGGATAAAATGCTTTTCCATATTCAGGATGTTTGATTATAAAATATCCCCTTGTATTTCTAATATCTGAAATTGTAAATTTTCCCTTTTCATCTGTTCTGGTTTTTCTTACCACACCCAATTCTTCATAATCATAATAATCATTTATCCAGGAAAAAAAGCCAATGTTTCTACCCAGAGTATCAATCATAATCACTTCAGCATCTGAAACAGGAGTTTTTTTGACTGAATTGTAAACATATCCCTCTATTCTTAAAAAAGATGGCTTTAATTCAAATATTTCATATTCTTTTTCCTGAACCCTTTTTGCTTTAACTTTTTCAATATAAAATGGAGCAAAACCTTCACTTTCAATAATTACTTTATAAACAGCATCAGGCGTAAGATTTGAAATTTCAAAAGTTCCATCTTCACTTTCAAAATTCACACCTTTTATAAAATCACAACTGAATCCACCAGTTAAATCAGTTATTTTTTTTAAAACTGGAAAATTAAGTTTTACTTTGAATTTTTTAACAGGATTTTTTGTTTTTTCATCAATAATTTTACCCCTGATACATCCTAATACCTTTAAAACAATTTTATAATCATCCCTATCAACTCCAAGAAATTTCTTATCAATCATTGCATATCCTTCAGCATATACAGAGATAAATACCCCTTCTGAAGGTAAATCTTCCAGTTTAAAATATCCTTTTTCATCTGTTATACAGGATGATTCAAGATATCTGTAAATTTGTTCACATCCAGCAGAAATAAACCTACATAGAGCCATTGTAGAAATTTGAGCGCCTTTTACCGGTTTACCATTCTCATCAATTATATAACCGGAGACAGAATGTCCTGGTTCAAGTTCTACATTTAAAAAAGGAATGCTCTCTTCTTTTCCAGGAGTAATTTCAAAAAACTTTGGGGAAAAACCTTTACATTGAACAGCAACTATACTTTTTTCATGTGGTAAATTTTTAAGGTGAAAAAAGCCATTTTCATCTGTCCTTACAGATTTATAATTAATCCAGAATACACCTGGACCATAAGCAACTAAAGCATTTTTTATACCACTTCCATTCCTGTCCACAACCCTTCCTTTAATTTCATAATCATCTGAAAACAATATAATTCCTTTTAAAATTAATATCAGAAAGACAATTCTGAGCAATTTTCTAACCATTTTTCTCCTCCTATTTTAAATTTCACTATTTAGCAAAAACTCCTGTTCCTTTGATACCATCATTAATTAAAAGACCTTTTGGAAACTTAAGTGTAAATAATGAATCTTTTACTTCCGAATTCGGTATAAATTTCTTAATAATTTTGTGGTCCCTCTGACATATCTGTCCTTTCCCGTCATAAAACCTTCTTTCAATTTCAACTGGATACCATATATCTTGCCCAAATTTTTGAAATTTTTTAACCTCACGTTCATACATTAATTGATTATTGGTTTCTTTGTCAATAGCAACAACTTTTTCAATTAAATATCCACAATCTATATCTAGATAAACTTTATAAATTTCAAACTCTCTTTCAATTTCTATTTCATAACACCTATCCCCATCTATAATTTTTTCTCCTATTATTTTTTTACTAATATACTATCTTTAACCAGTATAGAAAATAAGTTTATCATACTGTAACCAGAAGTATTTATTTTTACATCATCTACCACATATAAATTACGAACAATTTTGGAAATAAAAGTATAAGGAGAAATCTTAATCTCTTTCTCTGATACGTTTTCTTCTTCCACTCTCATTGGAAACCAAATATCTTTTGATATTTCTTTATATTCTAAAAATTTCCTAATTGTGTAATCTTTTGATGAAATTTTTTCTTTAATTAATCTTGGCATAAATCCTATTTTAGGGTCTATCCATATCTCATAACTTTTCCCTTCAAATGGAGGACTACAATCACCTTCAATTATATAACATAAATATCCATCTAACTTTTTAGTATCTGGTAAAAGTTTTACTTTATCTTCTTTCAAACGTTTTAGTAATGGTAATCCAAAAACTATAATTTTTGTACCTATGTCAGGAGTTTTAAACATTTTATATTTCATTACAATGTTGTCATCTGTGGTAATAATACCTTCTAATCCAGGAGGAGAAATTATTTCATTATTCTCAGGGTTCATAGAATATCCCAGAATTTTTATAATCCCTGTACTCTTATCATGAAGTTTTTTTGTCGTGAAAATTTTATTTATCTTATATTCTGGTTTAAATCTGCTTATCTCTTCTTCATATTCTAAATTTCCTTTTCTTGCTAAAACAACTGTATGATTTTCTAAAGTATTAGTTAAATTTTCCTGAAAAGAGTTAAGTTGAGTATAAATTTTTGTCTTTATGTATATTGATTTTACCAAAGAAGATTGATATTCATAATTTTTGATAATAGATTCTAACTTTATAATTTCTTCTGAGTTTAAACCAGTAATTTTAAAAAATCTTCCTGTTAACTCGTCTCTTACCTCTGTTCCAGGAGGAAATTCCAGTTTTATCTCTTCTTCTGATATTCGTTTCCCTGCAGAAATTTCAATAACATTATAAATATTAATACTTTTTTCATTAAGTACTTTTTTAACAAAATCTGGTGAAAATCCTTTAGATTTGTAAAAATTTTCTAATTCAGGTGTTGTTTCAGCAGGAAAAATTTCTACAATTACTTTCATAGGAAACCAGAAACCTTTTACAATTTCTTTGTAATTTTCAAACTGTATTTTATGGTCCAGAATAGAGTTCTTTCTAAAAACTTCAATTAAAACAGGACAGAATTCAATATCTTTTCCAAGCCATATATTTGAACAAATGTTGCTTTTTCTATCAATTATTTTAAACAAATAACAAGTATAACCATCTATAATCTTTTTTTCTTCTGTATCTATTGCCTCATTCAGTGCTTCATAAAGAGGAGTAAAAGGATTTTTTTCTGTTAAAACTGGAAAATTGGTGGTTTCCATTTTAATCGTGTTGAATATACTTTCTGTCTCCTGAGAAATCCTTCCTGCTTTATATCCAGTTTTTGTTATTGAATAAGAATGATTTATTTTTGTACTCCTCTCATGTTTCAGTTTTCTAATAAAATTAATTTCATCTTTAATCAGGTCTTGCTCTTCAATAAAAAAGTAATCAGGAGTCCTTATGTATAAACAATTTTTTCTATGTGGAGATTCTTTTCCATCAATTAAAATTGAGACAGAATATTTTACTTTTAATGAAGGATAACTTAATTTTTCTTGATTTTTCAAAGACTCTTTTATGAAATCTATATTCCGAATTTCATCTGAAAACAAAATAATTTTCTCTAAAATTAATATTAGAAAAATAATTTTAAAAAAATTTCTACACATTTTCCCCTTTTTTATTTCCTTATTGTCTTTGTTGGAATAAAAAATAACCTCCTTCTCATTTTACCTTATAAATCACTTTTCCATCTATAACTTCTTCGCTTACTATTCCTTCTCCTAATCCCACTTCTCTCATCCTCTTCTGTATAATTTCAAGAGGGACTTCTTTTCCTTTTTTAATATATTCATTCACAAATTCTATCATCAAATCTGCATATTTCTCAAAGGGAGTATTTTTATATTCAGAAGATATCTTTTTATAAATTTCAATTGATTTATCATATTCCTTATTTTCTAAATAACAACTTGCAATTTTTGTTAGAACCAATGAATTTTTAACTCTCCAATCATCTGGATAATACTTTATCATTTTTTCGTATTCATTTATCGCTTTTTCATAATCTTTTATAATAATGTGGTAAATAGATGCTTTTGCAAATTGTGCATCTGCTGAAAATGTGGTTGATGGATATTCCTGTATTATTTCTTCCAGGATTTGAAATCCATCAGAATATTTTTTTTGATAAAAATAACAGTAAGCAATTCTGATTTTTGTATTACATATTTTAAATGGTACTTTAACTAAATCAAGACATCTTTTATAAATTTCTATTGCCTTTTCATATTCTTTTTGTTTCTCATAAATCATTCCGAGATTTTCTAATGAGAGTTCTTTATAAATGTCTTTTTGTGTATTATCAAATATCTCCTGATAAATTTCAATTGCTTTTTTTAAATTCCCCTCTCTCTCATATTTCACTGCAATTTCTAACATCTCACACTCATTTACTAAATTATCTGATTGGACAGATATAAAACTAATACAAATAAAAAAAATAAACCCAAAATATATTATTCTTTTCACTTTAACCCTTTTTATTTTTATACCCCTTGAAATTAATATTGTAAATAAAGACCTTCCCCATTCAATTTCATTATTTCTCATTTTAAAAAGTTCGTCAAGAATGACTTTTATTCACTTCAAAGATAACTTTAATGAAAAAAGATGTCTCCTTGATACATTGATTTTAGAATGAAATTGAGTTATAATTAAAATATGCTGAACTTATTGCTTCTACTTAATCTGGTTCTTCTGATAGTTATTATATTTCTTATTGTGACAAAAAAAGAAACAGATGCCAGAGATATCATTTTAAAGCAGGATGAAATTAAAGAAAAAATACTAACCATTTCAAAGGAATTTTCTGAGAATCTTTTAAATACAAGACATCAGTTAAATCAGGAAATAACAAATATTCTTAAAAATACTGAAATGTTAATTCTTGACCAGGTAAATAAAACAATCTCAACACTCGGAACAACTGATACAAACTTACAGCAGAGAATGGAAAATTTAAGAACACAATTACATCAAACATTAACAGATACTGTGAAAAACCTGACAAATTCAATAAATTCATCAACTTCTCAACTTAATTCAAATCTTGATAGTAAACTTGAACAATTAAATAAACGACTTGCAGATACAACAGGATTAATAACAAATTTAAATTTAAGGGTTGGTGAATTAAGCAAATCTGCAGAAGAATTAAGAAAAGTAAATGAAGAACTTAAAACTGCCCTTACAAGCCCAAAACTTGGAGGAGATATAGGTGAACAGATACTTGAAAATATGTTGAAAAATGTTCTACCACAAGAAATATATAAACTTCAGTATTTAATTTCTCCTGGAAATAGGGTTGATGCTGCTATTTTCATTGAAAACAGATTTATACCAGTGGATGCAAAATTTCCAGTTATATCCTATAAAAAAATGGCTAATTCAAAAGATGAAGAATATGAAAAAAATAAGCAAGAATTTATAAAAGAGGTTAAAGGACATATTGAAAAAGTTGCTAAATATATACAACCTGAAAGAGGTACTTTTAATTTTGCTTTTATGTATATTCCGAGTGAGCCGATTTTCTATAGTTTGTTGATAAGTGAGGATAAAGATGGAACTTCAATTTTTAATTACTCATGGTCTCAAAAAAAAGTCCTTCCAGTTTCTCCCCAGAGTTTATTTGCCTATTTAAATATAATCCTGCTTGGACTAAAAGGAAAAATAATTGAAAAAAATGCTGAGTATATATTGAAATCATTTGAAGGTATGGGTAAAATATTTGAAAACTTAAAAAATTCTTTTGAAAAATCAATAAGACAGTTAAAATATACAAATTCTAATTTTGAAGAAGCAAAAAATTTTCTTGATAAATTTGAAACTGAATTTAAAGAATTACAGAAAATTAAAATAGAAAAACTGGAAGAGTAAAAAGTATGGAAAATTACACACCAATGCTTGTTCAATATCACAGTATTAAAAAAAAGTATCCTGATTGTCTTTTATTTTTCCGTCTTGGAGATTTTTATGAAATGTTTTATGAAGATGCAAAAATTGCTTCAAAAATCCTTGACCTTGTTTTAACCTCAAAAAATGCAGGAAAAAGTGGAAAAATACCGATGTGTGGAATTCCTTACCATGCTGCTGATAGTTATATTTCTAAATTGATAAAAAATGGATATAAGGTTGCTATATGTGAACAGGTTGAAGACCCGAAGAAAGCAAAAGGAATTGTAAAGAGAGAAGTAATAAGAGTTTTAACTTCTGGAACTTATATTGATGAAACAAATCCAGAAGCAAGATATCTTTTTTCTCTATTTATAGATGAAAATTCTTTTGGTTATTCATTTATTGAAAGTGGTGGCTCTGTAATATATACAAATGAAAATCAGGACATTACAAAAATAATAGAAATAATATTTAAATTACCTGTATATGAAGTTATTTACCCTGAAAGTAGAAAGGATAAAATAAAAGTACTGTTCTCAAATCCTCTCTTAAAATTAAAAAATATAACTCTTACAGAACTTGAGGACTGGCATTTCAATTATGATATTTCAAAAAAAACAATACTTGAAACATTTAAGGTTGCAGGTTTAAGTGGTTTTGGAATAGAAAAACTAGTTTATGCTCAAAGATCAATAGGTCCACTGGTTGACTATTTAAAAGATACAAACAAAAGCAATCTTTTACACCTTGATAGGATTTCTCTTTATAACGATAATGAATTTGTCTATCTTCCATCCTGCGCCATAAAAGGACTTGAAATTGAAGACCTTATAAAAATCATTGATAGAACAAACACTCCGATGGGTAAACGACTTTTGAAATACTGGGTTTTACATCCATTAACAGATATAAAAGAAATACAAAAAAGACATGAGATTGTTGAATTTCTGATAAAAAACAAAAGTTTAAGAGAAAAAATTAAAAATATACTTGCAGATATCAGGGATACAGAAAAAGCACTGACAAAAATAAGTTATGGATACGGTTCTGCAAAAGATATTATAGAAATAAAAAAATTATTGAAAAAAACTTCTGAATTACTTGAAAATTGTGAGGAAATATTTAGAAAATTTGACTATTTTGAAATTGATGATATACCTAATTTGAGAAATTTACTTGAAAGAGCAATTGATGAAAATATACCATCTGTTAATTTTGAAGGGAAGGTTATAAAAAAGGGCTTTAATGAAGAAATAGATAGATTAAGAGAAATAAAGGAAAACAGTGAAAATTATCTTGCAAAATATCAGGAAGAAGAAATAAAAAGAACTGGTATAAACTCCTTAAAAATTGGTTACAACAAAATATTCGGATACTATATTGAGATAACAAAACCAAATTTAAAACTTGTTCCACCTGATTATGTAAGAAAACAGACACTTGTGAATGCTGAAAGATTTACAACACAAAAACTGAAAGAGTTTGAAGAAGAAATATTGACTGCTGAAGAAAAAATAATATTACTTGAAAGTGAAATAATAGAAAAAATTAAGGAAGAAATATTAAAAAACTCACATAAAATAAATTTAATAAATGAAACCATAGCAAAATTAGATGTTTTATTATCCTTTACAGAAGTAGCAATTGAAAATAATTATACAAGACCAATTGTTGATAAGAGTACAATAATAGAAATAAAGGAAGGAAGACATCCTGTTGTTGAAAAATCAGTTGAGGAATTTGTTCCAAATGATACTTTTCTGGATACAATAGAAAACTATCTTTTGATTATAACAGATCTAAATATGGCTGGAAAATCAAGATATATAAGACAGGTAGCACTAATTGTTTTACTTGCTCAAATTGGTTCTTTCATCCCTGCAAAATATGGAAAAATTGGATATGTGGATAAAATATTTACAAGAATTGGTGCTCAAGATGAACTGACAAAAGGACAGAGTACTTTTATGGTTGAGATGTCAGAGACAGCAGAAATATTGAATAATTTAACAGAAAGGAGTTTGATAATAATTGATGAAATAGGAAGGGGAACAAGTACTTATGATGGTTTTTCTCTTGCATGGAGTGTCGCAGAATATTTACACAAGAAAAAAGTTAGAACTCTTTTTGCAACACATTTTCATGAAATTACGGCTCTTGGTAAATACAGAGGGGTTAAAAATCTTAATGTGAGTGTTAAAAAGTCAGGGGATAATATAATTTTTCTGCATAAAATAACAGAAGGAGCAACTGATGAAAGTTATGGAATATATGTTGCCAGACTTGCAGGAATACCAGAAAATGTTATAAAAAGAGCAGATGAAATATTATCAAAACTTGAACTTGAAGGAACGATAAAGGATAAAATAATAGGAGAAGTGGAGGTTGAATATCCCTCTTTATTTTCACTTGAAGAAAAAAATAAAGTTGATGAATTAAAGGAAGAAATAAAAAAACTTGAATCAATTAAAAATGATTTGAAAAGTATTGAAATAGAAAACTTAAGACCAATTGATGCACTTTTAAAATTAAAGGAATTAAAAGAAAGAATAAATGGGAAAAGTTAATTTTTTAACTGAAAGTATCATAAGTAAAATAGCGGCTGGTGAAGTGGTTGAAAGTCCTGCATCTGTACTTAAAGAACTTATAGAAAATTCAATTGATGCAAAATGCAGAAAAATAGAAGTTAAAATTGAAAAATCGGGTAAAAAATTGATATATGTTAAAGATGATGGAGAGGGGATAGAATCTGACGATATAGAAAAAATATTTGAAAGGTATTCAACAAGCAAAATAAAAAATCTTGAAGACCTTTATAACATAAAAACTCTTGGTTTTAGAGGAGAAGCCCTTTACAGTATTGGTGCTGTTTCTGATGTCATATTAAAAAGTAAAGTTAAAAATTCTGAAACAGGGAAAGAAATTCATATAAGAGGCGGGAAAAAATTAAGTATTAAAGATTGTGGAATGCCGGATGGAACTATAGTTGAAGTGAGGGAACTTTTTTTCAACACACCTGCCAGAAGAAAATTTTTAAAATCAGATATTACGGAATTCAGAAAATTGCTCAATATCTTTATTCAATATTCAATATGTTTCCCTAAAATCTATTTTATTCTGGAAAACGAAAACAAAAAAATTATTAACTTATCATATTCTGAAAACTATTTAAAAAGGTTCTGTGAAGTTTTAAATCTGGACGAAAAATATCTGATTTACGAAGAGAAAAAATTTGATGATTTTGACGTAAATATAATTGCAGGTGATATAAATTTAAAAAGGCCTCAAAAAGATATGCAGTTTATATTTGTAAATGAAAGACCTGTTTATGATTATGTTTTATCATCTGCAGTAAACAATTTTTATCAATCAATCTTTTTCTCTGAATTTTTTCCTGTTTTTTCTCTTTTCCTAAAAGTCCCTTCCGAAAATATTGATGTTAATATCCACCCAGCAAAAAGAGAAATAAAAATTAAAAGTGAATCTGAAATAGCCAGAAAAATTGTTGAATTACTTAAAGAAATCCTTAGAAAAGGTAAAGTTAAAACAATAGAGGTTGAAAAAAAATATGAAGAGGCAAAAAAGGAATTAACGGATGAAGAGAAAATAAAAGAGAAAAACAATATATTTATTGAAACAGAAAAAAATAGTGAAGAACTTTTTATTTTAGAAAAAAAGGAAGAGTTTTTAAAAGAAAAAATAAAAAAATCTTCTTTCATTGGAATTTTTAAGTTCAAATATTTAATTTTTGAAGTTGAAAATAATTTGTTGATAATTGACCAGCACGCTGCCATGGAAAGAATTGTTTATGAAAAATTTATAGATGAAGTAGAAAAGGGTAATCTTCAAATTCAACAACTATTAACCCCTGTAATTATTGATTTAAATCCAGAAGAAATGACAATCTATGAAAAAACTGAAAAAATTCTTGAAAAATATGGGTTTTTAACTACAAGATGGAGTGAAAATAGAATAGCAATACACGGATATCCTTTTTTGATAAAAGATATAGAATTTGCGATAAGAAATATACTCGGAGAAAAAGATGTTAAAAAATATGAAAAAGAAGATATAGCAAAAAGAGCATGCAAAGTTTCCATTATGGCTGGAGAAAAAATATCTGAAAAAGAAGCAAGATATATTGTTGAAAAATTATCTGAATGTAAAAATCCTTTTGTCTGTCCCCACGGTAGACCTGTTGTAATTGAAATAAGTGAGAGATTTTTAGACAGTCAATTTTCAAGATAGATTATCTTGAAAAAATTTGATGGAATTACTATTTCGTGTTAAAACAAGTTTTATGAATACAAGAAAAATAATTGCATTTATTTTATCCATAACCTTTACTATTTTGGGGAATGAATTTAAAAAACTTGCTATAAATGAGAATGAAAGAGTTATTGTCTTTGCACCTCATCCTGATGATGAAATTATTGGTTGTGCAGGTCTGATTTCTTCTGTTATTGAAAAAAATGGAGAAATCTGGATTGTATATTTAACAAATGGGGACCATAATCAGATTACATTTAAAGTATATGAAAAAAAACCAATTCTGACACCTTCAGATTATATAAAACTTGGAGAGAAAAGAAGAAATGAATCAACAAATGCAACCTCTATTTTGAAAGTTAATAAAAATAATCTTATTTTTCTTGGATATCCAGATTTTGGTACATTAAAAATATGGAAGGAATTCTGGGGTAATACAAAACCTTTTAGAAGTTTTTTGACAAGAGCAAATTCTGTTCCCTATCAAGAAAATTATTCTTTTGGTAAACCTTATAAAGGAGAAAGTATTGTTTCAGATATTGAAAAAATTGTAAAAGAAATTAATCCAACAAAAATATTCATAACACCCCCTATTGATTTAAATGTTGACCACAGAGCACTTTTTAACTTTGTAAATCTTGCACTCCTAAATATATATAGTGATTCTACTTTTCCTGAAATTTACTGTTATTTAGTTCATTTTAAAAACTGGCCTCAACCTATAAAGTATAATCCAGAAATAGAACTACTTCCTCCTGATTCTTTAAAAAATCTTTTTGAATGGTATATATTGGAAATAGGAAAAGAACAAACAGAAAAGAAATACACCTGTTTAAACTGTTTTAACTCTCAAATCATTCTAAAAAAATCATGGTTTTATTCATTTGTAAGAACAAATGAACTTTTTTACAGATTATTTTATGATGTCATTAAGAATAATACAGAAATAAAATTTGAAAGTGAAAAAGAAGAATTTGAAAATAACAAAAAACAGTCAATCCCATTTAGTATTGTTATGCAAAAAAACAAAGATGAAATTTTATTTATTCTTTTACACAGAAAAAAATTAGTAGAAAAAGTTGATTACATTTTTTATTTATATCCCTGGAAAAAAAATATAAATTTTGGTATAATGCCAAAAATAAAGTTAAAAGTAAGCACAGAAAGAGGTATTTTAATTGATAAAACCCTTTCAAAAAAATATAGAATTCAATTAAATAAAGAATTAGACGGATTGAATTTTAAAATAGATACAAAAGAACTTGGAAATCCTGATTATCTCTTTTTCTCATCGGAAATCTCCATAAATGATATGATTCATGATTTTATTCCGTGGAGGATTATAAAGATTGAAAAAGATTAATATTAAATTTTTAAAAAACGAGTGGCAAAAAGAATTAAAAGTTCTAAAAAAAAATCCATTAAAAGTATCTCTCTCCTTTACAACTGGCGTTTTTATTGGTTTTACACCTACAATTGGTTTTCAAACAATTTTAAGTTATTTGGTTTCAAGATTAATTGGTGGGAGTTTCATAATCATGTTTATTGGTTCTTCTATCCCAACCGGAATTCCATATCTTATCCCATTTACCTATTATGGATGCTATAAAGTTGGGCTATTAATCACTAAAACTCACCCGGTTTTTACTCTATCGGAATTCAAAGAAATAAAGAGTTTTTTATCGTGGATTATTATAGATATTGGAAAACCTTTAATTTATGGATGTTTAATATGTGGAATAATTGGCTGGATTGTTTCATTCCTGATTATTTATTCAATATTAAAATTCAGGAATAAAAAGTTTTTTTCTGTATTTTTAGGTGTTTTATGGGAATGGTTTATTATCCCTTCTTTCTTTTATTTTATTTTTAAAAATAAAAAGATACTTGAATATGTCTTTCCTAAAAATAAATTTCTTTCACTTTTTATTTTCATTTTGTATTTTATTTCTGGATTAATTTTAACAGTTTTATCCTTTTATTCTTTACATAAAAAAGGGAAGGGAACTATAATGCCTGTAATGCCAACAAAAAAACTTGTAACAGATGGAGTTTATTCATATTGCAGAAATCCTATGTATCTGGGATATTCATTTTTATATTTTGCATTTGCTTTTCTTTTAAAAAACATATGGTTTTCTTTTATATCCATCGGAATTTTCATTTTTATATTTGTTCTCGCTAAAGTTTTTGAAGAAAAAAAATTATATGAAAGATTTGGTGAAGAATATCTAGAATATAGAACAAATACTCCCTTTATTATGCCGTTAAAAATTTTATGTTATTATAGAAGAAACTCACTTTTTTATTTCTTCTATTTGTGTTTTATCCTCTGTATTTTTATTTTTCTGTTTAACTTCTATCTTTTAATATGCTTATTATCAAAATAAAATTTTTTCATTTAAAAACCTTACCTGTTTCTTTTGCCCATAAAAGTAAATCAAGTTCGTCAGGTTTAATCTTTATTTTTTTTGAAAAATTAATAAATTTTTTTTCAATTTCAATATATTTTTTTTTAGTTAATGTTTCAGGAATTTTTTCTATTATTCTAAAATTTTTTAAATTTTTTAAAATATGCCTGTCAAGAATTGCAATATTATCTCCAAGACCTATATTTCTTAAAAAATGACTTGCTTCCTTCATACCAAATCCTTTTATATTTTTAACAAGAATTTCTCTTAAGAGATGTATATCTTTACAGGTCTTTATTAAATCTTTTAAATTACTTTCAAAAAATTTTTTTCTTGCCAGAATAATATATTTTGCCTTCTTTTTATTAAATCTCACTTTTTTTAATTTTTCTGATATTTCACTTTCATGCCCATAAAAAAGTAAATTCTCTTTTTTCAAAGTTTCTATCGCCTGCCAGCAAATTTCTGCTTTTGATTGAGGAGTTAAAATACAAAAGGAAAGTTCTGCAAAAATATCTTCAATATTTTTATTTAGATTATCTTTAAATTCTTTTATTCTTTTTTTTATTTCTGGTTTGATTTTTTTGTACAGTTTTTTTAAATCTTCTTTTGATTCCATTTTTCATAAAATAAAAATGTCTCTGGCAACACCTACTCTCCCACCTCCTCTCAGAGGCAGTACCATCGGCGTCGGGAGGCTTAACGACCGTGTTCGGGATGGGAACGGGTGTTGCCCTCCCGCCATGGTTGCCAGAGACACTATAATTATACCCAAATTTTTTTTATTTGTCAATAACAATTTTAAAAAATTCAGGAACGAGGATGGTATTTCTTGTATATCTCTTTTATTTTTTTTCTATTTAAATGTGTATATATTTCTGTTGTTGCAATTGATTTATGCCCGAGTAATTCCTGAACAATTCTTAAATCAAGTCCTCTTTCAAGTAAATGTGTTGCAAAAGTATGTCTTAAAGTATGTGGTTTAACATTTTTTTCAATTCCAGCATATTTTGCATATTTTTTAACTATCTTCCATACACTCTGTCTTGAAATTTTTTTACTTTGGTTATTAAGAAATAAATATTCATTGTCAACAGTTTTTCTTTGATTTAAATATTCTTTAATTATTTCTGTTGTAATATTATTTAAAAGGGCGATTCTTTCTCTATTTCCTTTGCCTCTTACTTTTACAAAACCACTTTCTAAATTTAAATCGCTTATTTTTAAGTTGCATAATTCAGAAATTCTCAAACCAGAACTATAAAAAAGTTCAAGAATTGCTAAATTCCTCAAATGTTTTCTTGAAATCTTGTTAACATTTAATAATTTTTTAACTTCTTCTTCCGTCAAAACATCGGGTAATTTTTTTTCTATCTTAGGACTTTCAATACTAATTTCAGGATTTTTTATATATCCTCTTGCTACAAGAAATTTGTAAAAATTTCTCACTCCTGATATTATTCTGACAATACTTGTTGATGAGTAGTTTTTTCTTTTTAAATATATTATAAAGGAAGTAAAAATTTCATAATTGAGTTTATTGATGTTAATTTTTTTTTCTTCAATAAATGCTTTGAATTTGTAAAGGTCATTTTTATATGCACTGACTGTATTTAAAGAAAGATTTTTTTCAATAAGTATATGATTGATAAACATTTCTATCATTTCTTCAAATGTCATTTATTCATCCTTTCTTTTACAAGTTTTTCAAATTCTTCCTCTGTTATAATTTTTATCCCGAGTTGTTGGGCTTTCTGTAATTTTGAACCGGGTTCACTACCGCATATAAGATAATCAGTTTTTTTTGAAACAGAATCGGTTACTTTTCCTCCAAGTTTTTTAATATAATCCTGTATTTCATTTCTTGAATAATTTTTTAATGTTCCAGTAATTACAAATGTCAAACCTGAAAGAATATCTTTTTTTTCTTCTGTTTTTTCTTTTTCCATTTTTACACCGGCTTTTCTCAGTTTTTCAATAACTTTCAAGTTTTCTTCATTGGAAAAAAAATCAACAATACTTTCTGCCATTATAGGACCTATTTCGGAAATAGAAGAAAGTTTTTCAATTGTTGCATTTTTAAGTTCATCAATAGAATTAAATTCATCGGATAAAATTTCACTTGCATGAACTCCAATATGTCTTATTCCAAGGGCATATATAAGATTTGAAAAAGGTCTTGTCTTACTTTTATCAATTGCTTCCAGCAGATTTTTAACTGATTTATCACCCATTCTTTCAAGTTTTATTAAGTCATCATACTTTAGATAATAAATATCTCCATAATCTGAAAGTAATCCTTTGTCAACAAGAATATTAACCCATTTTTCTCCAAGACCTTCTATATCCATTGCATCTCTTGATGTAAAATGAATAATTCTTTCTTTGACCTGAGCTGGACATCTGATATTTGGACATCTTATTGCAACTTCTTGTATATCTTTTACAACCCTACTCCCACAAACAGGACAGGTTTCTGGTACAGGGATATCTTTTTCTTTTCCCGTTCTTGCTTCCGGAATAACCTTTACAACCTTTGGTATTATTTCTCCACTTTTCTCAACAAAAACTCTATCGCCTATTTTTACACCAAGCCTTTTAATTTCGTCAAAATTATGTAATGTTGCTCTTGAAACAGTAGTTCCACTTACAAAAACGGGTTCAAGTATTGCAACAGGTGTTAATGTCCCTGTTCTACCAACCTGAACAATAACATCTTTAACAATTGTTGAAACCTGTTCTGCTGGAAATTTATAAGCAACAGCCCATCTCGGACTTTTTGTTGTAGTCCCCAATGTCCTCTGTAAATCAAGAGAATTAACTTTAACAACCATTCCATCTATGTTATATGGTAGAGTAAATCTTTTCTCACGCCATTCATTACAGTACTCTATAACTTTTTCTATATTTTTACAGCATTTTCTATAAGGACTAACAGGAAAACCAATTTCTTTGAGAAAATTCAAAACTTCCCAGTGTGTATTCGGTCCATTATTTAAAAAACCCTGATATATAAAAATTTGAAGATTCCTCTGAGCAACAAGTTTTGGATCAAGAAGTTTCAAAGAACCTGCAGTAGCATTTCTTGGATTGGCAAATAAAACTTCACCCTTTTCTTTTCTTTCACGATTTAATTTCTCAAAATCATCCTTCCTCATATAAACCTCTCCTCTAACTTCAATAGATTCCTTATATTTAATTTTTAATGGAAGTGTTTTAACAGTTTTTAAATTTTCAGTTATATCATCACCTCTAAATCCATCACCTCTTGTAACTCCAAGAATAAACTCTCCATCTTCATAATGTAGAGAAACCGCAACCCCATCATATTTAAGTTCAACAACATAATCTACCTCTTTGACATCTGCCATTCTCTTTATTTTCGCATCAAACTCAATAAGTTCTTCTTCTGAATATGTATTATCCATACTTAACATTGGAATTTTATGTTCTATTGTTTTGAATTCTCTTAACGGTTGACCTCCCACTTTTTGTGTGGGTGAATCAGGTAATTTATATTCAGGATATTTTTTTTCAAGTTCAACCAGTTCTTTATATAATTTATCGTATTCATAGTCACTTATAACAGGATTATTTTCCACATAATACATATAGTTGTAATAATTTATTAATTTCACAAGTTCTTCTATTCTTTCTTTGGGAGTTTTAGCCATACCAGCCTCCTTTTTCTTCTATTTATAAAGATGTTGCAATTTTTTTAAAATTTCAAGTTTTTCTTTTCCTTCAATTTTTGCCTTATCAATTATATTTTTCAAATAATTAATTGTTATATCATAATTTTTCCTATCCAGTGGGTAAGGATGCCCATCCTTACCTCCAAAAGCAAAAGAAAATTTTGCAGGGTCATTAAATGAAACAGAATTACCATAAATAACTTCTGATATTAAACATAGTGCTCTTAAAGTTTTTATTCCTATATTTTCTGTAAGAACAATATCAGGAAAGGATTTAATATCTTTTTCTTTTAATTTACAAAAATTTCTGTATAATCTTTTTGTATCAAAGTTATATTCTACATGATGATGTGAAGGAAGTATAAGTTTTTTCCCTCTATCAAAAATTGAAGACGATTTTTTAAAAATAACCTCAAATTCTTTAATCAAACTATCAGGACTTTCTGATTTCAAAAAATCAACTAAATTATTTTGAACTTCCTTACTTCTTTTATCAATCAGATTTAAAACATAACTTTCTTTTTTTACAGATATAATTCCTGAATGAGGTTCTATAACCAGTTTTTTATCTTCTGAACTTGTGATTTTATTGAACCAGTGATACCTCCTTGCATAATTATTTTTCAAATTCATTCCCTGTTGTATAACTGCCCAGTTCCCTTTTTTATCAACAAAAATATTATGGTGATAAAGTTGATACCCATCCTGAATACAATTATTATCAATTTTACTTGTAAGTTTTGAAATAAAAATAATTTCATCCTTCCTATCAATAAATCTGTTGTTTCTTATTTCTTCAGGTGTTAAAAGCCCATTTTTACCCTTCCCTCCAAAAATAAAAATTCCATATTCCGGGTTATTATTAAAAACATTTTTTAAAGCATGACATACTGTCGTAGTAACACCTGACGAATGCCAGTCAAAACCAGAGATACAACCAAGTACCTGGAAATAATAAGGGTCGGATAAACGTTTCAAAAATTCTTCTGTACCGAATTCCATTATTATCAACCTACCAATCTCAAAAAGTATTTTCTTCTGTCTTTCAAAAAGATATTTTGGTGCTGAACCGAAATGTAAAGGTAACTCTGTAATATTTCTTTCCATATTTTAATTTTAGCAAAATTTTTATTAAAATCTCTATTTTCTTAATTATAGTTTAAAACCAGTAAAAAAAAATGTAAAATTAAAAAATGGAAAAATTGTTAAGTATATACAATGAAGTTTACAAAATTATAAATTCGGTATCAGAGAATAAAAATGAAATAACAGAGATAAATCTTTTTAATGAAAAAAGAAAAGCAGGAATTTTGTTCCTTCCTGATTTTTGTTCTTCTGTATTAATTATTTTACCCGGAGCAGGATATAATGAAAAATTTCAAAAATCAGTTTTTAAAAATTTTAAATTTTTACTGAAAAAAAATATAGGGATATGTATTTTCAATCTAAATAATGGGAATTTGGATAAAGAGGATGTTATTTTTTTTAATTACTTTAAAGAAAAGATAGGAGAAATCAGAGGAATAATTGAGTATATAAAAAATGAGTTAAAAATAAAAAATGTAAATCTTCTCGGTATAAGTTTTGGTGGGATACTTGGATTCATTGTTGCAGCACTGGAAAAAGAAATAAAAAAATCTATTTTTATACTTTCAGGAGTTAATTTAGAATTTATTACATGGAAAAGTTTACTTCGTTTCAGAATAAAAAAGGATTGTAAAAGAGTTGTGTGTAAAAGAATGCATAAGGTATACAGAAATCTTTTAAAAAACAATCTGTATAATGAAATTTTAAATCTTCCAAGAAAATGTTTTCTTTATGACCCCTTTACATATCTGACCAATCTGATAGATAGAGAAATATTAATGATAAATAGTATTTTTGATATGATAATTCCTTTTTACTGTGTACTTGAGGTAAAAAAACGATTAAAAAATGTAAAGACGCTTTGGTATCCATCAACTCATCTAACATTAAAATTTTTTATCCCTTTTATTAGAAAAAATATACTGAATTTCTTAAAAAATGAAAATATATCCGGGAATTGATTTGATAGAGATAGAAAGATTTGAAAAAGCATACCAAAAATATGGAGAAAAATTTCTTAAAAAAATTTTTTATAATGATGAACTTTTATATCTTGAAAAAAATATAATCAAAATGTGTATATCTTTTTCCTTTAAAGAATCCATATGGAAGTCATTACCGGAAAAAATACAGAAAAAACTACTTTTTAAAGATATAAAAATAGGATGGGACAATAACAATCCATTTTTACTGAAAAAAATAGAAAATTATGAGATACTTCTTTCTTACTCAATCACTGAAAAATATATAATTACAACTGTTTTATTGATTGAGATTTGAATTTAAAATTATCTGATACGTATCAAAAGCAATCCTTAATTCTTCATTTGTTGGAATGACAAAAACCTTAATTAAAGAATTATCTTTACTTATTTCCCCTTCTTTTCCAAATACCTTCTCATTTTTCTCATCATCTATAATAATTCCAAAAAACTCCATATTCTCCAATGATTTTTTCCTGACAAGTGGGACATTTTCTCCAATACCTCCAGTAAAAACAATAGCGTCAATTTTACCAAGGACAGCCATATAACTTCCAATGTATTTTTTCAATCTATAACAGAACATATCAATTGCAAGTGTAACTTTTTCATTTTTATTGTAAAGGGGTAATAAATTCCTGAAATCATTAGAAATCTCTGAAATTCCAAGTAATCCACTTTTTTTGTTTAATATTTCACTAACTTCTGAAATTTTTAAATTTAATCCTTCTAAAAGATAAAGAATAACTCCGGCATCTATATCTCCACATCTTGTACCCATTATAAGACCCTCAAGTGGCGTAAGTCCCATACTGGTATCAAAAGACCTCCCATTTTTCACTGCTGTTACACTGCATCCATTGCCAAGATGACAGGTAATCACATTTATATCGTATTTCCCCTTACCCATAATTTCAGATGTTCTTCTTGCAACATATCTGTGAGAAATTCCATGAAATCCATATTTTCTTATTTTATGTTTTTCATAAAAACTATAAGGAATTGCATAAAGATTTGCAATTTTTGGTATTGTGGTATGAAAAGCTGTATCAAAAGCAGCAACCTGAATACTCTCGGGAAAAATTTCTATACATCCCTTTATTCCTGCTAAATTATGTGGATTGTGTAGAGGTGCAAGAAAAATATAATCTTCAATTTTTTTTATTACATTTTCATCAACTTCAACACTTTTTTCAAATCCCTCTCCTCCATGAACAACCCTGTGTCCAATTCCTTTTATTTCTCTAATATCTTCTATTTCGTTCTCAAGCAATGTTTTTGCAATAAGTTCAATCCCTTTTTGATGTGTTTCTATTTTTAATTGCTTCTCTATTTTTATCTTTCCACTGTATTTAAAAATAGAAATTTCTTCACCAATTTTTTCCACACTTCCATAAGAAATAAGATTTTCTTCAGGCATCTCAAACAATTTAAACTTTATAGAAGAACTCCCACAATTTATAACAAGAATTTTCATTATTTTTTAAGATATTCTTTAATAAAATCAACTGCTTTAGCAACTGTCTTTACTTCAAGAGCTTTCTCTTCATCCATTTCTATACCAAATTCTTCTTCAAAAGCAGCAACAAGTTCTAAACTCTGAACACTCTCCGCTCCAAGGTCTTCTACAAATCTATCCTCAAGTCTTATTTTATCTGTATCAACCCCAAGGACTTCAGAAATAACTTTTTTCACCCTTTCAATTATTTCAACATCATTCATTTTCCCTCCTATTTTGAAATTTTTCTACTTTTTTCAATATGTATTTTTCTCTCTGCCTCTGTCATTTCGTAAACTTTTCTTATCACTGTTTCTTCAGAAGATAAAAGAATCCTGTTTCTCCTTTCCATTGCAATTTTAGCTGTCTTTAAAGAATAATCTACTCCATATCCCTTCATAAATTTCCCGCTCACGAACCATACAAATGAAGGAAAATATTTTGGAAGAATATTATCTGCTGTTATATTACACATTATTCCAACTATTGTTCCTGTATTAAAAAATGTACCTATGCTTGTTTTGGTATGATCTCCAATAAAAGAACCAACTTTTAATTCTCCTGTATCTGTGGGCTTTCCATTTAAATATACACTCACATTTGAATAATCATTTTTTAAATCACTGTTAGTAGTTAAAGCACCAAGATTTACAAACTCTCCTACATAACTGTGTCCAATAAAACCATCATGGTACTTATTAGAATAAGAATGAAAAATACTTTCTTCAACTTCTCCCCCAATTCTACAAACAGGACCAAAACTATTTCCCTCTCTTATTTTCGCACCGGGCATAATCTGTGTTTTCTCTCCTATATAAGAAGGACCAATAATTACTGAAAATGGGAAAATTTTTACTCCTTCATCTATATATACAGGTCCTTCACTTGCATCAATAACTACAAAAGGATAAACTTCTGCAGTTTGAGCAACAAAAACATCTTTTTCTGAACCATAAACACATGCTTTTTCAGAAAATTTTCCTGAAATTCCTCTTTTATTTATTTTATTAAATTCAAATTTTATCAATTTAGAATTATGATGAACAAGATTCCATGGAAATCTAATGATAGTAAAGTCAGTGTCCTCTTTTTTTACGTTACTTATCAAAATTTTCAAAAAATCATTTATATTTCCATTCCAGTACTTATTCACACTCTCTTTTTTTAGTAAACCATAAACAATTTCTCCATTACTTAAATATACTCTTTCCTCTTTTAAATTCAATTCGACTCTCCTATCAATTAACCACCTCCCATTAACAATCAGAACATCATCTTTCAAAAAATCTTCTTCATTTACTTTATAATTAAATTTTTCCTTACAGAGTTCTTTTAAATAATCTCTAACCCATAAAATTACTTCTCCTTCAGGTAAAATAGAAATAATTTTTTCAAGGATAGAATTAAAACCACATCTTAATTCAAAAACTGCTTTTAAATATGAAATTGGTGTGAGATTAATCCAATTTTCATCCTCATAAATTAATATTTTCATTTTACCTCCTGTCTTTTAACTCATTAAACAGGTAATAACAGTTGTAACAATTATATCCTTCACTTTTGCTCCTCTTGAAAGGTCACTGACTGGTTTTGAAAAACCCTGTAAAATGGGACCATATGCCTGAGCATTTCCCAGATACTGGGTAATTTTATAAGCGATATTACCAGAATTTAAATCTGGAAAAATTAAAACATTTGCTTTACCCGCTACAGGTGAAAACTCTTTTACCTTTCTCTTAGCCACTTCCTCGTTTATGGCTGAATCAACCTGCAATTCGCCGTCAATATCAAATTCTCTATTTTTTTCTTTTGCTATCTTCACTGCTTTTTGAACTTTCTCCACCAATGGATGAGAAGCAGAACCTTTTGTTGAAAAGGAAAGAAAAGCAATTTTAGGATTTTCGCCCATCAATTTTTTATAATTTAATCCAGTTGTTATTCCTATTTCTGCAAGTTGATTTTCATCAGGAGAGATGTTAACTGCACAATCTGCAAAAAAATAAATTTTTCCATCAGGTAAAACCATTATAAAGAAACTTGAAGTTGTTTTTATCCCCTCAAGATATCCAACTGTTAATGCTGCTGATTGTATAACATTTGCAGTGGTATTAGTAGCACCGGCAATCATAGAATCACAATTCCCTGTATCCACAAGTAAACCGCCAAATATAAGTGGTCTTCTCACTATTTTTTCCGCCACATTTTTATTTATATTTTTTCTTTTTTCACAATATCTATCTACAAGAATCCCAAATAATTCTGAATTTTCAGGGTCAATTATTTCTATTTCTGAAAGATTTGTAATCCCAAGGTTTTCACCTGTTTGAAAAATTTTCTCTTTATTACCCAGAAGAACAGGATTTACTATTCTTTCCTTTTTCAATTCAGAAGCAGATAATAAAATTCTTTCATCTTCCCCTTCAGGGAAAACAACTTTTTTATTCAAACCTTTAACTCTTTCAATAAATTCCTGTATTTTATCCATTTCTTTTTCTATTTTAAATTATCAGAATAACTTTATCCCTATTTTTCTTTCGGCTTCATATGCAAATCTATAATATTCTTTTCTGCTTAATTTACTTGCTGCTTCTTCATCCAGAATAACTGTAACTTTAGGATGTAATTGTAATACAGAAGCCGTAATCTGAGAAGTTATTGGTCCTTCAATTGCTTTTGCAACAACTTCTGCCTTTTTAATTCCATTTGCCAAAAATATTATTTCTTTTGCTTCAAGAATAGTTCCCACTCCCATTGTTAGGGCAAATCTTGGAACATCTTCAACTTTTTCAAAAAATCTGGAGTTATCTTTTATTGTCTGCTCATCAAGAGCAACCAATCTTGTTCTTGAATAAATAGAAGAACCTGGTTCATTAAAACCAATATGTCCATCCCCTCCTATTCCGAGAACCTGTAAGTCAATGCCTCCTGCTTTTTTAATCATCTCTTCATAACTTTTACAGTATTCCTCTATTTTATCGATAGAAATTTTTCCATCAGGTACATGCGTATTTTCTTTTTTTATATTTATACCATTGAATAAATTAACATCCATAAAGTATCTATAACTCTGAGGATGTTCTGGAGAAAGTCCATAATACTCATCAAGATTGAAGGTAATAACATTAGAAAAATCAAGATTTTCTTCTTTATGTATCCTTATAAGTTCTTGATACAGTCCAATAGGAGTACTACCTGTAGCAAGTCCCAAAACACAGTTTGGTTTTTTCTTTATAAGGTCTTTTACTATTTTTGCTGCTTCCTTACTCATTTCTTCATAACTCTTCGTTATTATCACTCTCATCTTTCCTCCTTTTTTTATCTTTAAAACTTTCACCTAATTGTTTCATACCAAGTGAAATCTTTTTATTTTCCGGGTCTATTTCAAGTATCATAAGTTCAACTTTTTGTCCTTTTCTTAAAACTTCAGAGGGATGCTTAATTGGTGTATCTGAAATATTTGAAATGTGTAAAAGTCCATCTATACCCTTTTCTATTTCAACAAAAGCACCAAAATCTGTTATGTGATAAACCTTACCTGTAACAATAGTTCCAACAGGATACTTTTTTTCAATTTCTGGCCAAGGATTTGGTTCAAGTTGTCTTAAGCTGAAAGAGATTTTCTGTTCTTCTTTTTTAATATCTATAACTTTTACTTTTAATGTATCTCCTGTAGCCACAACCTCTGACGGATGTTTTATTCTTCCTGTCCATGAAAGTTCAGAAATATGTAAGAGTCCTTCAACGCCTTCTTCAAGTTTAATAAATACACCGTACTCAGTAATATTAACAACTTTACCTTCTACAATTGAACCAACAGGATATTTTTCCTCTACTTTATCCCATGGATTTTGAGTTTTTTGCTTTAATCCAAAAGAAACAACCTGTTTTTCAAAATTTATATCAAGAACAACAACTTCCACCTTTTCACCAATACTTAGAAGTTGAGATGGATGACTAATTCTTCCCCAACTCATATCGTTTATATGAAGAAGTCCAACGACTTCATGCTCTATTTCTATAAAAGCACCATAATCAACTATATTTTTTACAACGCCTTTAACCAGTTGATTTTTACTTAAACTTTTTAAATACTCTATTTTTTGTCTTTCTTTTTCTTCTTCCAGATACTGTTTCCTTGACACAACAACATTTTTTCTTAAAGAATCAAATTTCAAAATTTTAAAAAATGTTTTCATGCCAACATATTCATTTGGATTTTTAATAGGAACTATATCTGTCTGAGAAGAAGGTAAAAATGCTGTTACACCAATATCTACTCTATACCCACCCTTAACCCTTTTAAATATAACGCCCTCAACAGGAACATTATTTTTAAATTTTTCTTCCAGTTGTTCCCAGTACAACATAATATCTGCTTTTTCCTTAGATAATGGAATAAGTCCGTTTGAATCAGGGTCAAGAGATTCAATAACCACATAAACTTCTTCGCCTTTCTTTAATTCATTTCCCCTACCTTTAAACTCTTCTTTTGAAGTTACACCCTCTGATTTAAAACCAATATCAATAATAACTTCTTCATTTAAAATATCCACCACTCTTCCCTTAATCAATGAACCTGGTTTAAAACTTGCTATTTTTTCTTCTAAAACTTTATTAACATTTTCTTTTACCATTTATGGTACCTCCTTGTACCCTATTTTTTTAAAATATTCAATTACTTTTCTTATAAAAAAATTAGGCGTTGAAGTTCCTGAAACAATTCCTATATTTTTAAAATCACTGAATTTTATTTTACTTAAATCTGCGAATTTTTCAATAAAAAAAGTATTCTTACATTCTTTTTTACATATTTTAAAAAGTTTTTTAGTATTAGAACTTTCTTTTCCCCCAAGAATAAAAACTGCATCAGATGATTTTGCTATTTCAACACCTTCTTTTTCTCTCTCTTCAGTAATTTTACAGATTGTATTTAAAACAAGTATCTTATTTGATTCAACCATTTTAACAATATCTTTTACAATCTCAAAGTAATAATTAAAATTTAAAGTTGTTTGACTTACTACAGCGACTTTTTTCCCTCTAAAATATTTATATTTTAACAAATCTTCTTTACTTTCTATTACTTTTATATTTCTTCCGTATCCTTTTATTCCCAAAACTTCTGGATGACTTTTATTCCCAACAATTAAAATATTATAACCTGTATTGCTCAAATTTTCAACTAAATAATGAATTTTTTTTACAAATGGGCAGGTCATATCATAAATTTCCAGATTTGATTTTTTTAATTTTTCTATTTCTTTTTTAGCAAGTCCGTGAGACCTTATTAAAAAATATTTTCCTTTAATTTCGCTTACAGAATTGAAAACTTTTAAACCTTTTAACTTAAGATTCTCCATTACCAGTGGGTTGTGAACAATATCTCCAACCGTAGAAAGTGATTTCAATTTTTCAAGCAATTTTTCTGTTGTCTCAACAGCCCTTTTAACACCGAAACAAAATCCGATATTTTTTGCAACAATTAGTCTTTTCATTTCAGTGTTTTAATTATTTCTATTACTTTTTCACTAATTTCCTCATAACTTTCTTTTTCAAAATAAACAGGATTACCAACTATTACTTCTATTTTTTTTAGTCTTATAAATTTACTGTTTCTCGGAAGTGCTTTATCTGTTCCTTTTAATCTTACAGGAACAACAGGAACATTACTTTTAATTGCAAGGAAACCAACCCCTGGTTTCCCTTCTTTTATCAATCCATCTTTACTTCTTGTTCCTTCAGGGAAAATAACAAGTCCTTCTCCTTTCTTTAAAATTTTTATTGCTTTTTTTAAAGTTAAAGGCATTGAACTTTCTCTATCAAGAGGAATTGCTCCTAAAATTCTAACTATAGAAGAAAGAACTTTTATCTCAAAAAGAGAACTTTTTGCGAAATAATAAAGTTTTCTCGGACATACGAATCCTATTGTAGGAGGGTCAAGATAACTTAAATGATTTGAAGCGACAATAAATCCTCCTTTTTTAGGAAAATTCTCTTTCCCTCTGATTTCAATTAAGAAAAAAACATTATAAACGAAAAATCCTATAAGTTTTGCAAGAAGATATAAAAAACTTCTCATTTAATTAATTTTTTAATATTTTCAAATCTTTTACTTTTTTTTAAAAATTCAAGGTCTTTATCTTTTTCTATATAACTCTTTCTATTAAATCCAAGAGAAATAGCTATTTTTAAATTCATAACCGCTTTCTCCATGTCTCCGAGTAATGAATAATCACATGCTAAATTATAATAGGAAATCGGGTCTAAATTTAATAATTCTGCAATTTTTTTATCAATTTTTAAGACCTTTTTATAATCTCTCTGGTAAATGTATATATGGGACAATTGAAAAAGAACTTCCAAAAAATCAGGATTTATCTTTATTAATTTTTCATAAAATTTCTTTTTCTCAAAAATTTTTTCTTTCATTTTTTTCATTTTATTAAGGTATACAAAATACAGGTAAATAAAAAAAGAATAAGAAATATAAAAAATGTAATTTTATATTTTTTTCCAACAGGTAGTTTTTTAGTAAACATATATCCAACCAGTGCATAAACTGAAAACCCAAGAAAAAATCCTATCAAAATACCGAATAATTTTATCATTTTTCCAGTATATCTTTAAGCAATGAAATCCCAACCACTTTTGACTTCAAAACTTTGATATTTTTTCTATTTGGAACTACACCATCTCTTTTTACCATCATTAAGTACTCCTGTTTACTCAAAGATGTTTCTGAAATATCAAAATCATCAGCATCTTCTAAATAAAAATAATCATTATCTTCATCTATCAATGTACCTATATATATCCATGTGGTTGAAGTATCTATTACTATTTTTTTATTTCTATAATCTTTCATCTTTCAAGAATTATAGTACAGGGTCCATCATTGTGTATCTCAACAGTCATTTTTTTTCCAAATTCTCCTTCAACAATTTTTACATTTGACTTTTTTATTTTTTCAATAAACTTATTATAAAGTTTTTCAGCAATTTCTCCTTTCTCTGCCATTGTAAAATCTGGTCTATTACCTCCTGTACAATCCCCATATAAAGTAAACTGTGAAACAATCATTAAATCTCCGCATATATCAGAAACAGAATAGTTCATCTTTCCATTTTCATCTTCAAAAATTCTTAAAGATAAAATTTTTTTGATAACATAATCAATTTTATCCTCTGTATCCCCTTTACCTATTCCAAGTAAAATAACCAATCCTTTTTCTATTTCCCCTTTTTCTTTTTCCTCTACAAACAATTTTGCCTTGCTGACTCTTTGTATAACCAATCTCATAGTATTTTTTATAATATACTAATTTGACAAAAAGGACAAATTAAATATAATTTTAACATTATGGAAATAAAATTTTTTAAAATAGTCGGCTCTGGTAATGACTTTGTAATTATAGACAACAGAAAAAATTTAATAAAAAATAGAAACTCTCTCGCCCTAAAATTATGCGATAGAAAATTTGGAATTGGAGCAGATGGATTGCTTTTACTTGAAAATTCTGAAAAGGCTGATTTTAAGATGAGAATCTTCAACCCTGATGGAAGCGAGGCAGAAATGTGTGGAAATGGTTTAAGGTGTATTTTAAGATTTATATCTGAGAATTCAATTTCTAAAAAGAAACATTTAAAAATAGAAACAAAAGCAGGACTTCTTGATGGTATAATTAAAGGAAAAACTATGAAAGTCAGGATGAATATAATAGGTGAACCAAAATTAAATGTAGAAATACCAGTTGATAAATCTAAAATAATTGGAAATTTTATAAATACAGGTGTTCCACATACTGTAATATTTGTTGATAATGTTGAAAAAGTGGATTTAGAAAAAATAGGACCTCAAATAAGATATAATAAAATCTTTGGAAAAAGTGGCACAAATGTTAACTGGGTTGAAATTATAAAAGAAGGAACAATTAAAATAAGAACATATGAAAGAGGTGTTGAAGGTGAGACCCTTTCATGTGGAACAGGTTCTGTTGCTTCAGCAATTATAACTTCTATTATAAAAAAATTTAAATCACCTGTAACAGTTATTACAAAAAGTAAAGAATTGTTAAAAGTTTATTTTGATGAAGATTTTAATAAGGTTTATCTTGAAGGAAAAACATTTTACGCTTTTAAAGGTGTCTGGGTTGAAAGTTGAATATTGAAATATTGATTCTTTTTTCTTTCGTTTTAGGGATTGTTTTAAATGACTTCTTGCCTTTTTATTATATTTTTTCACTCTTACCATTATTTTTTATTTCAGAAATCAACAGAAAATTTATCATAATTTTTTTATTATTTTTCCTTTCCGGATATTACATAACCGAAAACTATAAAAGAAAATTGATTCCTGAAAAAATAGATTTCTCACAGAATTCTGTGATTGAAGGAGAAATAATCAATATCAAAGAAAAAAAATTTGAAAGAGAAATAGTATTAAATATAAAAAAGATATATAAAGACAACGAAAATAAAATATGGAAAGGAAAAGTTCTTCTTAAAACGAGAAATAATGATAAATTGCTGCCCGGAGAAAATTTAAGAATAAAAGAATTTTCTATAAGTAAAATTTATCCACCTAAAAATCCATCGGAGTTTAACTATAAAAAATTTATGGAAAGACAGGGAATTTTTTATTTAATCAAAAGTGACAGTATTGAAAAAACAGAATCTAGAAAAAATTTAAGATTATTGAATTCTTATATAAGAGAAAAAATTGAAAAAAGGATTGAAAATTATATGAAATTTAATCCAGATGGATACGAAATTGTAAAACTTATTACTATTGGAAGCGATGACCCCCCTGATTTTCTAAAAGAAATTGGAATAAAAAGTGGAATATATCATCTTTTCGTAATTTCGGGAATTCACATTATCTTTTTAATTTTATTTTTTAAAATTCTTTTTATTCCTTTTCAAAAAATAAATAATACTCATCCAAAGTTTTTCCCTTTTTTACTTCTTTTTATTCTATGGTTTTACGACTTTCTCTGTGGTTTCAAGATACCTGTAACAAGAGCAGTTTTAATGGTTTCTTTTTATCTTATATTTGAAATTTTTGAGAGAAAGATAGAACCAATAAAATCTATTATTCTTGCAGGTTTTTTATTACTTTTTATAAATCCTTATAATATATATTCAATTTCTTTTCTGCTGTCCTTTCTTTCAACTTTTGGTATTTTAATAATTCCAGGAAAAATAAAATTAAAAAGAAACTTTATAACTAATTCTTTTATTTCTACTTTTTCAGCACAATTATTTATTTTACCTGTTCTTTTCTATAACTTTGGTTTCTTTTATCCGTTTGGAATATTAAATAATCTATTATTTACTCCTCTTGTTGGTTTTTTGACAATAAACTCTTTTATTTCAATCTTTTTACCTTTTTTATTTTTTATTCTGAACTTTGCAACAAATATTTTTTTAAAACTTCTTATCTTTATCTCTAATTTTTCTTTAAAAGTTAATGTCTATTTCCCATTATTTTTTATACTTATTTACTATTTTTCCCTTTTCATTATTTTTGTACCTCTGAAAAAAAGTTTAAGATTTATCACTTCATTTTTAATAATTCTTCTTTTAGTTTTTTTTCAGGTTAATCTTAAAGAAAATAAAAAGGAGGAGGTTATTTTTTTCTCTTTAAAAAATCCTTTTATTTTGATTAACAAAGAAAGCAAGGGTATTTTAATTACCTCAAACAAAATTGAAAATCCTGTTTTTTACAAAAGTACTCTTTATAAATTACTGAAAGAGAAAAAAATTAAAATTGAAAAAGCTATTATAACCGGAAAAAATTTCTCAGAAAATCTCATTTTTATTTCAAAATACTGCAAAAATATATATATTTCTGACAGTATTCTTAAACCCTGTTTTTTCAATTATGAAAATATAAAAAGTTTTCATAATGATGACAAAATTATTACAGATAACTTTCTTTTTTCTTTTAAAAAAGGCAACCTTTTGGTAAAATATGACAACTTTAAATTTTTAATAATCCTTGATGAAGACCTTGAAAAGTCAATAACAGAGGATAAATATTTTCTTATATATCTCGTGGCATATAAAAAAAATAATAAAAACGATGAAATAATCAACAGTCTACAATCTCCTTTTTTAATTCTTCAGAAAGAAACAAAAAAATTTGAAAATTTAAAAAGTTTATGTCAAAATTATCATTTAAATAAGTCATCTATTATTTTAAATTTAAAAACAGGAATGATTAATTATTGGAGGACAAATGATATTAGAAAATATTGAAAAAATTAAAAAGGGTGAAGAACAAAGTGAAAAAATTATAAAAGATGCTGAAAAAAAAGTGAAAGAGATACTTGAGACATTAGAAGCGGAAGTTGAAAAAATCAAAATGGATAAAGAAAAAATAATGAAAGAAAAACTGGAAAAGTATAAACAGAAAAAAGATTTTGAAAAAAGAGAAAAAATTGAATTTTTAGAAAAACAAAAGGAAAAAATTGAAATAGATTTACAACAGAAAAAAAGTAAGACAGATGAAGTAGCAAACAAAATTTGGGAAAAAATAAAGAAGGAAATTATGCAGTAACAACTCTATCCCTTCCTAACTCTTTTGCTTTATATAATGCAGTATCCGCTTTTTTAATCAATTCTGTAGTTGTCATTCCATCTTCCGGGAAAGAAGCAATACCAAAACTTATAGTTAAATCTTTATTTGGTTGAGATTCTTCATTTAAAAATTTAAATTCCCTTATAGTTTTTCTCAGTTTTTCACAAATTTTCACGGTATTTTCTTTTGTTGTATCTGGAAAAATAATAATAAACTCTTCTCCACCATATCTACAAACAATATCCGAACCCTTAACCCCCTTTTTTAATATATCTGCTATAGTTTTCAAAACATAATCACCAGCGAGATGTCCATTTGTATCATTATAAAATTTAAAATAATCTACATCACACATAGCAATAGAAACAGGTTTATAATTTACCCGACTTTTTGTTAGAATTTCTGAAAAAAGTTTTTCAAAATGTCTTCTATTATACAGTTGTGTTAAACTGTCCATAATTGAGAGAATTTTTGTTTTATTGAAAAGTTCTGTATTCTCAATCATCAATGAAATAGGAACAGATACCATTCTTAAAAGATTCAAATCTCTTAAAGTAAATCTTTTTTCCCTTTTTGAAAAAATACCGAGTATTCCAATCACAGTTTTCTTCTGATATAAACCGCAAACTATAAACGATTTAATCCCATTTTCAGCAAGCACTCCATATTGTGAAAAAGAAGATATATTATTAACAAGAACTGGTCTTCCTTTTATAGCTAATTCTTCTATCAATTCTTGAGAAATTTCGATATGTTCTCCTTTAACACTCATTTTGTATCTATCACCGAAAAGAGTAATAACAATAATTTCTTCTTTAAAAATATTTTTAATGGTATCAAGAATTTTTCCAATAACATCATCTATAGTTACATCCTCTCCAAAAGTTTCTATAATTTCAGTGATGGTGGATAGAAAAGTAGATTCTATTTTATAGTCATTAATTATCAAATCTTTTCTTTCATTCTCTCTCTGTAAAAATTCAATTTTATTTAAAATCTGAAAAGCAAAAATAATATCCAGAACAATTAAAATAGAAATAATAATGTTAAAAGATATAAGATAAAATTCCGGAATAAAGGTTTTTCCTTGTAGATATATCCAGTTGATGACCAAAAGAAATAAAATTACAAATAAAAAAATAAAATTCCTTAAAACCCTCATTCAATTTACCCTATTCCCCCTTTATTTGATTAACCAGTGAGGCAAAATTTTCAGGGTGATTAAAAGCAATATCTGAAAGTGTTTTTCTGTTAAGATTTATACCAAGTCGTTTAAGCCCTGCTATAAATTTACTGTAAGAAATCCCATTTGCTTTACATGCTGCAGAAATTCTGGTTATCCACAATCTTCTAAAATCTCTTTTCTTTTTCCTTCTGTGCATGAAAGCATAGGTTAACCCCTTTTCTGAAAACTCCTTTGCTCTTTTAAAAAGTTTTGACCTTCCTTGTCTATAACCCTTTGCTCTTTTCAAAACTTTTTTTCTTCTTTGTCTTGAACTGGGTGAATTTTTAGTTCTTGGCATTTTTTTTCTCCTTTTTAATTATTTACCTATAAGGTAATAATCTTTTTACCATTTTTATATCGCCTTTATTCTTCAAAACCTGTGACTTCTTAATTCTTCTTTTCCTCTTTGAACTCTTTTTAGAAAGTAGATGACTTCCACCCGCCCCATAATGGATTACTTTACCTGTTTTTGTAATTTTAAATCTTTTTGCCACCGATTTTTTTGTTTTAAGTTTTCCCATTTTTTTCTCCCTTTACATCTATTGGAATAAATGTAACACTTAATCTAACACCTTCAAGTTTAGGTGCTTTATCTATTTTCCCATATTCAGAAAGTTCCCTTATCAACCTTTCCAAAAGAGCATAACCTCTTTCTTTGTAAAGAATTTCTCTACCTTTATAAAAAACACTTACTTTAACTCTGTGACCTTCTTTTAAAAAATTTTCAATATGTTGCTTCTTAAACTTATAATCATGTTCACTTGTTTCCGGAGTAAACCTTATCTCTTTCGTCTGCAATGTTTTTTGTTTTTTCTTTATTTCTTTTTCTTTTTTCTTCTGTTCAAATAAAAATCTTTTAAAATCCAAAATTCTGCATACAGGCAAATTTGAATCTGGAACTATCTCAACTAAATCCAAATTCTTTTCTTTTGCAATGTCTAAAGCAGTTTTTATATCAAGAATTCCTAATTGATTTCCTCTTTCATCAATAACTCTTACCTTTGGACTTCTAATTTGATAATTTATTCTATATCTTCTTTCTTTACCTTCCCGAGCGATGATATCTCCTTTTTACAAATTTTAACTTATATTTTTACTTTTTTCAATACCTCTATAAATTTTAATTATTTTTTTAAAAATTGCAAGTTTAATTTTAATTCACCCATTTAAAGTAAAAAGTGTTATAATTTGTAAAAGGATTTTAAAATGAAAAATAAAATCTTTGCGTTTTTATTCATAATAAATATTTTTTGTTTTTCTAAAACTCAGTTTATAAATAGAACAGAATTTCTGCTTGATACAGTATTTAATATAAAAATTGAAAAGATTGAAAATGCAGATATTATACTGGAAAGTGCTTTTGAGAGGGTAAAAGAACTTGAAGATAAATTAAGTATTTTTAAAGAAGAAAGCGAAGTTTCCAGATTAAATAAATATAAAAAATTTAAAGTTTCATCAGAACTTATGGAAGTAATAAAAAAATCTATTTATATTTCTGAAATTACAGATGGTGCTTTTGATATTACCTGTAAAAAATTAATTGATTTATACAGAAAAAAAAATAAACAGAATTCATTACCAACAAAAGAAGAAATAAATAAAGTTTTGAAAGAAACTGGCTGGGAAAAAATAAAGATAAAAGATAATGAAATATATTTATCAAAAAATGCTGAAATAGACCTTGGAGGAATTGCAAAAGGTTTTATAGTTGATAAAGTATTTGAATTCCTTAAATCTAAAGGGGTAAAAAATGGGATTATAAATGCAGGAGGGGATATCTATTGCTGGGGAATGAATCAGGAAAACAAAAAGTGGAAAATAGGAATAGAAAATCCATTTAAAGAAGGGGAAATAATCGGAAGTTTTGAAATTACAGATAAAGGAGTGGCAACAAGTGGAAATTATAAGAGATACATGAAAATAAAGAATAAGAAAATAGGACATATAATAAATCCAAAAACTGGACTACCTGTTGAAAATTTTTGTGTAAGTGTAACTGTAATTTCTTCTGACTGTACAACTGCCGATGGACTTGCAACCGCTATTTTTGTTCTTGGAATTGAAAAGGGATTGAAAATTTTTGAAAAATATAAAAATTTTGAGTGTTTAATAATAGACAAAGATAAAAAAATTTATAAATCTCAAAATTTTCCTTTTAATCCTTACATTTTTTCCAGTTTAAATAAATAAGAATATGTCTCTCTTTTCCTTATTAATTTCACATTTTTACCTGTAACAAGAACTTCTGGAATTCTCAATCTTGTATTGTAATTTGAAGACATTGAAAAACCATATGCTCCTGCACTCATAACTACTAAAAAATCATTTCTTTTAATATCCTCTGGAAATTCTCTATCTTTACCAAGATAATCTCCTGTTTCACAGATAGGACCAACTATATCAAATTTTATTTTCTTTCCATTTTTTAACTTCAAAGGATAAATAAGATGATAACTTCCGTAAAGAGAAGGTCTTATGAGGTCATTCATCCCAGCATCTACAATTATAAAATTTTTTGTATGTTTGTGTTTAACATAAAGAACTTTTGTAATCAAAACACCTGCATTACCAACAATAAATCTTCCAGGTTCAATTATTAAGGTTTTTAAATTTAAATCTTTTAATGTTTGATAAATTTCTTTTCCAAATTCTTCAACTGACTGTATTCTATCTTCTTCTTTATAAGGGATACCAAAACCCCCTCCTATATCAAGTATTTCTAAATTGAACTCATTTTTTTTACAGAACTCTCTAACTTTTTCAATTGCCTTAATATAAGGAGAAACTTCTTTTATTTGAGAACCAAGATGGAAATGTATCCCTTTAATTTCTACAAAATTAAATTTTTTCTTTAAAATTCTTTCAGAAATATCAATATCAATTCCGAATTTATTTTCACTTTTTGATGTTTTTATATAATGGTGCGTATCAACATCAATATCAAGATTTAACCTTAAATTTACAACAACCTTTTTTCCATATTTCTTCCCAAATTTCTCAATTATATCAAGTTCTTCTTCATTTTCTACGTTAAAACAGAATATATTTTTTTTAACTGCAAATTCAATTTCTTCCTCTTTCTTTCCAACCCCTGCAAAAACAATATCTGACGGAGAAAATCCAGCAATAAGTGCTCTTCTTAATTCCCCTTCTGAAACAATATCTGCTCCAAGTCCGTTTGCCTTCATTATTTTTAAAATAGAAATATTAGAATTTGATTTTACAGAAAAACAAATCTTAACAGGTAAATTGGAAAAAGCATTTTTTATTCTGTTTATTTGATTTTTAAGAAAGGAGTGACTGTAAACATAAACAGGAGTACCAAATCTTTCAGCAATTTTTTTACCCTCTACTTCTTCAATATAGAAACTTCCTTTTCTAAATTTATAATAAGGTTCCAAGATTTCTTTAATTTTTTCTTCCATCTTTCAATCTCCTTTTTAACATTTATTGAAGAAGTCCTCCTCCTGAAATTTTTGAATTTACCGAATTTTTAAAATTTAAAATTTGTAAAATGTCTTTTTCAAAAATTGGAGAAAAACTTTTGAATTCATTTAAAGTTAAATTAAAAAAAGTTTTATTTTTCTCTATGCAGTATTTTACAATATTCCCCACTATCCTATGTGCTTCTCTGAAAGGAATACCTTTTTTTACAAGATATTCAACAATATCTACTGATAATGTAAAAGATGAAATTTTTTCTATGATTATTTCTTTATTAAATTTAATTTCGGATAAAATTTTTATTAAAATTTTGAGAGTTGCTTCTACTGTTTCTAATATTTCAAATAATGTCTTTTTATCTTCTTGAATATCTCTATTGTAAGAAAGAGGTAAATCCTTGAGAAGAACAAGAAGTCCATTAAGAAGACCAGTACAAACTGCAGTTTTTCCTCTGATTAACTCAAATACATCAGGATTCTTTTTATGAGGCATTAAACTTGAACCTGTACAATACTTATCCGGTAATTTAACAAAATTAATTTCATCCATATTCCATATTATTATGTCCTGAGAAAAAGATGAAAGATGAATCATTGTCAGAATACAACAAAAGGTTATTTCTAATAAAAAATCTCTGTCAGAAACAGTATCTAAACTATTTCTTGAAATTTCAGAAAAATTTAGAAGTTTAGCAGTATATGCTCTGTCTATCGGTAAAGAAGTTCCTGCACAGGCACCGACTCCAAGAGGAAAAA
>Ga0116165_1000402_pt1 | contig 37201 bp, 37 predicted proteins | sample AD_JPNMR1_MetaG_FD_89885 | JGI IMG/M metagenome (GOLD analysis project Ga0116165, IMG submission 89885) | Active sludge microbial communities of municipal wastewater-treating anaerobic digesters from Japan - AD_JPNMR1_MetaG | ecosystem: Engineered > Bioreactor > Anaerobic > Digestate | place...
ATTAAGACCATCTATTAAAAAAGTAATATTTCCCATAATAAAAAACCCCCTGGCGGTCCAGGGGGGCCTGAAGGTAAAAACCTCCAGGGAAGTTCATTTTAATTTTACCTTCTTTTTTAAAATTTTGTAAAATTTTTCTTTCAATCCCCAATCTCCTCATAAAAATTCCACCTCAAATGAGTAAAAAATATTTAATCGGTATCTTTACAATATTATCTTTAAAATTCATTTCTTCATCTAACGAAAACACAATTCCATAATCGCCAGTTATTCTTTTTAAAGTCATCAGTGCTTGTTTAATTTGCTTTTTGCCATAACCAACCTCAATAACAATTTTTTTATCCTTTATTTTAACAATAAAATTTGCTCCTTCTTTTGCACAATCATAAGTTAAAGAGGAATTTGGATATTTTCTCAAAATTTTTTTAAAGTACATTCCTACAACATCTTCCAGTAATTTCCCTTTGAAATTTTCAAAATTACTTATACTCTCCATACCTGACAGAAGAAAAAAACGAAAAGCAGGACTTGTAAAAAGATATCTATATGGCTTCCTTACCTGCTTATAAGGTGAACCATATGGTGGAATTCTTTGGATTAAATTTGCATTTTCAAGAGAAGAAAAAATTAAAGAAAGGGTATCTTTTGAAATTTCAAGTATTGTAGATAATTTTGTTAAACTTATTTCAAAACTTTCAGAAAGAAGATAAATGAGAGAATAAATTTTGTTTAAACTTTCTCTATCAAAATTTGTTATTTCAGGAATATCTGTATAAATAATTCTCTGTAACATCAATTCCAGTTGATTTAAAATCACTCCCTCTTCTTTAATTTTTAGAGAAAAAGGAAGAGTTCCATATTTCAAGTATCTATCTATTTCAAAAATATCAACTCCAAACCAGTATTCTTTTACTTTTTTCTCTAATAAGGATAACTTATTAAAAACGTCTTCGCTTTTTTTAGAATTAAAAATAGCACCTTTAATTTTCTCACTTAAATTTTTTTCTGGATATTTTTTGAATTTTAACATTATATATTCTTTAAAATCCATCGGGTATAATTCCTCAAAATATGCACGTCTTGAAACATTTGCATCAATCTGTTTTTTCAATAATAAGGCAGAAGAACCAGTGCATAAAATAAAAATTTTTTTTGTCCTATCATAGAATGTTTTGATAGCAGAATCCCAGTTTTTATCATATTGAACTTCATCAAAAAATAAAAATAATTTTTTATTTAATTCTTCTAACCTTTTCCCAATTAATATTTCATATCCTTCAACAATATCCCATAATGATGCACCAAATCTTCTCATCGGTTCATCAACTGAAATATAAAGTTTCTCAACATCTTTATCTGATAATACTTCATAGAAAAGTTGCGATAATAATGTTGTTTTTCCTACTCCACGAAGTCCATGTATTATTATCCATCTTGGTTCAGAATTGAATTTTAAAAAATCCTGGATATATTTTTTAAAAATAGGAAAAGCACTTCTTTTTGGATAAAAATTACCATTTTCATCAACAATATTGCCCCTAATTTTTAAACTCTGTTGTGATATTATGGCATTCAAATACTTTAAAAATTCTTTTTTTATTTTATTTTCCATATTACTATACTACCATAGTCGTATAGAAAATGTCAATACTATCCGATTATAGTCGTATAGTAAATTTAAAATTTTGTTTCTTTTCATTTTCGGGTTTCCTTTCTTTCCAAATCTTCAAAAAAAGATTTTTCTAATGAAATAAACTTATCGCTTACCTGCCTTAGATGCCAACATTTTCTCTGCGGGAAATATGCCACTTCTATTTTTTTCTTCAATTGCTGTATTTTCTTAATTACATAAGCAAAATCGCCATCACCACTTACTAAAATTCCTGTATCGTAAAAATCATCATATGCAAGTGAAAGCATATCAGTTGCTATAGATATATCAACTCCTTTCTCTACTAAATATTTAATTTGAGTTATTGTTTTTGATTCGTCTTTTTTGAGAATTTCATTTACCTTATCAATAGGTCCCACAAAATATACATGTGCTTTTGAATTTTCTAAAATTACAGTACCTTTCTTTAATTCAACATTTCTCAATTCAAGATGCCCAAGTTTAAGAGTGTATCCAGGTAAATTTCTAATGTAATTGAAAAATTTTTGTTGATCCTTATACTTGTCTGGAGCATACTCTTTCTTTAAAGGTACGTTATAATAGTTTGCACCAACAAATTTTCTTTTTCCACAGGGTTTAAAAGCAAATTTTAAAAAGTCAATGGTTCTTATACCAATTTCCTCTTTAAGTCCATGATAAAAATTACTTCCATCAATAAAAATAAATACTCTCTCCATTATAAAATAAAAAAACCCGGGATTGCTTTCGCAAGCCCGGGGAGGTTATAAATTTGCCTTTGGTAAACCAAAGGCAAAGAAGTAATACTTTAATTATATAATACTTTCCAAAAAATTTTTTGTCAAGTGCAACTAATTTTAAAATTTTGATAAAATTTGCCATATTTTTTCTTCTACACTTCTTTTTTCTTCTTCAAGTTTTTTTAGTTCTTCTTTTATTTCTTCAATTGGTCTATAATTTTCTTCATCAAAAACACTTATAAATCTTGAGGGAGATAAATTGTAGTCAGCATCTTCAATATCTTTTTTATTTATAATTTTGCTAAATTTTTCAACCTCTTTAAAACTCCTATAAACATTTACTATTTTTTCTATATTTTCCTTTCCAAGTATATTCTGTGCTTTCCCCGGAATAAACTCTTTTGATGCATTTATCAATAAAACCTTCCCTTTTTTACCTTCTGGTTTATTTCTATTTATTACAATTATCACTGCTGGTGCTCCTGTATTGTAAAAAAGTTTTTCTGGTAAAAGTATAACTGCCTCAATTAAATCATTTTCTACAACTTTTTTTCTTATCTCTTTTTCCCTCCCTCCCCTTGAAACCGCTCCTGTATCAATAACAATTGCAATTTTCCCATTTTTATTACCTGAAAAAATCATATGTTGTATCCATGCCCAATCAGCAGATTGTTTTGTTGGAGAACCAAATGGAAATCTTTCATTATAATATTCTCCTTTCTTTAATGTGTCTTCATCATAACCATCTTGATTCCATGGAGGATTTGCAATAACATAATCAAATTTTTTTATACTATCTTTCTCTTTAAATTTTGGAAATAAAAGTGTATCCCCACCGATTAAGTTTATATTTTTTATTCTGTGTAAGATAGCATTCATTTTGGCAAGTGCAAGTGTTTTTGGATTGTATTCCTGTCCAAATAAGAATAGTTTTTCTGCCTTTTCCTTTCCATATTTTTCCTTCACATACTGGTAGGTAACTATAAGCATTCCAGCACTTCCACAGGCAGGGTCATATATCCATTTTTCTGGTTCAGGGTCTAAAATTTCAACCATCAATCTAATAACTTCCCTTGGCGTATAAACCTCTCCTTCCTTTGCCTTTGTTGGAGCAAAATATTTAAGTATCCACTCATAAGCATCTCCAAGTATATCTTCCTCAACATTTTCAAAAGAGTATCTACTAAAGAGTTCAAAAAGATTATTTAAAATTATCTGATTTTCTGGATTTGAGGTAAATTGATGAAAATCAAACTGAATGAAAATATCCTTATAATCAGGATTTAATTCAGATAATTCTTTTAAATTTTTTGATAGGTTTTCAGGAAGTTTTATCGGTTCTTTTCTTAACCCATCCCATAATAAGTCCTGTCTGAAGTTAAATGTGTGATAATATGGTTGTCCTGCCTCCTTTATTACTTCGTTTTCTTTCAATCCCTTTTTCATCAATTCTTCTTTGACAACTTCATATTCATTTTTCCATTTATCAGAGAGTGCCTTGTAAAAAAGTAAAAGTAAAATAAAAGTGTAATCAACCCTTGTCCTAATTATATCTGCTGCTGTTTTTAGAATGTTTGTAAGTTGTTCCTTCGTTAGTTTTTCTTCTATTTTCCCAAAAAGAGTAGGTGTTTCAAGAATATCAACAATTTCATAAATTGATTCCCTTTTGTCTTCTGGATTTTTTGTTATTTTAAGAAGTCCTGCTTTTTTTAATTCAGATAAAATAAGCTTTGTCTGTTCTTTTGAGTCCTGATAAAGATTAAAAAGAAAATTTGAAATATCATTAAATGTGAAAGAACTTTTTTTAAATTTCTCTCTTATCGCATAGTACCTTTTCTTTATCCAATCTTCCAAACCTTCAAAATCATTCATTTGGTTAACCTTTTTTATTTTACTTAACTTATTATACCTTAAAATTATTTCCTTGTCAAGTGTATGTTTAGTTTCAAAGATTAAATTTCATTATCACATTAATCTTCTTTTTTTTACTAAAATGTATGGTGAAAAATTATAATCTAGAAGTAAAAAATGCTAAAAATTTTCCGGTTCAACTGTTTTATATGTGGGTCAGATAAAATAAAAAAATTTACAAAATTGATTGAATTAAATCAATAAGGTTATTCAAGTAATCTATATTTTTATAGGAATTCTTCTCTTTTGTATAACCGAGTCCGCATGATGGGGTAAAAATTGAATGTGAGAGTAATATTTTTTTCTCAACTCCTCTTTTTTCAAAATATTTTAAGATAAAATTAAATTTATCTTTTATCGCTTCAAAATCAACATTTTCAATTTCATCTGTAGAAGGAATAATACCCCATGCAATAAATCTTTCCTTTTTAATAAATTTTTCTATTTCTTCCCAATAAATTAAAAAATTTTCAAGGAAACCAAAAGCATCAAAGCTCAAAATATCAATATCAAGGTTAAAAAATATAGACCAGTCAGTATTACCACAACAATGAAAACCTATTAAACAACTTTTATCCCTTTCCCTAAAAAAATTAACTAAATTTTTAAGTATATTAACTATTCTATCTTTTTCTACTGGGAAAAAAGCAGAACCATAACTTGACATAACTGGTTCATCAAAAAAAATTATAGGGATTTTACTTTTTCCTTTTATTTTTCTCGAAAGATATATACCTTTCATTCCAATAATCTTAACAAATATATCCTCAAATACTTCTTCAAAAATTAATGGCTTTCCATCTTTAAATTTGGCAGTTGAAAGAAAAGTTAATGGTCCTACAAGTTGTCCTTTTAAAAAATTACTTTCAATATCTGTTTTTAAAAATTCATATATACCTTCCCCATATTCATTGCTAATTTTAAAATAATCAACTTCATTTTCCTCTATTTTTTGATAGACATTTAAAATCTCCTTTTCATTATACTCAAACAAAATTTTTCTATTTTCAATTCTTATTCCTGGCATATTTTCAACAACTTGAATATTCATATCCTCTTTAAAATTCAATTTTGGTAATTGTGGCAAAAATGGAATATCTTTGAAGTATTTTTTTATAAAATCAATACATTCTTTCAAATCAAGAAATGGTAAACTTCCAATGCCTGTAATTTTTTTTTCTACTTTTTTAAGTTCATCGATCATTTTTTATTAATTCCTTTTTAAGAGGATATTTACCACATGTAAATTTTTCGCCTTCTGGACAATAACCAAGATATTCACATTTTGCTCCTTTTTTAAAAACAGATGGTAATTTTTCTTTGCATATTTCAAGTATCTTATAAGCAAGTTGTCTAATTTCCCATTGAGCACGGCTACAACACCTAACTTTAAAAAAATGTAATAATTCTCTACAATTCATTGTAACAACAATTTTTGTCTCTGCTGAATTTGGTAGAATATACCTTGCATCTTGATTTGCTTCTTCACCAACCATTCCAATTTCTTTATATCTTTCTATCAATTTTTTGTAAGAATTTTTTATAAATTCCATTGTTTCTTCAAAAATTTCAGAAAGGATTTCATCTTTTTTAATTGATGGAGGAACAATATATTTAAAGTTTTCCATATTTACATATCTCTGGCTTTGCTGTGAATATGATGCAACTCTGTGTCTTACAAGTTGATGTGTTAATGCCCTTGATATACCACTTATTGCAAAAGTAAATTTTACATGTTCAAGTACACTCTCATGTCCTGATTTTACAATTTCATCTATAAATTTTTCAATCTTTTTCTTTTCTATATTTTTTGCTTTTACAAAAATATCATATGCATCCTTTTCAGAATAACACTGCCTTGCTGCTGAATAAATTATTTCTTCTGGATTTGAACTCATTTCTATTAATTTCACTTCCATAATTACCTCCTTTAAGATTTTTCAACAAATTATAATTTTCTTGAAATTTTTAATATTTTGATTTATTTTATAAAAGAAATGAGAAAAAAGTCCTCTTCATCAATTCCTTTTCCAAATTTAAAACTTGCCTTTTCTATAAATGACTTCAACTTTTTAATATCTGGAATTATATCTTTTTTTATCAATGGGTGAGTTTTTTTGTGGAGTTCATTTACAAATTTTCTGCCTGTTGGATGTGAAATTATAAAAATACCATTTTTTTTTAAAATCCTATATATCTCTTTAATTGCTTTTTCCTTATCTTCAAAATGTGGATAACAGGCATTTGCAATAATTCTATCAAAAAAATTATTTTCAAAATCTGTATTATGAATATCCATAATAAAACTTTTAACATTTTCTGGAAAATTTTTTTCTCTAAATTTTTCAATCATTTTTTCAGAATAATCAATAGCATATATCTCAATAATTTTCCCAGTTTCAAGTAAATAAGGGATTAAAACTCCTGTTCCAGTTCCAATATCAAGAATTTTCAAACCATCTTCAATTTTAAGTTCTTCAATAATCCTTCTATATTTGTTAGAAGCGACTTTATCATTCTTATCCCAGTTTTCAGCCATATTATTAAAAAATTCCTTTTTATTTTTCATTCTTTCTCCTTTTAGGTGAAAATAGGAAACAAAAAACAAAAAGCAACCCTGAAAAAAGAATTATTGAAGCACCTGTTGGAATATTTAAAGTACTTGAAATGAAAAGGCCTGAAATTGTTGAAAGAATACCAAAAATAACAGAAAGAAAAAACATCTTTTTAATATTATAAGTAATCTGATAAGCAGAAGATGCAGGATTAACAATTAAAGCATAGACAAGAAGTCCACCAACTATTTTTAAAAGGAAAGTTATTGATAAACCAAGAATGTAAAGAATTAAATAAAAAAATATTGTTGAATAAAAACCATTTGCCTTTGCAAGTTCCCTATTAAAAAGGAGTGCCTTAATCTCTCTAAAAAATAAAAAATCAAAAAAGAAGACAAAAATCGTTATAGCAAAAAGGAAATAAATATCCAAAATATCAACTGTTAAAATACTCCCCCACATATAATTAAGTGCCTCACTTTTACTCTCAGGGATTAAACCAAGAAATAAAAATGATAAACCAAGTGTTAAAGAAAAAATTATACCCATTGATGTCTCTGGATGTAGTTGAGTTCTATCTGAAAATGGTCCAAGGATTGAAGATGTTATAAGGGTAAAAATAAAAGAAAAGAGTTGAACTGGTTTTTTAATTAAGATTGCAAGGAGAGAACCTGCAAATGCTGAATGGGAAATTGAAACACCAATAAAAGAAATTCTCATAACGACAACCCAGACACCGATAATACCGCAGGCAATTCCAGATAAAACACAGGCAACCAGTGCTTTCTGAAAAAAAGCATATTTAATTATTTCCATTTTCTTTTAATAATTTCAAAAATTTCTCCTTCTCATCATAAAAAATAACTTTTCCATTTTCCATCCCTATTACTTTCTGGCATAAATTCTCAATTATATAAATGTCATGAGCAACAATTAGAATTGTAAGATTTTTCTTTTCGTGGATTTCTTTAATTTTTTTGAATAAATTTTTTGTTGTTCTTAAATCAAGAAAAGTAAAAACCTCGTCAAGTAAAAGAATTTCTGGTTCTTTTAAAAATGCACTTACTATAAGAATTTTTCTCATCTCTCCACCTGAAAGAAGTCCAAAGGGTTTTTTTAAAATATTCTTAATTTCAAAAAAATCAGCAATTTCATCAAATCTCTTTTTATCCTCTTTTTCTATTTTACCAAATAAACCCTTTTTTCCATATAAACCCATAAAGACAACATCTTCTGTAAGAATTGGGAGGAAAGGGTCAATATCAATAATCTGTGGGACATAACCAATTTTTCTTCTTAAATAAGGTCCTGAAAAAGAAGTAAGAAGAATATTATCTATAAAAACATTCCCTTTTATAATTCTTGCAACTCCATTTATACCACATATTAAGGTTGTTTTCCCTGCTCCATTTGGCCCAAAAATTCCAATTATTTCTCCTTTCTCAATTTTTAAATTAACATCTTTAACAATTGTCTGATTTAAATAGCCAATACTAACATCCCAAAGTTTAATCTTTTCTGCCATTTTTAAAATTTCTGAATTATTATTAAAAAATCTCTATAAAGTGTATCCCTTAATGTTTCTGTATTTTCAAAGGCATAAGGGAAATTTGAAATTACAACATGTGGTGTTTTAAATTCTTCCGCAAAAATTTTTCCAGTATCTTTTCCTGCCTGTAAATTATCAACTACAATATCTAATTTTTTTATTTTACATTTTTCAATTATTTCCTTTATTTTTTCTGGCGTCAATTCTTCCTTTCTTCCGTATGTTTCAATAATTTCAAAACCAAAATATTCAAGAAGGTCTTTTATATATTTATTACAGATTGCTTTTTTCCCTTTCAAAAATTTTTCTCCCTCTTTTATTTTTTTATCAATTTTATCTATTTCTTTTTCAGCAGTTTTAAAATTTTTTAAAAAATATTCTTTATAGGCAGGAAAAATTTTAGCCATTTCATCAAAAATCTTTCTATAAATAATTTTTTGATTTTTAGGCAAAAGAGAATTCCCTTCGGTTTCAATAAGGACAATTTTAAAATAAGGATTTTCTATATTTTTTTTAATTTTTTCAAGATATGGCTCATAACCCTGTGCAAAAATAAATCCTTCTTTTTCAATATCTTTTAAATCCTCAATCTTTATATCAAAGTGTCCAGGACATATACCAGGAGGAACGAGTGTTTTAACATTTACTTTATCCTTTGCTATATCCTTAACAACTGAAGAAAGTATTGAAGTTGTGCATATAATGGTCTGTGAAAAACAAAATTTTGAAAGTAAAAATAAAGTTAAAAATTTTCTAAGTTTTAATAAGAAGTATCCCAATATTCCCTCCAGTTTGAACTTATTTCAGGATTTGAAGGTATTGGATTTCCGTTATTGTCAACATCTTTTGTATTTGAATGATATTCTTCTGGTCTTTTCCATTCAACTCTTCCATCTCCAAAAAGTATATTGCTTCCTCCTGAATGGATTCTACAAACAGCCCAGTAAGAACCAGTCCCACCACCAATCCATCCAGCAGTATAAGAAGCAATTGGAGGTCCTGCAACACAACCACCTTTTCCATCTGTACTTCTTCCCCATTCAACAACAAGTATTTTTTTGCTCAAATTCCTAATTTGCCCTGCTTTTTTTCCAGCAAACCCTGGATAAAAATTACCATCCCTTGAAATATTAGAAGGACATCCACAATTATATGCCTGACCCCAGTACCAGTTTGAATATGAAATTGTTCTACCATGCCTACTTGGACAATAACCTATTTTGTTTCTCATATTTGGATTTACATAATAAAGCCATAAAATTGTTTTCCAGTTTTGCTGTGGTGGATAAAAATCATCAAAATCATTTTTATACATCTCAAAAGCAATCCCTATCTGTTTTAAATTATTTGCACATGTTATCTGTCTTGCTTTTTCTCTTGCCTTGGATAAAGCAGGCAAAAGCATACCAGCAAGAATACTGATAATAGCAACTACAACTAATAATTCTATCAACGTGAAACCATTTACTTTTTTCATCTTTTCCTCCTTTAGTGTTATTTTTTAAAAATTCGTGTTACTATTTTAAAATAAAAAATTTAAAATGTCAAAATCTCGAATTGCCTCATTAAAAATCTAAGTGAAAAAGGTATCGTTGCTTCATTAAAAAAATTTAATTGAAAATTTACTTCATCTTTTTGGAAAATAAAAAGAAAAGATTGCTATTTGTTGGAGAGAATAGAAAAGTTAAAAATGGAGGCGATGATAGAGAAAATAAGAATAGGGAGTAAAATAAGAAAAAAAATACGACAAACCAAAGACCCTTATCAAAATATTATTACCTATCTTTCTCAAATTCTGTAAAAATTATTTTTTCTCTTCATTACACAGGAGCACAGGACTCATAACCATCTTCTTTCATGCATTGCTTCTATTAAAAATTTTACAGAAAGATAGGTAGCAGATTCTCTATATGTTAATTTAAGTTCTTTCTTCACTTCGCAAATTTTATGAAAACATTCAGATATTTTCTTATCTATTTCATTAAAAGTGTCTTCTTTTTCTGTTTGATTACCTGATTTCGCATTTTTCCACTCTATATAGGAAGCAATAACTCCTCCTGAATTACAGAGAAAATCAGGTAATACATCAATGCCTTTATTTTTCAAAATTTCATCGCCTTCTTCTGTTACAGGGTCATTTGCTCCTTCTATTATAACTTTTGATTTTATTTTATCTGCATTTTCTTTTGTAATCACACTCTCACAGGCACAGGGAATTAAAACATCAACATCCATTTCAAGTAATTCTTCATTTGAAATTTTTTCGCCCTCCGGATAATCCGAAATTGTAATATTTTTTTTAGGGGCATATTTAAAAAGTCCTTCAATATCAAAACCCTTTTCATTATAAACACCACCATAAATGTCTGAAACAGCAACTATTTTCGCACCCCATTTATAAAGAAAAAAAGAGGTCCATCTACCAACATTTCCAAAACCCTGAACTGCTACTTTAATATTTCCTAACTTGTTTTTCATAATATTTTCAACATACAATCTTGTTGAAGTTGCAACTGAACGACCAGTTGCTTCTAATCTCCCTGGAAGTCCTCCTATTTTTACAGGTTTTCCAGTAACACATTCAGGAATATGAAGTTCTCCATAAATTACAGACATATCAAACTGGTCTGTTCCAAGGTCTGGTGCTGGAATATACTGTCTTGAAACAATCTCTTCTCTTATCGCATGAACATATTCTTTAAAAATACTAATTCTTGTAAACTCATCAATATTTGTATCAGGAATTCTGATTCCTGATTTTCCGCCTCCAAAAGGAAGTTCTGTTAAAGCATTTTTATATGTCATTATTTTTGCAAGTCGTTTTGTTTCTTCCAGAGTAACATTTGGAGCCATTCTTATTCCACCTTTTGCAGGTCCAAGAACAACATTATGATAAACAACATATGCATCACAGAAAATAATTTCATCATCTCTTGTTTTTAAATTAACAGAAAAAGAAATCTCCTTTTCATTTTTTTCAAGAAGCATCTCAGCAGCATGTGAAATATTCATAAAATTTTTCATTCTTTCTATTGAAACTATAGCCATTTTCCCCTCCGTTTTTTATTTTGAATTATATTATATTATAAATTTAAAAAACTTGAAATCCTATACAGAAGGACGGATTCCTGAAGTTAAAAGAGAGAGAAGATAAAGGCAACCTGATTTACTTAAAGGACGGTTGTTGTTACCGCATTTTGGAGATACAATGCAGGAAGGACAACCCATTTCGCATTTACAGTTTAAAACAGAATCATAGGCAACTTTAAAAATTTTATCTATTCTTTCAAAAGCAATTTTTGTAATACCAACTCCTCCGGGATAACCATCATATATAAAAATAGTTGATTTTTCTGTTTGCTGATGAAATGGAAATGAATAACCGCCAATGTCCACTCTATCACATGTAACAACAAGAGGAAATATTCCTATCATTGAATGTTCTGCTGCGTGAATACTTCCTGGAAAATCAAGTCTTCTCTCTTTTATATCATAAACAACTTCATCAGGTATTTCTATCCATAATGACTGCGTTTTAAATTTTTCTGAAGGCAAACTTAACATATAAGTTCCAATAAGTGACCTGTCATTTTCCCTCCTTTTTTCATAACTTACAACCTGTGTTGTTACTTCTATCTCTCCAAATTTTATCAAAAAATCATCTTTATTTTTCTCCTTTTCTACATTCAAAATATCTATTTTTTCCCACCAGTTTGGCTGGGTATAGTAACTGCCATTATTCTTTTCAACAACAACCATCTTCTTTTCAAAATTTATAAATATAACCTCATATTTTTTCCCGTGATGTAAATAAATTGCTCCTGGATGACATTCAAACATAACTTTATTTTCTTCTATCTCTCCAATCTGTCTTTCCTCATCTATCTCAAATATTGCAAACATATCTCCAACTGTCCTTAAACTGAAATCTCTGTGAATTGGCTTCCCTGAATAAAAAAATCTTCCATCCTTTGTCTTTGAAAATTTTTCTTTTTCAATAATTTTAAATAGAATATCTCCATAAATTTTTCTATCTTCATCAGGAATTAAGGGATATTCATAAGAAGCACATTTTATATGATTTGATGAAATTATCTCATTTTCAAAATTTATTATTACATCCTCAAACTGCCTTTTTACAAACTCCTCTGGATTTCTTATAAAATACTGGTCAAGTGCATCTTCAAGAGCCATAAAAATAACAAGACCTTCTCTTTTCCTTCCTACTCTACCAATTCTCTGCCATGTACTTATAATTGTTCCAGGATAGCCAAAAAGAATACAGGTATCAAGATAACCGACATCTATTCCGAGTTCAAGAGCACTTGTTGAAATTATTCCTTTCAATTCTCCCTTAAATAATTTCCTTTCAATTTCTCTTCTTTCTTCGGGTAAGTATCCTGCTCTGTAAGAAGAAACTATATTTTCAATTTTTCTATCCTTTTTTACTGCCCATAATTGAATGAGTTCTGCTGATTTTCTGCTATTAGTAAAAACTACTGTAGTAAGTCCATAATCTATACTTTTTTTAAGAAGTTCAATTGCCTGAGTGTAATACGATTCATATTGAGAATTCCAAAAAATAATATATTTTTTAGGTAAGGGGGATGAACTTTCAGAAATACTTACAAACTTAACTCCAACAAGTTCTTCTGCAAATTTTTCAGGACTATTAATTGTTGCAGAAAGTAAAATAAATTGAGGATTACTACCATAAAGATTACATATTCTTCTCAACCTTCTTATAACATGGGAAACATTACTTCCAAAAATTCCTCTATAAGTATGAATTTCATCTATAACGATAAATTTTAATTTTGAAAAAAAACTTCTCCATTTTTCATGAAATGGTAAAAAAGCAGTATGAAGCATGTCTGGATTTGTCAAAATTATGTTTGGTGGATTACTTCTTATTTTTCTCCTTAAATCATCTGGTGTATCTCCATCGTAAATCTCTGCTTTTATATCAAATCCTCTTAAATTTTTTAACTGGTCCTGTGTAAGTGCTTTTGTTGGAAAAATATAAAGACCCTTAATATCCGGATTTTTGTAAATTTCGTTTATAATAAAAATATTATAAATAAGTGTCTTTCCACTGCCTGTGGGTGTCGTTACTACTATGTTTTCTCCCTGATTTAGTTTTTCAAGTGCCTTCAATTGATGTAAATAAATCCTCTCAATACCTTTTTCTTTAAGTTTTTCTTTTAAAACAGGCAGAATAAAATCAGGCAAAGGATAAAAACTACCTTCTTTCTCATCAACTTCCAATACCTTAACAATATTTTCTTTATATTTATTTTTTAGTTCTGATATAAATTTTTCAATCATTTCTCCCATAATTACATTTTATAATACCTTTTACATAATGAATTTAGCAAATCCCTATAAATCCCTTTCAAAATTTGCTTCCATCAATCATTCCTACTTCCCACCTCAAAGGTGGGATGGAAAAAGTTGACACCAAAAAAATAAAGGGTATTATTATATTAAAAGGAGTAATATATGAAAAGGAAAATTGAGTTTTTTAAAATTTTTTTTATTTTGATTTTATCATCTTCGTTTCTCTATGCGCATCTTTGTGATAATGTTTTTAGACAGGCAGATTCTTTAATTGTAAAACCGGAAACATATTCTCTCGTAGTAAAAGATAAAACAACTTTCAAAATATTTCTTCAGAATAATATGGATAGAGGAATTGCTGAAATAAGTTTAATTCCTGAAAGTTCTGCTTTTGATTTTGAAGTAACTCCTAAAAAAATGTCAATACCAAAAGGAAGACAGGTCTATTTTGAAGTTACAATTTATCCAAAACCTGAAATAAAAACAGGTAATTACTCCATAAAATTTAAACTTGTTGGAGGAGGAAGAGAATTTAAGTCATTTACTCTTGGAAGCACTATGGAAGAAAAAAAAGAAACACAAATTGATATAAGTAAACTACCAAATATTAAACCAATAGAAACTCCTCCTGTAATTGATGGTCTATTTGGAGATGAAGCATGGAAAAAAGCAACAGTTCTTTCTAATTTCACTTCTACAAAAGGTTCTGAAGCAATTTATAAAACATGGACACTTTTAACATATGACAGAAATAATCTTTATATTGGAATATACTGCAGGGATGAAAATTTACAGAATTTAACTTCGGATGATAAAGTTGAAATAATTCTCTCTCCTTCTGGAAATGGCTCAGGATATGTTTTAAGTTTTTCACCTGTTGGAAATCCTGTATATAAAAAGTACGATAAAACAAAACAGGTTTCTGAATGGAATCCGTATGGAATAAAATATGCTGTGAATAAAGTTCAAAATTACTGGGGTATTGAAATATCTTTACCTTTTTCTTCAATGAATATTAGTTCTCCAAAAGAAAAAGAAATATGGTCTATAAGAATTACAAGATTTAAAACAAGTGGAATACAGGAAACAAGTTTCTGGGCAATGGATATAACAGGTTATCACAGTGAGAAAAATCTCGGGAAGATAGTCCTGAATCCTTAAAAAATGAAAAAAAACCTTATACTACCTATATTTTTATTAATATACAATATTTGCTTATCTTCTGAAAAATTGTCAATTGATTTTACATATCCTTCACTTAAAGGAGATTTTTATGTAAATGGAAAAGTATCTTTTTCTCCTTCATCTGTTATTTCTGAAGACAATATTACAGTAAATGATTTTAACAGTGGAGAAGAAATTCCAACAAAAATAACAGTTCTTGAAAGATGGCCTGATAATTCTATTCTTGAAGCAGAAATTCTTTTTCCTGCAAATACAAATAAACAGAGGAAATATGTTTTAACTTATGGAATTGATGTAAAAAGAAAAAATAAATTCAGTCAGACAAGTGTTTTACCAATTATAAATGCTTCAATAGGAAAAACTCCTGTTTCAACAGAGTCAATCAATATAGATGTTGGAGAATTACTTGTAAAGGTTGATAGAAGTCCTGAAGTAAGATATTACTGGTATATAATTCCCCTTTTAACTTTATTGTTTTTTACAATATTCAGAACAATTAAAAATTCAAAAAAAGTATGAGAAACAAAATTTCTTTTTTAAGAAGGGTTGTTCAAATTGTATCACTGATTTTAATTGTTTATGGTGGCTATATTTTTAAAACAAGATTGGAAGCAGAAACAGGAAAACCATTATTCCCAAAATTAAAAGCACCTGAAGATGCTATGTCAACAACAAAGTTTGAAAAAGGAAAAATACTCTGGCCATCAGGAACAAACCCTGTTTTAGAAAATTATCCACCATCTCTTATATGCAGATTTAACCCAAGAGGTGGATTATTTAAAGCATGTATATTTCATTTTATTTCTGAAAATTTAACATGGCAGACACATATAAAATATTTACTCCCTCATTTAACACTATTTATTTTACTCTGTTTTCTTTTTGGAAGGATATGGTGTGGATGGGTATGTCCAATAGGAACAGTTGGAGATTTTATAACTTCAATAAGGAAAAAAATGAATATACCTGCAAAAAGATTTCCTTCGGGTTTTCGAGTTTCTTTAAGATTATTTTCTTATGGAATAATGGCTATTGCTTTTTTTATTTCTACATTAATAGGAATACCAAATTTCAGAAGATTTCAATGTTATCTTTTTTTGCCGTACTGTCAAATATGTCCTGCCCGTCTTATATGTCCTTTATTCGGCTTGATTAAACCTGGTTGGAAAGATTTTGAAAATGCTATCACTTCAACATTTACAATTCTTGCATGGATTGTTATGGGAATTTTTCTTGCTGCATTTTATTTTGGAAGAAGAATATGGTGTCATCTATGCCCTGTTGGTCTTATAAATTCATGGTTTAACAGAGGAGCAGGAATTGAACTTAAAAAGAAAGCGGTAAATTGTAATAAATGTGGACTCTGTACTGAAACATGCCCGATGGGACTTACTGAAATGTACGATAAAAATACAGATGGTATTTATAACCAAAATGGATGTATTATGTGTTTAAGATGTGTTGAAATATGTCCAAAGGATGGTTGTTTATCAGTTAGTTTCTTCGGGAAAAAAATTACAGAATCAAAATTTAAATAAAAAGGATGATAAATGAAAAAAGAAAATAAAAAATTTATTGATGAAAAATACTGTAAAATTCTTGAAAATCTTTATGACAAAAAACCGGAAATTTTTACTGATTATAAAAAAGAAGGAGAAAAATATAAGAGATTTTCTCATTTAAAAACTATTAATTATTTTTACAATGTTATAATTGATACTGAAAAATTGAAAAAAATAAAAGGAAAAAAACCTATTGTTGGATATTTTTGTGCACTTGTTCCTGAGGAATTAATAATTGCATCTGGTGGAATACCTATAAGATTATGTAACGAGGATTTGCACTGTGCTGAATCTGGAGAAGAAATAATTCAAGGAGATATATGTCCTTTAATAAAAGCAATCTGTGGAAGTTTATCACAAAATGAAATAAATAATTTTGACCTTCTTGTTATTACAGGTTCATGTGATGGTAAAGTTAAACTTGCTGAAATATTAAGTCCTGTTGTAAAGGATATTTATTTTCTTGATATACCGAGAAACAGTGATTATAAAGAAAGTATTGAAATATGGGAAAAAGCATATTCTGATTTTTATGAGTATTTAAAAAAGAAATTCAAAACAAAACCGAAAAGAAATGACCTGATAGAGGTTTGCAAAATGACAAACGAAAGAACAAGAATTTTCAGAAAAATTTATGATTTAAGGGGTAAAAAAACAGGTATAATGAACTCTTTTGATTATTTCATAATGGCGAATGCTTCTTTCTTTACTTCAATAGAAGAATGGACAGATAATGCCAAAAAACTTTATGATGAAATATCAAAAATTGAAATAAAGAAAAATAAATATAACAAAAAAATCCTACTTGCAGGGCCTCCAATAATTTTCCCAAATTTTAAAATTCTTGAAATACTGGAAGAAGTTGGTTGTTATGTTGCCTGTGATACAATGTGTTCTGCCTACGGTCATCTTTACAATCCTGTTGAGATAGATGAAGAAACAGAAAAAAGTGTTATAAGAACTCTTACACTCAAATATATTGCTCCAAGTTTATGCTCCTGTTTTATTGGAATTGACAAACAGATAAATGCAATTTTAGAATTTGTTGAAAAATATAATCTTGATGGAGTTGTTTATTATAATTTAAGGTTATGCAATGTTTTTGAAATACAGATACCTGTTTTAAGAAATATACTAAAAGAAAAGGGAATACCTTTTTTATCATTAAAGACAGATTTAAGTAAAGAGGATACAGGACAGTTAAAAACAAGAATAGAAGCATTTATAGAAATGATAGGATAGAAATGAGGATTAAAGCAGGAATAGATATCGGTTCAGTTACTACAAAATGTGTTATTGTGGAAGATGGGATTATAAAGGGTAAAGCAATAACGAGAACAACAGCAGAACCTGAAAAATGTGCTGAAATCGTTTTAAATAAAGCAATTGAAGAAAGTGGAATAAAAGAAAGTGATATTGAGAGTATTGTTTCAACTGGATATGGAAGAAGAATTTTCAGAAAAGCAAATAAAATAATAACTGAAATAACAGGAGTTGCAAAAGGTGCTTATTATCTTATCGGAAAGAAAAAATGTATTGTAATTGATGTTGGAGGTCAGGATACAAAAGTCGTTGAAGTAAGCGAAAATGGTGAAGTCGTTGATTTTTTGATGAATGATAAATGTGCTGCTGGGACAGGAAGATTTCTTGAAATGATGGCAAATGTCTTTGGAATTGATGTAGAAAATTTTTCAAATCTTGCAATGAATTCAAAAAATCCTGTGAAGATAAATTCAACCTGTAGTGTTTTTGCTGAAAGTGAGGTTGTTTCATTGATTACTTCAGGAACACCGAAAGAAGATATAGCAGGTGGACTTTTTAATTCAATTGCTTCAAGAATTGCAGGAATGGTAAGACAGTTTGGACAAAGTGAATTAATAGTTTTCTGTGGGGGTGGAGCAAAAATTACAGCATTAAAATACTCAATAGAAAAAGTTATTGAAAAAGAAATAATAGTTTTGCCTGAACCTCAATTTGTTGTTGCTTTTGGTGCTGCAATTACAGAATAAAAAATCCCCTCTCAAAACCCGCTTGCCTCAACCATCTTCACTGTCCACCTTAATCTTCACTGTCCACCTTAAAGGTGGGATGGTCGGGTGTAATTTCTTCAATGAGTTTTTCAACTATTTTGCTTTCTTTATATGTGCCTATTATTTTGCCTTTTTTGAATAATGCCCATTTTTTATCTCCACCTGCAATCCCTATATCTGCCTGCTTTGCTTCTCCAGGACCATTCACTGAACAGCCCATGACTGCTATCTTCAATTCTTTTATTTCAGGATATTTTTTTTCAATTTTTTTAATCTCTTTCTTTACTCTTTCAAGAACTTCTTTTAAATTTACCTTCATTCTTCCACAGGTAGGACATGATATTATTTCAGGTTCAAATATTCTTAAATTTAATGACTGTAAAATTGATTTTGCAACTTTTATTTCTTCTTCTGGTGGACCTGTTAAAGAAACTCTTATTGTATCTCCTATCCCTTCATTCAATAAAATTCCAATACCAAGAATTGATTTTGATATTGCAAGATAACCAGTTCCTGCCTCTGTTATTCCAAGATGTAATGGATAATCAAAAATTTCCGATATTTTTCTGTATGCTTCTATTGTTTCTTTTACAAATGGTGTTTTTAAAGAAATCACAATTGAAAAAAAATTATTATCTTCAAAAAACTTAACTATATCTTTTGCTGAATCAATTAAAGAAGAAACCAAATCTCCTTTTAATTTAACCGAACCTGAATTCAAACCTATTCTTATCGGAATATTATAATCTTTCGCTACCTTTATTATTTCTTTCAAATACTTCTTTTCAATATTTCCTGGATTTATTCTTATTTTATCTATTCCTTTTTCAATTGATAATTTTGCCAAGCGCCAGTCATAATGAATATCTGCAACAAATGGTATTTGGAATTCTTTTTTTAAAACAGGTATTGAATCTGTATCATATTCATTTAGAACCGAAAACCTAATTATCTCTGCACCTTCTTTTATCATTTTTTTTATCTGTTTTTTTAAAACAGGAAGATTTGAGGTAGGAACTTTTGTCATTCCCTGAATTGCAACTGGATTTTTTCCACCTATGCAGATATTTCCTATTTTAACAATCTTTGTATTTTTCATTTAATCTTTAAATTTCTTTCAAAAATTCTTCCAATATCCTGATATGTGATGAAAAGAGCAAATAAAATTAATGAAATTGCCCCTATATTCTGAATTATCTGTAGTGTCTTCATATTAGGTCTTTTCTTTCTTATTTTTTCAATTAAAAGCCCAAAAATATGACCTCCATCTAAAACTGGGTATGGTATTAGATTTATTATTCCAAGATTTATACTCAAAATAGCCATAAACTGTAAATAACTTACAAATCCAACCTTCCATGCAGCAACTGCTATTTCTGATATTCCAACAGGTCCTGTAAAATGTCTGATTGAAAGTTTTCTTTGAAAAAGAAGTTTAAGTCCAATTAAAGTTGTAAAAGATATTTCAAAAAATTCCTTACCACTTTTAATTACTGCACGATGAAATGGATATTTTTCCAGTTTTTCTTTTGGTAGAATCCCTATAATGTATTCTGTTAATTTCTTCCCGTTTTCTTCAACTGTATAAGGTGCTGGTTTTATACTGTAAATCAAAATTTCATTTTCTCTTTTTATTTTCAAATTTAAAGGTTTATCCTTATATTTTTTTGTATAATCCTTAATTTTGAGAGTCACATCAAGCCATGTTTTACATTTTTCTCCATTTACTTCCAGTACCTCATCTCCAACTTTTAAACCACTTTTTTCTGCTGGAAAATTTTTAATAAAATCACCTATTTTTGTTCCTTCATAACTTATTGTTCCTATCATAAATACAGGGATTAAAAGTATAAATCCAAATATTAAATTATTTAAAGAGCCAGCAAATAAAATTTTGCTTCTTATGCCAGGACTTTTTCCCATATATTCCCATTCTTCAAATTTTTCTTTATCTATTTCTTCACCAGCAAGTTTAACATATCCACCAAATGGAATGACTGAAATAATATATGTTGTTTCTCCTTTCTTTTTTTGATAAATTTTTGGCCCAAAACCTATGGCAAATTTTTCAACCTTTACTCCATTTCTTTTTGCAACTATAAAATGTCCAAATTCATGAATTGTTATTAAAACAGAAAAAAGTATAATTAGAGCAATTATTGAACTGAACATTTGTCTCCTCCTATTATTCTTTCAACCTGATTTCTTGCCCAGTTATGATAATAAAAAATATCTTTAATATCAAGTTTTTCTTTAAATTGGTGCTTTTCAACTACCTTCTCTATTACATTCATTATATTTCCAAAGTTTATTTTACCATCTAAAAAAAACTCAACAGCCCTTTCATTCGCTCCATTTAAAACAACAGGATATGAACCCTTTTTTCTTATTGCTTCCTTTGCAAAATTTAACCATTTTGCTTCTTCATTTACTTTTTTGAAATTTAGTTTATTTATTTTCCCGAAGTCAATTTCCTTAAGTTTTGAATCCACTCTTTCTGGATAATTCAAAACATAATTTATCGGAAATTTCATATCAGGTATAAAACCAACAAGTTTTAAAGTTCCATCAATAAATTCAACCATTCCATGAATTATTGCTTCTGGATGGATAACAACATCTATCTGTTCTTCTCTTAATGAAAATAAATAATGTGCCTCTATAATTTCAAATGTCTTATTCATCATTGTTGCTGAATCAATTGTTATCTTTTTGCCCATTTTCCACACAGGATGGTTGAGTGCTTCTTTTACTTTTACATTTTTCTTTTTTTTCCCATAAAATGGACCACCTGAAGCAGTGAGATAAATTTTTTTTATCCCTTTGTTTTCATACTTTAAAATCTGAAATATTGCATTATGTTCACTATCAACAGGTAAAATTTCAAAATTATATACTTTTTTTAAATCCTGTATGATTTCACCTCCTGAAACAAGTATTTCTTTTGTCGCAAGTGCCACTTTCTTTTTGTTTTTTATACATTCAATAAAAGCGGGAAGTGTTTTTATACCCGGAATTGCAAAAATAAATAAATCACCTTCTTTTAAATTTGATATTTCAATAAGCCCTTCTTCTCCATAAAAAAACTTAACATTTTTATATTTTCTCATGAAATCCTCATCTTTTTCTTCAATGTAAGCATATTTCGGTCTAAATTCCTCAATCTGTTTTGAAAATAATTTTTTATTTTTTTTACAGGCAATACATAAAATATTAAATTTCTCTTTCTGTCTTCTTATAAGTTCAAGAGTATTCTGTCCAATTGTTCCTGTTGAGCCAAAAATTACAATGTTTTTCATTTATCAATAATTCCTCCAAATTTTCTCTTTCTTCTTTGATAATCATAAAGTGCTTTTAAAAATTCTTTTTCATCAAAATCAGGCCATAAAACAGTTGTAAAATAAAATTCTGAATATGCTGACTGCCAGAGTAAAAAATTGCTTATTCTTTTTTCTCCACTTGTTCTTATTATTAAATCAGGGTCAGGAATATCTGGAAGATAGAGGTATTTATTTATTAAATTTTCATCAATTTCCTCAATCTTATGTCTGTTTTTAATTATTTTCTTTAAACTATCAACAATCTCTCCTCTTCCTCCATAATTTATTGCAAAAATCAGATTTAAACCGGTATTTTTTTCTGTCAGTTTCTCAACATAATCCATAATTTCAATAAGATTTTCGGGTAGTTCCCATCTTCTTCCTGAAAATCTGACTCTAACATTATTTTTATGTAAATTTTCTCCTTCTTTTCTTAAATTTCGCTCCATAAGAGAAAAAAGGAATTCAATTTCTTCTTTTGGTCTTTTCCAGTTTTCTGTTGAGAAAGAATAAAGAGTTAGATATTTTACTTTATATTTACTTGCCACTTTTACAGTTCTCCTTACCGCTTCTATTCCCTTTTTATGACCAAAAATTCTTGGAAGGTTTCTTTTTTCAGCCCATCTTCCATTACCATCCATAATAATTCCTATGTGAACAGGAATTATTTTTAATTTTTCCATTTTTAAAGTTGAAATTTTTCACCAAAATATACACTTCTTGATTCAGGATGATTTAAAATTTCCTCAGGTGTCCCTTCTATCAAAATTTCTCCCTCATAAATTAAATATGCTCTATCAGTTATTTTTAATGCTTCTCTAACATTATGGTCAGTTAAAAGGATTCCTATATTTTCATTTTTTAAACTTAAAACAATATCCTGTATTTCACTTACTGTTTTCGGGTCAATCCCTGAAAATGGTTCATCAAGAAGAAAAAATTTAGGAGAAAACATTAAACTTCTTGCTATTTCAAGTCGTCTCTTCTGTCCACCAGAAAGATTTCCAGCAACTTTATCTTTAAGGTGGGAAATTTCAAGTTTTTTCAAACATTCTTCTCTAATTTTATCTCTCTCCTCTCTTTCCTTATAAAAATCTTCAAGAACAATTTCACAGTTTTCTTCTACTGTTAATTTTTTAAATATTGAAATTTCCTGTGGCAAATAAGATATACCTTCTCTTGCCCTTTTCCATGTAGGAAGTTCTGTTATATCTTTACTGTCTAAAAAAATACTTCCCGAATCAGGAGAAAGAAACCCCATAATTATTTCAAATGTAGTAGTTTTCCCTGCGCCATTTGGACCTAAAAGTCCAACAATTTCTCCTCTTTTAACATTCATTGATATTCCCTTCAAAACAACTTTATTCCTGAACGATTTTTTCAAATTTTTTATTTCAAGCATTTTTATAAAAGAGAATCAAATTTTTCCTGATATTTATTTAATCCAAGATGTTTATAAGCAAGTTCTGTTGCAACTCTCCCCTGTGGTGTCTTTTTGATAAAACCCTTCCTTACAAGAAAACTTTCATAAACTTCTTCTATTGTACTTACTTCTTCTCCAACTGCTATTGATAAACTTTTAACTCCAACAGGACCACCGTTGAATTTTGTAATTATGACTTCAAGAATTTTCTTATCCATTTCATCAAGACCTTCTTCGTCAACATCCATTTTATTCAAAGACATAACAGCAATTTCTTTATTTATTATACCCTCTCCCTTCACCTCAGCATAATCTCTAACTCTTCTCAATAATCTATTTGCAACTCTCGGTGTTCCCCTTGACCTTTTTGCTATTTCTTCCGCTCCTTCTTCTTCTATTCTTATATTTAATATTTTTGCTGACCTTTTTATAATTTCTTTAAGTTCTTCATTTGAATAATAATCAAGGCGATGAAGTATTCCAAATCTGTTTCTTAAAGGAGAGGTTAAAAGTCCTATTCTTGTCGTTGCTCCACATAATGTAAATGGTTTTAAGGGTATTTTAACACTTCTTGCCTTTGGTCCTTCTCCAATAACTATGTCTATCCTGAATTCCTCCATTGCACTGTAAAGAAATTCCTCAACATTTCTCGGTAATCTATGAATTTCATCAATAAATAAAACATCCCCTTCTTCCAGATTTGTAAGAATTCCCGCAAGGTCTCCAATTTTTTCTATTACAGGTCCAGAAGATGCTTTTATATTTACTCCAAGTTCCCCTGCAACAATATATGCAAGTGTTGTTTTACCAATTCCAGGAGGACCGTAAAACAGAATATGGTCAAGAACTTCTTTTCTGTTTTTTGCTGCCTCAATAAAAACTTTTAAATTTTCCTTTACCTTATTCTGACCAATAAACTCCTCAAAATTTCTCGGTCTTACCGTATTTTCGTATTTTAAGTCCTCATTTCTTATTTCAGGAGAAGTCATTCTTTCGTTCATGTTAATTTCCTTAATGCTTCCTTTATCAATTCTTCAAGTGTAATATTACCTTTCTTTTCTTTTAATATTTCTCCCACAATCACTGCTGAATCCTTCCTTTTGTATCCAAGAACTGTAAGTGCTTCCACTGCATTAATCAGAATTTCTTTTTCTTTATAATTATCAACCAAAATTGGAATTTTTTCAATTTTTTGTTTTAATTCTACTATCATTCTTTCTGCTGTCTTCTTCCCCACACCCGGAACATTTTTGAAAATAGAAACATCCTCTGTAATAATACCCTGATAAATTTCCTCAATTGAAAGTCCGGATAGAACTCTCAATGCAACTTTTGGACCTATTCCTGGAACAGTAATTAGTAATAAAAAAAGTTCCCTTTCTTCTTTCTCTATAAATCCATACAAATTTATCTTATCCTCTGAAAAGTGCTGATATATGTATAAAAACGTTTCTTCACCTTCATTTATTTTTTCCGATGTCTGAAGTGATACTTCAACAAAATAGCCAATTCCATTATTTTCAATTACCACATAAGTTGGTGTTTTTAAAAAAATTTTACCTTTTATGAAATATAACATTTTCTTTCAATTTGAAAATTGCAGATATAGCAGTAGCAACTGCATCTGATGCTTCAAAACTTTGAAAACTGTAATAACCTGTTAAATTTTCCACCATAAATTTTACCTGTTCCTTTGTCGCTCCTCCATTTCCTGTAATAAGTTGCTTGATTTCTCTTGGTGGAATAAGAAGAAATTTAATATCTTTTGAGATAGATAAACCAATAATACCTCCTATAAAAATACCTATTTTTAAAGCAATTCTGGCGTTTTTAGCAACATATATTTCTTCAATAGAGATAAATTCAGGTAAAAATTTTTCAATAAGAGTTTCAATATTTTCTAAAAGAAACTCAATTTTATTTTCAAATTTAAGTTTTAAAGAAGGAATAAAAACTCCACTATCAATTACTTTTAAATTTTCGTCAATTACTCCATAACCGACTTTATTAATTCCCGGGTCAATACCAATTACTCTCAATTTCTTTATTTTGAAACCTGTTCAAGTATCTCATCAGATATATCAAAATTTGCATAAACATTCTGGACATCTTCTGATTCTTCAAGTTCATCAAGAAGTTTTAAAAGATGTTCTGCTTCTTTTCCTTCAAGATGAACTGTATTTTTTGGAATATAGGTTATACTTGCATTTTCTATCGGTATGTTATTCTCCTCAAGAGATTTTTTAACATTTTCAAAATTTTCAACTGAAGTGGTTATTTCATATGTTTCTTTCTCTGTTTTCATATCTTCTGCTCCACCTTCAATAACAATATCCATTAGTTTATCTTCTTCTATATTTTCTTTTTTAACAGTTATTAAACCTTTTCTTTCAAAAATCCAGGAAACACTACCTGCACCAGCAAGATTTCCACCATGTCTTGAAAATATTGACCTTATTTCTGAAGCACTTCTGTTTTTGTTGTCAGTTAAAACTTCTACAAATATTGCTACGCCTCCTGGACCGTATCCCTCATATGTAACCTGTTCATAATTAATTGAACCTTCTTCTCCGGAACCCTTTTTAATTGCTCTCTGTATATTATCATTTGGCATATTAACACTTTTTGCCTTTTCTATTGCCATTCTTAATCTTGGATTTGTATCAGGATTTGCACCACCTGTTTTTGCTGCAACCATAAGTTCTCTTATAATCTTGGTAAAAATCTTCCCTCTTCTTGCATCCATTGCCATTTTTTTGTGTTTAATACTGTGCCATTTAGAATGTCCTGACATATCTGCCTCCTTTTTATTTTTCTTCTTTTAATCTTTTCCAAAATTCTTTTGCACTCAAGTTTTCAATTATCTTTCTAAATTCTTCTGCTTCTTTTTTATCTATTGGTCTATCAAACTTATTAGATTTAATAAAGTCATCGCTATCATAATATTTTATAATATCCGGGTTTTCAAGTAAATCTTCTGAAGCAAAAATAGGAACATCAAATCTTAATGCAATTGCAATTCCATCACTGGGTCTACAATCAATCCTTTCAATCTTTCCATTTACTTCAATCACAAGGTCTGCATAATAAACATTTTCCTTAAGAGAATGAATTTCAAGTTTTTGAATTTTACCTTTAAGTTTTTCTATAATAATTTTCATCAAATCGTGTGTAAGCGGCCTTGGAAACTTTGCTTTTTCAAGAACAAATAAAATTGACTGTGCTTCAAAAATTCCAACAACTATTGGCAGTACTTTCCCATTTTCACTCTTCAAAATAACTATCGGAGTGCTGGTCAAAATATTTAAAACAACTCCATCAACATATACCTTCTTCATATTTATGTTTTTTCCTCTTTTTCTTTCTTCCTCTGTTCAATAATTTTTGCCGCTATATGTGAAGGAACTTCTTCATAATGAGAAAATTCCATAGAGAAAGTTCCTTTTCCACTGGTAAGAGAACGTAGTTCGTTTGTATAATTTGACATTTCTGCAAGAGGAACCTGTGCTTTTACAATTTGAAAACTGCCAGATGAAAGCATATCAAGAACCTTTCCTCTTTTTGAATTTATAGTTCCTATAACATCCCCTACATTTTCAGAAGGTACTCTTATTTCAACATTAACTATTGGCTCAAGCAAAACTGGCTTTGCTTCACTGACTGCTTTTTGTAAAGCCATTGAACCAGCTATCTGAAAGGCAATATCTGAAGAATCAACAACATGATAACTACCATCGTAAAGAATAACTCTTATATCAACTATTGGATAATTTGCAAGTACTCCCTTTTTCATTGCATCCCTTACACCTTTTTCAACAGAAGGTATGAAATTTCTTGGGATTGCACCTCCAACTATCTGGTCAACAAATTCAAAACCAGTACCTCTTGGAAGTGGTTCTATTTTTATAAAACAGTGTCCATACTGTCCTCTTCCTCCTGTCTGTCTCTTAAATTTCCCTTCTGCATTTGCTGTTGCTGTTATTGTTTCTTTATAGGCAATTTTTGGAATACCCTTTTCCACTTCAACACCGAATTTGTTTTTAAATTTATTTACCGTAATATCTATATGTAAATCTCCCATCCCTGAAATAATTGTTTCTCCTGTTTCTTCATCTCTGAAAATCCTTATGGTCAAATCTTCTTCAGAAATTCTTCCTATCGCATTACCAAGTTTATCCTCTGTTCCTTTTATTTTTGGTGCAATTGAATATGATACAGCACCTTCAGGAATATGTGGTTTTTCATAAATGATGTTTGTATTTAAATCACAGATTGTATCAAATGTTTGTGAATTGAGTTTTGCTGCGGTCACTATTTCTCCTGGATACACAACTTCAACGGGTTCCTGTTTTCTACCCTGCATTCTGAATAATTGCCCAACCCTTTCCTTTACACCTTTTGTTGAGTTTAAAAACTGTGAATTAGAAAAAAACTTACCACTTAAAACTTTTATATAAGAAAGACGTCCTGCAAAAGGGTCAAAAATTGTTTTAAATATTATACCTGTAAATACCTGTGTATCTTTTCTTTCCACCAATACTTCCTGACCATCCTGATTTTTACCTTTCAAAGGTGGCATTTCATCAGTTGAAGGGATAAAATTAAAAATAAAATCAATCAATTCTTCTATACCAATCTGATTTAACCCTGAACCAAATAAAACAGGGAAAACAGTCCTTTCAACTATACCATTCTTTAATGATTTTGCAATTTCTTCTTTTGTAAGTTTTCCTGTTTCAAGATATTTTTCCATTACCGCATCATCAAGTTCAGCAAGAGTATCCATTGATTTTTGAAATAATTCACTGAATTCACCCCCAGAAGATACATCTTCACTGAAAATATTTTTAACTCCTTTAAATTGTCCATTCTCAAAAACAGGATAATTCACAAGTACTGCTTTATTTCCCAGAAAAGAAAAAATTTCATCAATAACTTTTCTGTAATTTAAATCAGGACTATCCAGTTTATTAATGAAAATAATAGATGGAAGATTTTTTTTACTTATCATCTCCCAGATTTTTTCAGTTCCTACCTCTATTCCTTCTACCGCTGAAACATTTAAAATTGCAATATCAGATGCTTCAATTCCGGAAATCTGTTCTCCAACGAAATCAATATATCCTGGAACATCTAAAATGTATATAATACTATCATCTCTTTTTACATATCCAACAGCTAAGTTTATACTTATCAACCTTGTTTTTTCCTCTTCATCAAAATCAAAAGTAGTATTTCCCTGATTAATATCTCCCATTCTTGTTATCATACCTGTTTTATAAAGTATTGCCTCTCCAAGAATTGTTTTTCCCGATTTTGTACTTCCAAATAAACCAATTGTAACAACCTTTCCCATTTTCTACTCCTTTCACATTTCTGTAAATAAAATTTAATATTCTGCTAAAATATTATACCACATTTAAAAAAATCAGTAAAAACCCAAGTAGTTAATGAATTTCAATTAAATCAATAAATTTTGAAATTTCAAGATATGATGGTTGAGAAGGCGCTGTTTTTTTATTTAAAGCAACATAAGTAAAAGAAGAACCAAAAAAAAGTGGTATTAATCTTTTGTATAAAGAAGTGGCCATGGGAATAACGATTAAACCAATCTTTTTTGAGTAATTATACGAAAGTTCTGTAAGTGTAAAGAGATGTTTTTCTGTTAATACTTTTGTAGCAATTTTTACCATATCTGCTCCATCTTTTTTGCCTTTCTTAACAATTTTTTTTAATATGTTAATATCAGGTGTCTTTTTAAAATTATGGTAGGAAAGGATAATTTTTTTGTTTTTACTTTTACAGATTTCAATAACTTTATCACATATTTTACTTTTAATCTCAACATCAATTATATCAATATAATTACTAACTGCTCTAAAAATTTCAAGCCGTTTTTTATCAGATAAATAAAAAGAATTCTCTCCCCCTTCTTTATACCATCTTATAGTACCTATAATGTTTACTCCCCCTAGTTTCCTTGTTTTTTTTATCCATTCAATTATATCACTTTCATTGAAGTTTCTTAAAAATTCATCAATTCTCAATTCAATATATTTCACATTTTTTAAAACTTCATATAAAATCTTTTCCTCTTCATCACCTGTAAGTACAAGTATAATTTTTTCTTTTAAATTTTCCATTTCCCAGTCCCTGTTTTACTGAAATTATATCTCAAATCCTATATCAAGTTTTGATTTTGCCAGAATATAACTGTTATGAAATACTTTGTTTACATCTTCAACTTTTATTCCTGCTGAAACAATAATTTTTTTTGCAAAATCGTCTGTAATTAAATCGTCAGGGGAATGTGCATCAGTATTCAAAATTAAAGGAAATTCATATTCATACCATAAACGAGATACATGCCCATTTGAAAAAGAATGTCCTTTTCTTGCAGATATTTCTATACTAATTTTTCTTTCAGCAGCGATTTTTGCCTCATCTTCACTTAACAATCCAGGATGAGCAAGAATATCAATATCGCTTTCCAGTGCTTTTTTATTTGTTCCTTTTGCAACCGGCTCAACAATTGTTTCTCCATGAACAATAATTATTTTAGCACCGAGATTCCTTGAAATTTTAACAATATTTGGAATATCAACTGGATTAACATGGGTTATCTCAACACCAGGAATTGCCTTTATTCTGAAATTTAAATTAATTTTTTCACAAACTCTTATAATTGCTGGAATAACAAAATCAATATTGGAAAAATCAACATGGTCTGTAAAAGCAATAACTTTATATCCTTTTTCATCTGCCCTTCTTGCAAGTTCACTCGGAATTAAATCACCATCACTTAAAATCGTGTGAGTATGAAGGTCTATCATTTTATCTCCTTTTTAGGGGGCTTTACTTCTTTAACTATTACATCAACATTTGAAACCTTTAAACCACTCATTTTTTCAACTTCTTCTTTTATTTTCTTCTGAACCTGATAAGTTATTTCCGGGATATTTGTTCCATAATCAACAGCAATGCTGAGTTCAAAACTAACTTCTCCTTCTCCAAGTATTACCTTTATTCCTACATCCTGTTTTTTCCTGATTATTTTTTTCAATCCTCCCATTAACCCAGTTATAACTTTATTAACTCCTGGAACACTGGTAGCGGCAACACCTGCAATAGAAGCAAGAACTTCGTTATCTATTCTTACTTTCCCCAGTTCCTTTTCCTCTTCTACCATTTAATTACCTCCTTTTGATTACTTTCAGAAACAACCTTATCAACAAAACCTACATAATATCTTCCTGAAAGGAATAAAGGATGGGAAATAATTTTTTTATACAGAGGGACTGTGGTTTTTATTCCTTCTATAACAATTTCATCAAGCGCTCTTTTCATTCTTTCAATTGCTTCTTCTCTTGTTCTTCCATAGGTTATGAGTTTCATAATTAAACTATCATAATAGGGTGGTATAAAATACCCTTCATAAATGTGTGTGTCTATTCTTATTCCAGGTCCTGCCGGTAATACAAGTTTTTTTATTCTACCGGGAGATGGCATGAAATTATTTTCAGGGTCTTCAGCGTTGATTCTGCATTCAATTGCATGATAATTTATTTTTATGTCTCTATGGGAAAAATCAAGTTTTGAATTATCTGCAATTTTAATCTGGCTCTTAACAAGGTCTATTCCTGTAACACACTCAGTAACTGGATGCTCAACCTGAATTCTTGTATTCATTTCTATAAAATATGGATTTTTATTCTGGTCAACAAGAAATTCTATTGTTCCCGCATTTCTGTATTTTATATATTTTACTATTTTTTTAGCATATTTCTGCAATTTTTTTCTTAAACCTCTATCTGCAAATGGTGATGGACTTTCTTCTATCAATTTCTGGTGTCTTCTCTGAATAGAACAATCCCTTTCAGGGAAAACATAAATATTTCCTTTATTATCACACAATACCTGAATTTCAATATGTCTCGGCCTTTCAATAAATTTTTCAATATATAAAGATTCCTCCCCAAAAGATATTTTTGCTTCTTCCTTACAGGTATTCCACATCTTTTCAAATTCTTCAACTGTATATACCTTTCTCATTCCTCTACCTCCACCACCTGCAGATGCTTTTATCATTATCGGAAACCCTATTTTTTTAGCATGATGAAGTGCCTTTTTGAAATCATTTTCTTCATAACCAGGAATAACAGGAACTTTTGCTTTTTTGGCTATTTTTTTTGCAAGGGATTTATCACCTATCATTCTTAAATTTTCAGGTGTTGGACCGACAAAAATTATTCTTGCAGAATTACAAATTTCAACAAACTGTATATTTTCAGAAAGAAAACCATATCCTGGATGAACAGCATCCGCGCCTGTTATTTCAATTGAACTTATAATAGAAGGAATATTTAGATAACTTTCTTTAGGTTTTGAAGGTCCTATACAGATTCTTTCATCTGCAAGAAAAACAGGTAAAGAATACCTGTCAGCATCAGAATAACCAATAACAACAGGAATTTCCAGTTCTTTGCATGCTCTTATAACTCTTAAAGCAATTTCTCCCCTATTTGCTACAAACAATTTTCTTATCATTCCCGAGCTCCGTCCTCCTCTAAAGAAAATTTTACAAGACCATCTTTTTTAAATGGACTTACAATTAAATGAAAATGATCAGGCATCAACGTAAAACATAAAATATACACTAACTTTTCCCTTTTTTCCGAGCCCTGTCCTCCGTATTCAACCGGTTTATCGTTATTAAAAATGTACAAGTATTCCATAAATCTTTCATAATCCCTATCTTCAAGAAATACACCTCTTTTATCCACTCCCCTATTATAAATATGATAAAAACAGCCTACCACAAATTCCTCTTTCCTTCTCATTTTTCCGAGATCAGTCCTCCGATTTCAAGGACGAAAAGGACCTGTCCGTATTCAACGGGTTTTCCATTCTCCACAAGTATTTCCTTCACCACTCCATCATATTCTGACTTAATCTCATTCATAACTTTCATTGCTTCAACTATACACAAAACATCTCCTTTTTTTACGAATTGACCTTGTTCAACAAAAGGAGAACTGGTAGGAGAAGGAGTCCTGTAAAAAGTTCCAACAAGAGGAGATTTAACATAAACAATATTTTCAAGTTCCTGAGATATATGTTTTGATTCTTCTACAATTTTATCTATATTCACTTTGGGACTTTCTTCTATAACCTTCCTTTCTCTTATTTCTTCCCCTTTTTTGCTCAAAATCAAATGAAAATCGCCTTTTTTTACTTCAAGATATTCTAGACCATACTCTTTCATAAAATCAGCGTAAACTTTTAATTCTTCGGGCTTCATTTTCCCTCCAGATTCAAACTTAATTTTTCTATAATTCTGAACAATTCATTAACTATTTTTATTGCTTTCTCTGCATCTTTTTTTCCATAAAAATCCTCAGGTATAAAATCCATATCTCCATAAAAAGAAATTTCTCGCTGACTTCTTAGCCATTTACAATCCTTTTCAATTTTTTTAAAATCTTTTTTAATATCTAATTTTAACTTTTCTGAATGTTTTATTATCAAATCTATTACATCATGCCATTTAGGTGGAGTTACATTCAAATTAAGTAATATTGCTTTTTCCAACAATTCAATTATTTCCTGAGATTCTCTTATTACATCTGAATAACTTTTTTTCAGCATAAATTGATTTAATATTTCTCTTCTTACTTTTGCTCTTTTTAAATAACTTCCTATTAATCTTTTGTTAACCATCTTTCATTATATAATGTGGTATAGGATATTCAAAATATTCAATCCTATGTTTTTTAAATTCATCCAGTTTTTTTAAGAATTTTTTGAAATAATTATTTTTATCATAAATAATTTTAAAACTTGCAGACCAAAGATAAGGCAATTCCACTATTAAACTTTTTTTACTCTTTATAATTGGAGAAATTAATGGAAATATATTTTTTTCTTTAAGTTTTTTAATTGTTTCAATATTATCAAGAATTGAAAAAAATTCAGTATACATTTTATAATTTGAACCTGCCTTTTCAAGAATCAGAAGCAAATCAATATCTGAAAAAGGAGTATACTTATCTTCTGCATAGGAACCAAAAATCACAATTGAAACAAGATTTTCCTTATAGTACTTTAAACATTCCTTTCTTAACTCATTAATAAAATCAGAAAATTGTTTTTCATTCATATTTTCAATCAGATGCGGGTTATATATTCACCTGTTCTTGTATCTATCCTTATGGTATCTCCAACTTCAATAAATAAAGGCGTTTGAACTATAAGACCTGTTTCTACTTTGACTTTTTTTCTCCCCCCTTGAACTGTATCTCCTTTATATCCTGGTTCTGCCTCTATTACTTTAAGGTCAACTGTAAAAGGAAGTTGAATGTCAATTATTCTACCCTGATAGAAAAGACCGGTAACTTCAAGATTTTCTTTCAAGTAGTATTTTTTATTACCTATTATTTCATCACCCAAATTAAACTGTTCATAAGAGTTATTATCCATAAAATAATATGTTGAACCATCTGAGTAAAGAAATGTAAGAGGTACTTCTTCTAAAATAACAAGTTTAACTTCTACATCGCTTCTGAAACTAAATTCAACACCTCTTCCTGTATCTATCTCAACTGCCTTAATCTTTACAATACCCCTTCTCTGCTGCTGAACAACATGGGTAGTACTTTTAACAATATATAATTTCCCTTCATACTCAAAAACATTTCCTTCTTTCAAATCAAGTACATTCATACTAAAAATTATACCATACAAATAAAAATAAATAAACCCCCTTCTTCCGAACCCGGTTCGGAAGGTGGCTATTCAAGTCCTATCGCTTTTCTCAAAACAAGTATCACATCTGAAATGTCTATCACTCCATCATCATTCATATCCCCTGCATCCGGGTCTGGTTCATCTATCAATATTGCCATCCTCAAACATAAAATCACATCACTTATATCTACTTGCTCATCTCCATTTATATTTCCTAAAATTCCTATACATTCTCCTTTTAAGATTATCTCTACCTCTGGATTCTCATTATCATTTGAACCCACTTTCAATTTCCCTTCTTTTATCCCTTTTGTATTTGGAACAAAATATACAGGTATTAATGTTAAGTTATCTTCTGGTATTGTTATCGGAAATTCTGTCTCTACTTTGAAATCTACTGCATTTATCCCTGTTATTGTTATTGAACTAACTGTTAAATCATCACTCCCATAGTTTTTCACAAGTATATATCCCTCTTTCCTTCCTTTTGTGCTTCCAAAATCAAGTATATCTGGATTTACTCCTATCACTGGTTTATTCGGTTTTGTCCTGTATATCCATATCCTCTCGTTGTTCTGGCTATTTGTATCCTCTGGTGTTATATCTTTTATCTCTCCTCTTATTCTATATTCTCCTTCTACTTCTGCTATAAATGTCTCACTTATTACTACTTCTTCAAATGCTCCTGGTGTAAAATTCGCACTTTTAAGCAATTCTTCTGTTCCTGATGGTTTTTTAAGGTAAAGAGATGCTGTAAATACTGTATCTTTCCCTGTATTCTGTATCTTTAATATTGCTCTGTGTACTCCATTCTCTTTTAAATATACTACCGGTGATGTATTCAATGGGTCTTTACTCTCTATTAGTAATTTAAAATCTCCTTCTTCAATCCCTATATCTATATTCTCCATCTCTTTTACTTCTACATTTATACTCTCACTTCCTGTTAAACCACCACTATCTGTTATTGTAAATGTTATTGTGTGAACTCCTTGATTTAATATAACTTCTTTTGTATTTACACTCTCTCCATCTATCTCCCATATCCCTTCTGTTATTATCCCATCTTCTATATCCTCTCCATATCCATTTAATATCCATTTTGTTCCTATATCTCCTACCCATCCATCCTTTGGTGTTGTTATTATCGCTTTTGGTTGTCTATTTTCTATCTTCAGTCCTCCTACCTCTGCCTCTACTTTTCCCAGCCCATTACTTCCTATTACTTTGAATACTATGTTGTCTGATGATGGTAAAAAGTCAGTTGGTAAGGTTATTTTGTTTCCTTCTATCGGTAATCCCACAGGCATCCAACTACTCCCTCCATCTACGCTATACATCACTAAATACTGGAGATTTGAAAACTGCTTTGTATTATCCTGTGTCCATTTTATCTCAACACTTTCTCCAAGTTGCTGTCCTGGTAAAAGTCCTGTGATTTTTATTGGCTCATAATCAGTTGCATTAACTTCAAAAATTGGTGTACTCTGAAAATTGTTCCACCAGCCAGGCCTGGGATATATTCCTATTGACATCGTATTTTCAGGTATGTCAAAAGTTCCACACCATGTGCTTTCTTCTAACCAACTTCCATATCCTAAATAACTCGGATATGGAGAAACTATTGTAAAGTCCTGGAAAAGTATTTCATTTCCATCTTTATCAAAACATTTTATCGTATAATCATTTCTTCCATTTCCGCTCCATTGAAGAGGAACATCTACTTTACCTGTTGCCAAATCTGTAATTTCAAAAGCATTGATACTCCCTTCCTTGATGTAATAAATAGTGGCGTAGCGTATTGTTTCCGCTGAAACAAAAATTCTTTTATATCCAGAGGGAACTGCCTTTGTTAAAAACTTTGCACTTTTATTTTCCTCTCCAAGGATTTGACGAAAAGAGTATCCGAATGCACCAAGAGTTCCCCATGTTGGCCAGATTAAGGTTGTTGAAGAACCCATAATGTCATACCAGTACTTTTCTTCATACCAGGTATCTGTTTCTCTCGGAAAATGCAAGAACCTGCCCCTAAATCCTGTTATTGAAGAACTGGCGTCATTAACAAATGCAGTCAGTCCTTTAACAGGAAGTCCTGCAGGCGGGAACTCATCATATTGCTCTTTGCTTGTGTATAAACCTATGGCATGACCCATTTCATGTAATGCAGCATCAGGAGCACTCTCATCAACAAATATTATTCCTCTTCTTAATGGCAGATTTACTCCTGTTACACCTTCTCCCATACTTCCTTTCGGCATCACAGCCACAATGAAATCAATTTTTGCCGTCCCTTTTCCTGTAAGCCAGTCGCCAACTGCTGCTGTTGTATTTACAAAACCCTGTGTCAAGGCAAGAGAATTGGCTATTCTATTAAGTAAAGCAGTCGTACTGAACATTGACAATACTCCACCATAAAAAGTCGTAGTAGGTGCTGTCCAGATATGAAGGTCTTTTTTATCAATCGGCAACATTGCAGGTATTAAGTTTTTAAGTGCATTTGCAACAGATGAAGCATTTGGTACTTTTGGGGTATAACCTGTAATAAATAATTGAACTGGTTGAACAAGTATATTTAACTGCCTTGCATAGGAAGGTAAAAATTCAAGTACACTTGAATATAAATACCTTTCTCCTTTCCCTTCTACATCATCAAATCCAGCAATATTTGTTGTATCCATCCTAACTTCAAACAATACCACATCTTTATCAGTCGGTGGAAGAATAAAATTTAATGTTGCCTCGCCATAGAAAATTTTATTTTTATTGTCTGGAACACCTCTATTCAATACAATAGAATTCATAGGGGCTATCTCCTGACCGTCAAAAAGTACTTTAAATGTTACTCCTGAAATATTGTCATGATTTGTTGCGATATCAAGTGAAAGAAGTGTCTTCCTGCCTTTAAGCAAAATTCTTTGCCTTGATGTATTTAGATAGCTAGGCCATGGTATTGTGTTCTGACCAACAACATAATCATTAATCCAGATATCCGGAAGGGCTTTATCACACTTTAAACCAGAACCCGACTTATTCCATGTTTCAATTTTAAAGTGTTTTTTATTAACAGGCACCCCTCTCTTTAAAAACCTGCCTCCTTGTGGATAATATGGTAATTCATTATGTTCCAACGGAATAGAAAACCAATCAGTATCCGGTGCTCTATCTCCATAATAATTGATGCCAAGGTCAATAGGTGCATAAGGGGTTGTA
>Ga0116165_1000411_pt1 | contig 36685 bp, 38 predicted proteins | sample AD_JPNMR1_MetaG_FD_89885 | JGI IMG/M metagenome (GOLD analysis project Ga0116165, IMG submission 89885) | Active sludge microbial communities of municipal wastewater-treating anaerobic digesters from Japan - AD_JPNMR1_MetaG | ecosystem: Engineered > Bioreactor > Anaerobic > Digestate | place...
AAGGGTGATCCCTGTAAGATATCCTGTATCCAATCCATCGTCGGAGGCGTAGGACAGGATGGCGCTGCTGGGGGCACCGGCCTGAATAACGCGAATCGTGTACGTGGCTGTGGGTTTTCCGTAGATCAGGGCATCAAAATTTGTATCATCAACGGTCTCAATATCAATGTCGTTTGTTTGGCTCAGTTGGGTAATGGTGGGACTTTGGCTTGTGCTGGCTGCAGTATTTCCATCATCAGCATCAGCCGGATTAATGGTTGCTGCCGTATATTCTGCCTTTAGCCGGATAATACGGCTCTTCCACTTGACTTCTGTGGAGCTAATGACGGCTGTGACCTTAACATAATCACCGACCTGCACACCTTGATCGAAGAACAATTCATTATCGTGGGGATAGTCAATTCCGTTGGATGCCAGGTTACGGTTTGTCGTAACAATTTCATTGAGTGAGTTCTTAGGAATTTCAAAGACCCCTTCTGTGTCGTCGTCAGAGCTGTAATACCGCAGGAGGGCATTTTCAATAAAGATTTTTGTGTAATCCTGATCAACGACGGCGCTTGCTGGTTTATTGGGCCACAGGAATTCATTAATGGCGGATGCCTTGAAATTCCCCAAACGACCTTTTTCCTTGGTGCTATCGTCAAAACGATGGATATCTGCATTTCCTCCGCAGATGAACGGCTGCAAGCGGGTGTTGAGAATCGTGGAAAGCGGAGTCAGTTTTTGTCGAATAAGGACTTGGGGGACAATGTATGTCATGGTCACTATTCCTTATCTTTTGTTTTTATGACAAGTTGATTTAGGTAGATTGGGAGTTCTTGGATAGACCAGCTATCTTCAAAGAATGATACTGTCGTAATCGTGGAGACAAAATTCTGTTTCCATTCGTTCACAATTTTTACTTCTGAGACTCGTTCCACCATAAATCTCAGAAGACAGAGCTGTGGGCGGAGAATTGGCGCTCCCTGGTGGAGCAACCGGTACACTTCTGATGTCAACAACTCCGCCTCAGCCCCAGTTGTTCCGATGCAGTGAATGGCGTGTTTTGACTCCCAAAATGTGGAGTACAGCGGCTCCGTCTTTGAAACAAATTGATATCTTTCCCCTCCAAATAACAAACGCATATTACTCATTTCAAGCCGCTGAATGAGGATGGCAGGCCGATGCATGGCCGTACCCGGCTTGAAATGTGTCCACATTTCAATGAGGATGTTTGTATCAGGGCCATCTGTCCAGGTGTAATTTTTGAGTTCCTCAAATTCAATGCTTTCAGGAGAAGATAGATTTTTTCTTAGATAATCACATAGGGCACTTCCAATGAGAAGTGGTGTTATGGCCAGTGGGCTATATACATTTCCTGTTCCTGGAGCATGTAATTCACTGGTATTGGGTTGCATAATGTTATTATGTTAAATTTACCGGTATCTGCAAAAAGTCTAAAGATATTTGCGGACTATCCGGGAGGTGATAGAGCGGGCTTGTTGCCGGTATTTTCGATAAAATAATATTATTAATGATGGGATAACCGCGAAAACTCTCTACTGCGGCTACTTGATTGATCCACCAGAAGGTGTTGTCTGCGAGACTACGCCAAATGTCGCCATGTGCGTATTCAGGAAATGCAGGCCCCAGGCACTTGATTGTCTCCAATTGGACAGTCCCCAGTCCTTCGGCATTCAATTCATGCTGGAAATCTTGTTCGGCGATGCTGAGGAGGAAGGGAAGGGGATGGTAGTATCCTCCAATAATCCCTGTGCCGTAGCAGACGCCGCAACCGCCATCGACGGGTTCTCCTGTCAGGAGATTGGCGCAGCGAGGACATTTTGGCCCATAGTAGCGACGTTTATAGAGGAGTCCCGGTGTGCCGGAGGCCCGTTTGAGGTTTTGGATGACGATTTGAAATTTGCGGCGGATGATCTTGCGGCTGCGGAGATCAAAATAGGGCTTGGAGGGGATGAGAGTCTGATAGATGGCCGTGGGTTGTTTTTTATCCCCGACAAGTAATCGTAGCCGGTAAACGGCACGGGTGAGATTGGCGTAGGTTTCAGGGTCTTCGTGGACGAGGAGAAATGTGTCATCCCCCTCGGCCACGGTCTCCCACTCTGTCTCTTCGGCCAATTCTCCGTAGGCAATTTGCAGCTCGTAGTGGTGGGGTGGCGGTTCCTGAAAGGTGCTGACGAGGGACCATTCGACAATCGTTCCGCCACTGGGGTGGGGCCAGAGTTTGATGTTGGTGAAGGGATTCGTGTGGCAGACGGGTTGTGGCTTGAAAAGTTCGGGATTGGCCTTTTCAACCTGTTGCTGAAAGACGTTTTGCCAGTTCATATCTTATGCGCCCCAACCCAACCCGTACCAGATGGTATAAGCTGATGGAACGATCCCAAAACCTTCTTTCAGGTTGTATTCGACCTTTTTGATCCTCATCCATTCCCGCCATTCGCCCAGGAGAAGCTGGGACAGATTCATGTATTCCGAATCCTTTTGCAGATCGTCAAACGATAGGCCCTGTTGATGCCCGGGGAGTTTGTTGCGGGTGAAGTAGATGGCGGCGGATTGTAAGAGATAGCCGACAATGGCCCGCAGCCAGTATTCCTTGAAGGGGAAGTTTTTGACGGAGAATGTGACGACCTTGGGTGGTGTCTCATTCCATTCACGGATGGGCCTGACAATGGCCAGGGCCAGGTCATCGATGGAGAATTCAACATGTTGGAGGAGGAGATTTTCCGCCTTTGTGTCGTGGATGCAGGTCCGGATTTCCGTGAGTGTTGGCATGCCACGACTGGTGGTCGTCTTTGTCCCGAAAAGATTGGGTTCTATGGAGATGAGACAGCGATAGACGTAGAAGGGCCGAAAGATGTTGGCATTGTCCGTATCTGTGTTGCCGATGGCATTTTCCACCAGATAAATCCCAGGGTATTCTGAGATTTCCTTTGGGAGATTGAATGTGATGGCGGTTTTTTCTGGCTCTTTGATATTTGGTGTGAGCGAGGCCTTTGGGTCTCCCGCCTCTAGGAGACTGATGACGGTTTTGACTTCAAAGGGGATGGTGTCTTCCAGGGTGATGGGATTGTTATCCGGACCGATGAGGGGGATTTGGACTTCTGCCTGATTGTATTGGGGGACGCAGACACTGGCAAATTTTTCCCAATTGGGGCAACCGTCTCTTGTGATGGAGAGAGTCGGTGAGTTGGATAAGAAATCGGAAGGTTTCATCCGGTATGATGGTTTTTGTTGAGTCTGGGAAAATGCTGCTGCGGATCAGTGAATACAAAAAATAAGATCGGCTTTTCCTTTAAGGTTGTATGATAGCACAACATCCAGTTATCTGGAATTTTATTTTGTAGTATTTTTCCGATTTCACCGATGGGTTTGTTTTGAAAATACGCAGGGATTCCTAAAGATACCCAGGTTTCGTGGCTGGAACAGGGTGTCAGATCGTTGAGAATTGTGGCGATTTCGTTTTCATCCGCCGGTTGATAGGTGGAGATGACAGCTCCGATTTGTGGGGGAAGTTTAGTGGTTCCAGGATTTTGGTCTTCGCAGAGGATGAAGGGCCGTTGGTGACGTTCACAGGTTACACGGATGACATCAAGGTGATGTAGGGATACTGTAACACTGGTGTGATATTTGATGGCGTTTTGTTTGCTTGGGTAGGAATTCTGTCCCCGACGGTAAAAATAGATGCAGCGATTGATGCGTTGGTGCCGGGGTGTTGTCAGGTATGTTCTGACAACCAGGTTGAAATCATCTCCAGCTTCAAAATGGGCATGTCCCGAGAGCTTAAGGTACAGGCGGCTGCGCCAGGCACGGATGTGGTTGGGTGCCCAATAAATGTATGTCAGGCTTATGGAATCTAAGGGAAACGCCGCGTTGGCAAACAGGGCTTGATCGCAAAAGAGAACCGGGTAGTGCCGCCAGCCTAACGCTTCGGGATAGGTATAATAATCAATTTTTCCGTCGGGATGACGGTGGAATTCCGTGAAGTCACTGTAACAAAAATCGGCTTGGGTAAGTGTGCGCTGAACTTCCTCCAGGGCTGTTTTATCCAAGATATCGTCGTGATCGAGTTCTACAACAAAATCGTGCCTTTCGGCTCCAAGAGTGAAGACTTTTCGTTTTAATTGTCCGATAAATGTTGTTTTTGGATAGGGGATGAGCTTGACTCGTTTGTCCCGACTGATCTTTTCCGGTACTTGATAATTGGCCATCAGGTACCAGGTCCAATGAGGATATGTTTGGTCACAAAGTGATTGATAGGCTTCTTCGATGAATGCGCCATGATGGGATGGCGTGCAAACAGCGATAGTCTCCATCTCCTCTCCTTCTGGTCATGACGTAATATCGCTGTACCCTGTTCAGTAAACAAATCCCCGCAAAGGCGGGGAAGGGCATGGGTGACAAGAGGAGAAAGGAGGGAGGAGGGGTGCTGGGGGTTGATATGCCGTTGTTTTGGTGATCAACCGCCTCCACCACCGCCTCCACCACCGCCTTCACCACCACCACTCGGCGATTCAGGAACACTACTCGGCGGTTCAGGAACCCAACAAGGGTCGCTGACAACGACATTTCCTGCCTCACTGACGGTGATCATCTTGCTGTTGGAGATGGGAGCTGGGGTGCTGACTACAGCAACCTTTCCGTTTTGCAGGTCGTTGAAGAATGCCTGTCGGGCACGTTCATTCCAGCCCCAGTCATATCGGCCAACGAGATCAAAGATGTTCCCTTCGATGGTGACTTCCTGGTTATTCTCAACGTATTTTCCGTGTGGCGGCAGATAGGCGAAGAACTTCCCAGCTCCTGAAATATTTTTAAAGACGGATTTGACGCAATTCATTATTAACCTCCTTGATATTCAGATTTCAAGGCGGCAATGATTGCCGCGGAGTTAAAGAGATCAGGCTCATAGGCCATGAGAGCGTCCGCTCTGGTATAGACATCGTTGAGGACATCCGCGGCTTGCTTGTCCGTATATTCTTCACTGAGAACTGAGCTGGTTACGTATTCGTAAGGATCAACTCCTGCCGACTTATCCATCGCCTGCTCGACTTCTTGCTCTAAGGCTACAGCAAGATTAATTAGATTTTCCGCTTGCTTTTCGTTGGTTACGGGATAACCTCGTTCGGCAAGCGTTTCAAGAAACGTATTGTAAAACACAGCCGTGAGATTTTGAATAGCGGCTTCGACTGCGGCTTGTTTTTCGAGATCGCTAGAGACATCTTGAGACATATTGAGCCTCCTTAATGAAATTAGGTTAACGTAACTTTTCCGACAGCCGCGAGGTTTCCAATCGCTGTTCCAATGCTTTCATAGAGGAAGAAGCTGACGAAGTAACCCTTGTTCTCAATGAACATGGTCGGACGTTCAGCCTCATAGGCCTTGCCGAAGAATTTCGGATCGGCAAACAGATAAATGGTGTTGTCGGTCACAACATCTCGCTTGTTTGTGATGATCCAGTCCAGACCCATGAAGTGACGCGGCACTCGTCCCGAGATAAACAGGTCCTTTGACAGGTCTCCACCGATTTCGTTGAAGGTGAACTTCAGGACATCCGCAGCCGTGATCTGGTTGATGACTGCCGTTGTGGCCTGGAGCTTGTTCTTGGCCTTCGGCAGGATTTTCCTCAATTCCACGATGGAATCACGGGTCAGACCGCTAATGGCGATGTGCTGCGGAACACCCGTGTACTTGGCCGCAATAGAGGTCGTGTCACCGGGATTTCCGACAAGGCTGTCAATGGTTTCAAAGAAGCGATTGTCCTCTTCCGCCAGGATGTCCTTAACGGCGTTGTCAGACAGGACCTGCCGAATATCCATGACATAGGTTCGCAGATCGAGCACGTCTGCCGTAAACGTATCGGTGAAGATACGGGAGAACGTGACAGCGTAACGGGGTGACCGCATGTACATGTAACTGGGGACTGAGCCGAAGCCGACAGAGACGGCGGGCGGCTGATCCGGTTCTCTATCGATCACCTTGACCGGAGCGGTCGTCCAGTGCTGACGGTCAAAACTCGTGGCAAATTCAAACGGAATAATCTCCCGCGTGACACCGGTTTCACGGATGTACATGCGGGTGAAGTCTTCCACGTAATCCGCGGCAGCTTTGATGCTTTCCGGATCACGGGACGCCAGTTTTTCAGTCAGCCATTCATTAATGACGGCGGTATCTTCGGTTTGGGGAAGCAAGTCATTTGGCATATATGTGATCTCCTTTTCAGGAAGTTAATTTTTAGTACAACTCACATTACGCGACTGCATTAGCGGGCCAGAAACAGACCATTTGAACGCCACCGAATGCCTGGACACCACGGCTCACAATGCCGACCACCTTGTCTCCGGTGGCCGCCGGTTTCAGGACACCGTTGGCATCCGCTGTAAGCTTGGTGTTAGGCTTGTAGCTGGCAACAGTCACGGATTCATCAACCAAGAATTCGGTTGACGCCAGTTCGAAAGCACCTGTAGCAACAAGGCAGGTGATCTTCTGCGCTGACATCATGCTGGCAAATGGCACAGCATCGCTGGTTCCGCTGATGCCAACGGTATCCAAGGCATCGGTGCCGCGCAGCACATAATGCGGAACGGCAGCTCCGCCGCAGCCGAGAACATACTTTCCGTCGTCATTGAGAGACACGACACGGCCCGAGGGGCAATCCACGCTCGGATCAGCCAACGGGGCCTGATAATCAACAGCATAGAACGATGGCCAACCCTTGAGGGGATTCAATGCATGAGCACCAATTTGAGGAAGACTGGGCATATTGTAACTCCTTTGTTGTTTATTTATAGATTAACTATGCTTATTTAACTCAGAAATGAGAACCACGAATATCAGCCATGATACGTTCGGTCAACGTGCGATTGGCTGCTGTCAAACGATAGTCAATATCACCCACGACACGGGCATACTGACCATCGCCTCGTCCGAAGTCAGTGGATTCGGCTTTGCTGGGCTGATCCACTGTTCCCAGGGGCAGATCGGCGTGCGTGGCCGCTTTCTTTGTGGCAGCCTGGACGTGTTCAATCAGGTTCAGTGCCAGATCGAACCAGCCTTGCTCATTCTGCAATGCCTGTTCGGCGAGTTTGGCATTGTCCTTGTCCAGCAAATTCGTCTGGATGAGTTTTTGGACAACTTCCTCGGCATACTTCTTCAGCTGTCCTTTGCGTTCTGTTTCCTGGTAGGCTAGTTCTTTTGCACTCTTGATGATTTCTTGTGTCTGCTGGATGTATTCCAAGATCTGTTCTTTATTGTTAGTCATATGCTACCTCTGTATTATCAGGAATTAACATATTCATTGATGATTTGCCGGTATTTGTTGTAGCGGCGAAGCTGTTCCGCGCTCTTAAATTTGCGTCTGGCGCTTGCCGTTTTCCCTTCGGCATCCTGCAAGGCAGCTCGGAGTGCTTCTTCATCATCTTCTTCACTGATGTCTGAGTCGCTGTCTTCCTCATCATTCTGGTTGAGATGCATGAGGAGTGCGAGTAATTCCGGATCCACCTCGTCTTCACCTTCCTCTTCTTCCTCTTCACCGCTATCAGCATGTTGGAGTAAGCTCAAAAGCAGCTCGGGCGGAATTTCCTCATCTTCATCCTCGGCGACTTCAGCTTCCTCATCGGTCATCTCTGGTGCTTCGCCACCGCTGAGCGCTGCAAGGATCTCAGGATTCTCTTCGATTTCTTCTGCTGTCTTGATGTAGCTGTCCAGGTAGTCAGCGCACAAGTGAGCGAGAGACATTCCTTCCAGGATGGTTTGGGAGAGAATGCTGTGGGCGTCTTCTGCGAGCTTGATTTGTGCGGGATCGACTCCGAGATCGTCCATGCTTTCCATCTGGGGGATATGATCAGCGGCATAGGCCGACATATAACCGGCAACCTCATAAGGATTGCTGGCCCTCAGGGTCCTCTCAAAGTCATCAAGGATGGCAGAGGCCAGCTTTGTTGCCTGGTCGCAATAGCGCTGCAAATCCTCGGCGCTCTTGATCTTGTCTGCACGTGCCGGATGTGATGTCTTGCCGCCAATCTGATCATCTTCTGGTGTCATGGAAACGGATCCTGTCTCGTGTGCGGGGTCTTCACCGGTTGCCGATTGCCGAACGCCAACATTGGGTTGAACATCATCCTGGGTCTGTTTTGAGCCACCTTCATCAGGACTGGCTGAATACAGACGCTTTACATCAGCACTGTTTTCCTGGGAACGGGGGCCAGGAGTTGCGTCCACGGTTCCATCCGGAGCTTTACCCGAGGGATGTTTTGTTGATCCAAGACCGGCTTTTTTTACATACGCATCAGCAATTTGCTGGAGGACATTTTCGATGCTATCACGAACTGTGTTTGTATGAGACATGTGGGTATTCTCCCTAAATGTAATTACAAAGTGACCCAGTTTTGCAGAACAATTAATCTGCAAAAGTTATAGTTATTGTGCAGTCCACTTAAGACGGTTGCGGCGATTTTGTAGAGACCGTATTGATCAGCGAGATCCTGTAATATTGGTAGTTTACTAGGATTATTACTATCTTCAAAAATTTGTTTGTGTGGATATTCAAGGAAAACTGAATGGGCGACGGCGGCCCGCTTCTGTAATTCGTGTTTTTCTAAGGAAAACCACGGTTTGAGACGTTGGCAGGCCTGCTTGATTTCCAGAGGAACGGTATAGTCCATTTCCGGAACGAAGGGACTGCTTCGCAATCGCTCAATGAGCTGTGAAGGGTTATTGAATAGACGATTGAAGACCCCTTTTGTGTAGTTGCATGCAGCCTTGATAAGGTCCTCATCTTCGACCGGGAGGATGGATCGGAAAAAGATATCCGGCGGGATGAAACACTTATTTTTTGCTAATTCCGTTAAATACAGGCCGCATTCGGCCTTTTTCCAATTGCCGAGGAAGGCCAGTTTTTGCTGTTGAGGGACAGCTAATGCCACGCCTAAGGAAAGGTCACGTGGTGAATAACCTCCGGCAGTGATATCAATTTCCTGTTCTGCCAGGACTTCAGCGGTTTTTAAGAAGACGGGGGCAAGTTGGGTGGGGATTTTCCGGTTATAGGCGCTGACCAGAAGGTAGGACGATAAATCGGATAGCTCATTCGCTGTTTTTCCCAGGAATTCCTCGGCTTCTTTTGTCAGTTTGCCACCCCAGGCGGAACGGTCAGCTGGTCGCAAGACCTGAGAAATATCAAAGAATAATGGCTCCGGATTGTAAACAAACTGGAGCCTTCCGTCCTCGGCAAATTTCATCAGATTATTTCGACAGCCCAGTCCTTTGGTGCCGTTGACGGGATCTCGGCAGGTGGTCTCTGTGCAGTATGCCAAGCGATTGGGGGCCTTGTTGCCGCAGATGGAGCATACATCATAGGCGACTTTGCAGGCCATTGACCAGCCGATGGGGTCATTTCTTTCCAGGCGGTTGAGCGTTTCATCATCCAATACCAGGCCACCATTTCGTTCCGCGGCTTCCTTGGTTCCATTTGCAATGACCAGCAATTCCACCCGCTTCATGCCTTTGTTGTAGCAGGAGTAGGCCACCTTTCCAAAAGAAATTTTTGGGTCCTTATTTTTATGGTGCTTGTAATAACGAGCGGGTGTTGTGACAAAGGTATGGTGATACTCTTCACATGCTTTTTCTGTGAAGGCATCACCGTTCTTGTTGGGTCCCCAGGCCTCATAAGCGCCTAGGGCCACAACATGAATGGGGATGTCCCCAGGTTTAAGATCACATTTTTTAAAATATTCAACAACACCTTCCGCGGCGTATTTTTTAAATTCCAAATAATCATGATTGGTTAATCCTCGGGAAGATGCTTTGATGGTATGGACAGGATAGTCGTGGAAAGACCAGGAATCAATTGAGATGTGTTTTTCCATTGCTGATGGAAAGTCTTTAGCTAAAGAAACGAAGGGCGATGTCAAGGCCGGTGGGCGGTTCGTCCTCACGCGACACCAGTCGGGATGGTAAGACTTTTCCGAGGAGATAGAGACCCAGTGCAGTGGCAGCAGCTCCACCACCAATACGCAGCCAGGGCAAACGTCGAAAACCTTCTCGTGCCGAAAGGATGGTGTGGTACTGCTGAATCTTTTTTCGTTGTGCTTCTGTGAGTGGCTGTGGACGTGGCGGTTTGCCTTGGGGTGGTTTTCCACCTCTTCCGCCTCTTCCTCCTCTTCCTCCTTGTCCGGGCGGCGTTTTTGGCGGAGTGCGTTGCTCCTGGATGTATTGTTTGAGGAGGGCCTCGTCAACCTTAGGCAGCTTCTTGAAAGCTGCGGCAATGGAGGGAAGCCCCTCTCGTTGGATTAGCCCCAATCTCTCCGTGGTTGTGGCAGATTGCAGTTGTTTGCTTATATTCTTAGTGAACGGTTTAAATTCACTGACCTGCTGGTAACCGGTGACAGCCTGGGGCCAGTGTTTAATGACCCCGTGGAGAAGGGCGGCAAGACCGGCACCGGACCCGATGAGGACAGGTGCATAGCGAAGGGGTGATGAGGCTGTACGATATACTGTATCGACAGTCCGTAATTCTCTGTTTTTGTCGTAATATCGATCTAAAATTCGGCTTTCGTAATCACCGAATACAGACGCACCTGGATAGACGTAGTCCTTTAGAACAGAAAGAAGAATTTGTGATCCGGCTAAAGAAAAAGGACCCGCCAAGGCACCGAGGAGGGCATTTTGGAGGCGTGTCTTGGGATCTTTGGACGCCATTCCCAGCCCCAGACTTCCTGCGGCTGAAGCCAGCAAATAAGGAAGGAGTGGGCGGATTTGATCTAACAGACTGGATTGATCAAAACTCGAATTGGCTAGAGGACCTAAAGGCAAAGGATCGTTGCTCATGATATTTCATTATGGTGTAACATTTTGAAGAAGGCCAACTTCTGTATCCAAGGAACGAACATGCTCTGTCTTGGTTTTAACCATCTGAGAGATGGCATCGCTGATCTCCTTAATTTCAAAGGGTTCCAGAACACCAGCCGCAAGCCGTTTCCGAAGGGTGGATCGTAGGAGCGAGGGGACAGAGAGAATACCGGGGATGGATTGAGTGATTTCGTTAATGGCTTCCTCAATCTGGGCATCGCTGTATTCGGAGATGACAGGGTCGTTATTGATGATTTGCTTGATGTAAATGCCACTCCGCATGGCTTCCAATTCAGGATTGTTGATGGTTCTGATGGTTTTCAGCACATCTTTGGTTTTCAGTTTGTTTTCCGGTTTGAAGTCCATGATGTCGGTGGCGATGCTAGGATAGGTGGGAATGCTCTCAAGGTCCAGCTTGGCCAGTTTGATGGATGGGGACTTTTTTTTAAAAAACGTCAGTGTTTCCTGTTCCTGACTGGCTTTTTTCTCACTTGCACTTGGTGTGGGTTGTCGCTGCTTTTCCAGCACATTCAATTTCACATATTCATCAATGGCGACATAAGCCAGCTTGATGATCCGTTCAATAAGTTTCAGGGGTTCTTTATGGGGGTCCGTGTTGAAGGTGACGATGGTTTCATCGCTGGCCCGTTTTTCCTGTTTTTGGAAGGGTTTTCCGAGTTTTTCCCAGACAAAATCGAAGATGGGTTTGGTGATGGTTGGCCCCCAGATGAGGCTGGCTGCCTTTTCACATTCCTCAAAACGGGTGCGATATTCAGGGACGAGTTGAAAGTAATTTGAGAGTTGGAGGAGAGAGGAGACGAACTGGTCTTTGGCACTCCGGGCACGTTCACGTTGTTGCTGGTACAGATCTTCTTCAGCCCGTTTATTGGTTTCTGCTTGCTTATGGCATTTCTTGTGCTTCATTTTCTCATAGGTGGCATGGGCAATCCGTGCCTTCTGCTCAGCGGGCATATCAGGGTGTTCCCGTTTGAGTGCCTTATAGATTTCCTTAACTTTCTTGGGGCGGTGTTGTCGGGTGAATGGAGGCAGGTCTCGTCCTTCCTTGATGAGTCGATCCCAGTAGTTGTTGACCTCGTCTGCAATGCATTCACTGGCGGATTTTTCTGGTTGGTAGAGTTTTTCGATGAGCAAATCTGGAATGAGGATGTTAAAGTTCGAAAGCCGACAGCTTGTGTCGTTGCCGCATTTTTCTAGCTGGTCGGCGAATTGCCCATGATTGATGGCATTGCAGAAAACGCGGATGAGATTGGGTGGGAGATCATATTTTTTAATGATCTCTTCGGCAGTTTTGAAGATATCCTGTTGACTCTGTTCGTCGTCGATGATGGTGATGAAATCTTCAATTGAGTCAACGAGGCGTTTACGATCAGCTTCTTTAAGATAGCTCATCTTCGGCTTGTTGCGTTAAATTATCAGGAGTTGTATCTGTTTCTTTTAGTCTATTTTGTACGATAGCAATTTCCTCTTCAAAATTTTGTGTATTGCTGAGGGCCTGTGTCGTTAAATAGCTCCCTTCATATCCCAGAGATGGCTGTTGTGTTTCATCGTTCGCCACCTGCCAGGGGATTTGTCCAATGAATTGTTCGACCTGTTTCCGAATGGTCTTTTCGATATTTTCCAATTCTTCATAGCGGGCTTGTTGTTCCTGAGTTAACTGGATGTTTTGCTGGTTCTGCTGGATGTTGATTTCCAGGGATTCACGATGGGATTGCAGTTTTTGTTTTTCCAGCCCAATTTTTCCCTGCAGTTCCATGAGGCGAAGTGTCCCACGTTGATGGGGTTTCCAGAGCAGACCCGAGATAATAGAATGTTGCGATATGAGAGATTCAGACAGGGCAGAAAACCATCGATACAGATCTTTGTCTGATTGGGGGAATTCCTCAATTTCTCCTAGGCCTGCCAGGAGTGTGCGGAGGACATGTTTTCCCCCGTAATAAGCCAAGATTTTTAAAATTTCTTCGGCTGTGGGTTTGTCCGTTTCATGGAACCTTTTATGAATCCATGATTTACCAAAAATCGTTTTAACAACCCATATTTTATTATGCAATTTATTCCGCACATCGAAAAATAATTGAATATAAGTATCAATAATATCCTCATCAATTCCTGTTTCGTCTACGATTTCCGTATTATTCATTTTGGCCAGGACACAGGCCTCAATGATGATGGCCCAGATGCTATCTTCATGGTGATGGAGCGTATGTGCTGAGGCCACACAAAAGAGATCACGGGTGCTCGTATCTCCGGTCCGGAGAAAAATGACGTAATTTTGAATCAGTGGGTCGTCAATAGCGGCGTAATCAACTTCTTCCTGATTGGCGATCTCAATAGCTCTATTGGCCCGATGTGCAGGATTGTAAAGGATTTGGTCGAGGTCGATGAGACGACTCACTCCATCGGACTCCTGGTGCTGATAATAAAGTCATATTCAGTAAATATTGGGCAGGCTGACTGTCACAACGATACAATACTTTGCCCCGGAGGAGAGCTTCAGATCCATCCAGAAACCACTTCTTTCATCCCAATTAAGGGCATTGTTATTGGCATTCGCATTCATGTAGGCCCAGTTTTGCGCGAAGGCTTCATATTTGGTTCCTGTTTGGTTGATGGTGGGGGCAATTAAGCCTGCATCTTTATTGGGATATCCGGCGGGTGGTGAGGCTTGGGTTTCACTGCATTGCGGGTCATTAATAAGGCGGGCCTGGATGTCTCCCGTGTCCACGTAAATGCCTAAACGGTTGATAATCCCGTTTTTTGGACCAGGGATTTTAACGAGAGTCCAGTTGGAGGTATCGGCTTTGCCGGTGACAACAACAGTATAGGGATATTGCATTGATGTTCTCCGCTATGCGTGATTTACTTAGATAGCTTCTTGATCTCAAGAACTAATTTGCCCAATCCGTCAAAACAGTTTTGAAGGTCGATTTCGATCTCGGCAATCTTGTTTTTCCCATAGAATTTGTTTTCAACTTCTTCTTTATGCCACCAGATATGGATGAGCATCACGGCGATTTTCGTCATCGTTTCAATGGTCCTGACGCTTAATTCACGAATCATCTCTTTGGAGAGAGGCTGTTTGATAATGGCATAGATGGCTGAGGTGTCAAAGATGGTCTTAAGTCCCGTCCGCTGGGCAATCTGAGCCATCTGAGCTGCCAGGGGGTCTTCCATGTACTCCGGATAGGGCAGGTACTTGGTGGGGTCGTGGTCCCGATAGTTTTTGACATCGTCGGCCAGGAGGGAGACAACCAGTCGGGGATTGATGTCGTAGGTCCCCAGGCGATCTGCCAGTGAGGGGTACTCAAATTGGGGGAAGGGTGGTGCATTGGGGCCGGGTGTCAGGTAGGGATAGTCCTCTCCGTATTTTACGGTCACACGCACGACCTCACTCCGCTGTGTCATGGCCTTCTTGACCAGGGATGAGGCATCTTTTTCGGATAGGCCGTGGGTCTTAACGAGGTGGATAACGGCTTCAATGGGCGAGAAACTCTGGTTGTTGACCCAGACTTCCAGACCGTCTTTGGCGATTTTCAAATGGCCATAGTGCTGTCGCAGCCAGGTTTCCGCCGTTTTCTTGCTGGCCGTCCGCTTGCCTCCCAGGTCAATGACCCAAGTGGATTGATGCTGCGGACTTTCTGTTCCTGTGAATTTGGGTTTGTTTTTCCTGTCAATCTGTGCAATGCGAACCCGATCCGGATTGATGTAGATGATGTTTTTGATGATGTAGATCGGTTTTGTTTGACTGAAGTTTTCCGGAATGGTGGTGATGACGGTGTCATATTCCGGCAGGACGACTTCCATGTCATCCGTGACCAGGGCGATATCCGATGACTCTAAGGAGAGATTGGTCTTCTCTGTGATCTTTGGCAACTTCTCAAACCACTTTTTGAAGGTCTCCGGTGCTTCGCCATTGTTGGTCTTATATGTTTCAGCCTTGCAGGTGAAGATGCTGATGTCTTCTGGGCAAATAGTTGGATATTGGGTAATGGTTTCGGTTTCAGGATCAATGATGAACCAATAGCGTCTGAGATACGACGACTTGTTGCTTTTGCAGGGTAGGATGATGAGTTTTTTCCAGGTGTTGTCGTCCATCAAAACTTCGTAAACACCCGGTTCGGTGACTTTGATGAACGTCTCGGGGGCTTCATTGACGATCATCGTGATCTCTTTTGGGTCTCTGGCATCTTTGACGATGTAGCCCTTCTTGATGAGTTCCGTTTTTTCTTTTTCTGTGAAGGGCACATTTAGGACGGCTTTGATTTCGGCGGCTTTCTCCTGAGTGATGAAGGTGATCTTATCGTTGGGATGTATCCTGACGGTCACATCCTGGGTTTCGTTTTTCTGATAGGGTTTGAAGAGCTGCCGGTACTGGGCTGTTTTTTCAGCCTCTCGGAGGGCATCTTCCAGTGTTTGGCCGTAAAAATACTGATAGGCGTGGGCAAAGCTGGCGTATTTTTGGCCGTAGCTGCGGAGGGCTTCTCGGACGGAGGCATGCTTCAGCAGCCCGGGCAGGATGTGATCGTTGAAGTTGACATTCTGGAAAATGGTGCTCAGGAAGCTATCTCGATCCTGGAGGGTCAGCTCAACCTCAGGTTCTGCCCTTTTCACAGCCCCCATTTTGTTGTGTGTGGGTGGGACAATGAGCTTTCGCAGGTCCGGCTCGCTGACCGTGGGTCGATCATTTTTATGGATAGGATGCCCGAGAAAGACCTCTGGGGAAAATTTGAGGAAATTGACCCAGTCCTCATTGAAGGGGACAAAGATGTTTTCATCTTTGATGAATAGGAGGTTGCTCCCTTTGATGTGCCCATCCGTCAGGATGACGGGGATAAAACCAATGATGTCTTTGATGCGGATGGCAAAGACACCAAAGGCCTTTTCGTCATTTTCACCCCTGTCCAGCAGTTCGAATCCCAGGGTGTGTTTTGTGATGGAGGGCACACGATCCGTGATCGTTGTGAAGGCAATACGCGCAAAATTCTGTTCAAAATTAACGTCGGGGTTTAATTCGTCGGATTGCTTGATGTAATGAGAACTTGTGCTCATTGACGATATGCCTCGTACCAGCGCGATGATAAAGTGAAAAGAGCTGTGAGTGGGATATTGGCTCTTATGCTCGTCGTGTCGCTAAACATCCATGATGGCGTGCTGTGGATTCTCTGTGGATATTCCGTGAGAATAATTATGAATTAATTGTAGCAAATTATTATTAATTCCGTATATTATTGTGGCTTAGGTAAATGGCTCAGCGGGGGTTTAATCGGTGGTGCTTCTTTCGGTGGCTGAGGTTGGTGTGTTCGTTGGGGTGCCTGGAGGATCTTGCCAAACGTTCCACCCATCGCCAATCCCGGGACAAAACTTGTGGAATTGGGATCGCTCACCGATCCCCTCCAGGCGGCATCCATAAGACCAAGCTTGAGATAGGACCCGTATTGTCGCGTCATCCAGTCCGGGTCATGGGTGAGCTGTTCTTCAATCCGGATGGCCCTTGGTCGGAAGGGCGGTGGGTCCTTATGGACGATGACCTTATCCACACCGTGATTTTTTAACGTCTTGATCATCGACGGCGTCAGTCGTGTTCCAATCGTGTAATGCAGGACCGGCACTTCCAGATAATAATTGAGGGCCTTGTCGGTAGGGAGTTCCTGATGATCTTTGCGTGGTTCGTAGAGATAGTTGATGGCGTGGAATGACACGATATCGCCGGGGAGATAATCGGCAAAAGGCTCTGTGATTTCTGCGTGGTTAATCAGTGCCCTGGCGAGGACATCCGTATTCCGCTTGTGGACTGAGAATCCTAAGTCGCTGAGAAGCTTTTTGAAGTGAAGAGAAAACAGACGACGACCTTCTCCAATTCCTTTCGTTTCTACAAGGGCGACAGGGTTGGGAATGCCGTCAGTGATTTGATCTCCGGCCTCAACGGTGTCTCCCTTTTGTATTGTAATTTTTAAAATCGGCGGCACATAATGTTTAACACCGTTGATGGTGACATTCCAGCCTCCTGTGGGTAGCTCCTCAATCTTATCCACGGTTCCACTGGTTGTGGCATGAACAGCAGACCGGTGGGATGTGCGGGGCATGGAGAGGAATTTTTGGACAACCTCAAAGCCGCTCAGCCCTTTCATGGCAGCGCTGGCCGCCACACCCCCACTGTGTTTGGCGGAGATCTGCATCTGGGCGATGGGTTCCCCGATTGATTGCGCGGCAATGATGCCGACGTTTTCTCCCTTGGAGGGCAATTGTCCAAATTCCCGCATACCGACATCTTTGGAAGTCAGACCGCCGATGGGTGTGTCACTGATGATGGGGCTGCGGACCAAGATTTCCTTGATTCCTTTATTGCGAAATTCTTCCAGCATCTGGGGGGTGATGACGGCGTTTTTTTGATAATTCAAAACAGGGGTTGCCAGGAGCTGACCCACAATCTCGTCATTATCTGTGCTTTCTGGAACGCCTCGTTTGATGTGCCGTGGGTGCTCAAAGTCTTCCTCAGCCACCACCAACCGGTGAGATACCTGGGCCAGGTACTTGGCCAGGGCACCACCATCCTGGGTGGAGAGTCGTGTGCCCATCAGACCTTTACGCACACCATAGCTGGCTGACCAGTATTCAGCGGGTTTGAGACCCTTGGCGTAGGGTCGCAAGATGGGGAAGGGGACGGGACGGTCTTTATGATCCACCACCAGAAGGTCACCTAGGAGAAGGCTGGTGAAGGTCGTCAGATTTCCTCGGGAGCCGGAATGGACCTGTTCGGCAATGGGATTACCAGCTTCCAGCATTTCCTGAAAGAATTGCTTGGGGACTTTTTCTGCAAATTCCTGGATTTTTTTAATCGCCAGCTGTTCTTTTTCTCGCTGATTCAGTTTGGGATCCTGGTAGATGGCATAGACTTCATTCTTCAGCTGCTGTTTCAGATCATCATATTTTTTAGGATATTGAAAGTGTTCCGGGCCAAAGCTGAATCCGGCCTGGTCTTGGGCTACTTGCCAGGAGAGATTGGTGAGGTCGTGAACGACTTCTCGGTATTTTTCTGGGTCTTCCTTGTACAGCTCAACAAGAAGTTTCTGGATGTTTTTCTTATCCAGAATGCGACTGTAGTCCCTTAATTTCGGGGGCAGGAGATCGTTGATAATGAGTTGACCAACGGTTGTATTCATCTTAATATCACGCGGCGGAGACTCCGGCATTCATGCCGGGGAGGAGCCGCGTCCTCCAAGAGTTGAACGCCAGAAACTTACAAGTGGTTGACTATTCAAGTATCACTTCCTTGCAGATCGGTACAGGAAGATGAGGCGCAATACTGCGAATGACTTCAGGAAATTCCCGATCCCCGGCCCTGAGTGCGATGAAGGCATCAGCCTTGGTGCTCCAGGAGGCGATGATGGCGAGGGGCGTTTGTGTTGAGCTGTTCAGTGCAATGACACAATCAGCCTCAATTGTTTCGGGGATCGGGTTACCCCTGTGGTAGATGAGCAGTTTCAGTTTGCCTGTAGGCGTTTCGCTCATGTCATTCATTGTGGAGGAACGGCTACCTGCGGAACTTCTTGCGGTGGCATATTTGCTGCACCGCCAGATTCCTGCATCTGGCGAAGGGCATCCAGCAGGACCTCACTACGAATCCTGTTTTCCTCGGGGAGTTCTTGGTTGGAAGGGGCCTCGGCCAGGAGTTCATCGACGCCAACAACAGGTTCTCCGACTCGCCGTAAGAGGGCCACCAGGAGCTTTTTGATGAGATCGAGATCTGTGTAAATCTTCATCAGGAGGTCTTCTTTCTGCCCTCTTTCCTTCTTGGGACCACCACCGGCATCAGCCAGGGGGACACCGCCACTCATCTGGGCCATCATGGCCATTGAATTGGGGTCCATTCCGATGGGGGCACCAGGCTGCATCGGCATCCCGCCCATCATGGATGGATCCATCGGCATCCCAGCGCCACCCATCATAGTGGGATCCATCGGCATACCACCAGGAGGCATCGCTCCACCCATCATGGATGGATCTATTGGCATGCCACCTCCGGCTGCTGCCGGATTGTAGGCCTGGTCAGGGGTGAAGGCATGCTTTACATGAGGTAATTGCTGATCAGGATTGGTAATGTTTTTAATTCTCATTTGGTATTTAATTTTCTTAATTCGGTCGTCAAACATAAGAGGCTCCTTGGGTTAAAAAGTTTGTAAGTTATTCCAAAGTTAGAGATTTAATAGTGGCCTCGGTGGATTGTCCTACTGTCCACACGTGTGGACAGTCATCACTATTTTTTTGCCACTTTAGTTGATCACACATCCGGCACATTTACGATTGTATCAGCCGTTATTTTTCCTTGCAAAAAAGCCTTAATTGCGTCTTTTTTGGACATAAATCTTAGTGCTTCTTTCTGGTCTCTGCGTGGTCGAGTTGCCAGATAAAGGCCCGCAATATAATCCTCATCAAAGACTGTTGTGGGGGTTTTGAGTGTCGCTGGGCTGATGACGTTGCGACTGGGGAGCATGAGGTTCACGGCATCCTGGATGGCCTTTTCTGTGACCGGCACATGATATTGCATGGTGTCGCCGTCAAAGTCGGCACCGAATCCCTTGGTGAGGAGGGGATTGAGACGGACAATGTCGCCTTTGACAATCATCGGCCAGAAGGCCATGATGCCGAATTTATGCAGCACAGGGGCACGATTTACAATCACCGGGCGGATCTTGATTTCCTCTTCAATCGCCTCCCTGGCCATCGGTGTCCGTTCTTCCCATTCTTTGATGGCCTGTAAGAGGGACACACCCCTCCGCCGCAATCTGCGGATGATGAAGGGTTTATAGACCTCCCAGGCCCGATTTTCCGGCAATCCAATGTGGTCAATGTCAAAATTGGGGTCGGGGGCGATCACGGAGAGTCCCACCAGGTCCACCTGGCTGGTGAGAAGACGATTCTGCATATAACCGCTTTTTGGCTGATCGCCAATAATCTTGGCCAGGAACCCCTTGATGTTCTTTTCCTGCAAGACACGATCTTGGGGACTGACCAGACCGGCCAGGGCCTTCATGGCTGTATAGACATTGGCCCGTTCACTGTGGACATAGTTGGTTTTGGGGAGGAGTGTCTTGAGGGCCTCCACGTTCTTGAAAAGAACGTGATACAGATAATTGGCATCTTCAACCAGGGGAATTGACTGATCCGGCAAGAGATTGATGGGTCGAAATCGTGGCGGCAGGACAGGGATTTTATCCCACATCCATTGTTCGGGATGGGTGTTGGCCTTTTTGGCCCCCATCAGGTAGCTCAGCTTGCGGACAATCTTATCCCTATCTGATCCCCGTACTGTGTTTAGCTGCTTTTTGAGGGTTTCGATTTGCTGGTCGATGTTGATCCGTTTAAGGGCATTGTGGATGGCCTGTGGACCGGTTTCACCGTTGATCTCCTTTTCCCCTTTAAGGACACTCAGGAAATCGTCTTCATTGAGGTCCAGGAGGATGCGGATGGGCTGCTCCATGATGGGGTTGGGCATTGGCTCCGGTAGTTTGATGTAGGACCAACGGTCGCCGTTGTGTCCCCCGGTGAGTCGCTCATCGAAAAGACCACCCGGATAAGGCTTCAGGTTTTTCTCCACCCGGACTGTTTCGGCATTTTGAATTTCCCGGTCGCCGACCAGTTCATCGACATCCTTTCGTCCCATGCCGAAGATGTGGAATCGGTTGCTCTGCTGACGGACATTGATACCGGCAGCTCGCAGCTGGTTGATGTAGCTCTGGAAGATGAGGGGGACAGTTGGCGGAGGCGGGTCGTAGCCGCTCATATAGAGGGACCAGAATTTCTCGTTCCGCTGACCACGGACAGATGAGGCGTCCTGAAGGACGTTCACCGCTCCGTGGGCCACGAGGGCATTGGTCTCCAGAATGGCGAGGCGTTTGGCCCCTTCATCGCCGCCCTTGGCCGGTTCACCGAAGGCTGTGTAGTGCCCAAAGCCTCGGGCCTTGGCCTTGGACTCTGAGGTTTGATGGAGCCGCATGAAAAATTTAACACCGGAAAAGACAGAGGGGATCTTCTTTCCGGTGCTGGGGTCAACAACATACTCAACGCCACTGACCCCGTGTTTTTTCATTTCGTCGTAAATGAATTGCTGCCAGTCTTTGTTGGCCTCAAAATCTACCAGCTCGTAGGGCTGTCCTGTCTTGGAAGCAATCTTGCCTAAGATGGTTTCCCAAATAGAGGAGGGGTTTTTTCGGCTGATGATGCCCAGGGGTCCTTGGACGATTTCGGCTGGTTTTCCATCCGGAAGGATGGGCATCTCATCGTCAGGGAGAATTTTGGAAATGACACCCTTACCACCCCAGCGGTCGGCCAGCTTATCACCTTCTTCTGCGGGGGCAATAGCCTTGACGACGACCACAGCACCCTTGTCCGTCTTGATGGCGTGTGTCACAACCCCAGGGACATTATGCTTCCAAACAACGCTTTGATCGGTGTAGGTTCTGGCCTTTCTTTTGTGGATGCGGGCGGCTTCCGGATCGTGTTTGACTGCCAGGATGAGTGGGTCGCCGGGATTGACGGTGGTCCCAATCTTCGCTAAGCCGTTTTCGTCGATCTTCTCAAGCTGTTCTTTTTTGTAGAGGGTGGGATAGAAGGAGAGATACACCTTCTTATCGACTTTATGATCTGGAGACAGGTCCAGATCATTTTTGTACATGTGCTCACTTGCAATCCGCTTGGCAAAAGATTCTGAAATCACAAAGCCGTCCGCGAAGTTGTAGCCTCTCCAGGGAATGAAGGCGATGCGGGCATTGATTCCCAGGGCGATATCTCCTTCGGCATCGGTGAAATTGGATCGGGCGAGGAGGTCTCCCTTTTTGATCTTGTCTCCGGGGGCCACGGTGGGCATCTGGTGGAAGGGCGTCTTTCGGGCCAGGGGATGATTGACAAAGAGGTTGTAGGTCTTGGTTTCCCCACTAGCATAGCGAACGGTCACAGCATCGTCAGTCACCTTTTCCACAATGCCATCTTCTTTGGCCTGGATGGTCCCGGCAACTTCCGAGAGGAGGCGTTCGTAGGTCTGCTTCTTTTCCGGGTGGAGATTTCTTACCAGAGGTTTTTCGGGATTGATGAGGGGCAGGGCCTGGGTGATCATACGGCTGCCCATCACGGCCCGCTGACCGTGCAGGGTGCTCTTGAGCGGTAGCAGATTGGCCACCGGAGAGAAGGCGTAATTGAAGTGGGGGAGGACGTAATCGACCTCTTCAGGCTTGACCAGCGTCTGTCGGCCTTTCTGGATGGCGGCGACCAGAGGTTCTCCGCTTTCCAGTTCTCCGGGAAAGGCGATGGTCGCTGTCACCAGGTCCTTGGCGCTGACGATTTCCTTTTTTCCCGTCTTGGCGTTGATCATCTCCCGATAAAGGTAGCCGTCTTCACCAAGATAAATCCCCTCAGCCCCGTAGGAGTCCAGACCAATCTTGGCACTTTCCGGCGTGCGGATGGGGTCAATAAATCCCAGATAGGATGGGTTAACACCCCGCATTTCATCCCGCACGCTGTCGATGTTGAAGATGGCCCCTTCCCCCAGCCGACTGAATTGGAGTGCCCGGTCATAAATTTCTACGGGGTTGATCTCTTCCATTGCCCTGGCCAATCCCGAATCGGCAATCACACTGGTGATCTGGGGCGTGAAGAGATCGATAGGGATATCCTCGGCCTGCTTTGTGTGAAAAGCCTTGAAGAGGGCCTTTTTCTGCATGCTGGCATAATCTTTTTCAATGCGTTCCGCCATCAACTCGGCAGGATCCATGACCTTTTGGAATGCCAGATGGTCTCTGTCGTCAGCCAGCTCAGGATTGCGGTGGACTTCCAGGATGCGTTTCAGAGCATTGAGGACGACTCGTCCGGTGAGTGTGTCATCAGGGGCATTGACCGTCTGGGCGTTGACATGCGGCGAGAATTTGTAGCGTTTGAATTCTTCTTGGAGGGCTTGCAGATTTCCCTTATCCCCAAGGAAGCGTTTGACAATCTTTTCCTCTGCTGAACTGGAACTTTCAGCCAGCAGACGGGCGTGGATCTTTTCCCCCAGTTCTTTTTTGATCTCGTCGTCACTGATACCCAGGGCCTTAAGGAGGGGATAAACCGGTGTGATGGACTGTTGATGCTCAATGACAAAACGTTCTTTCTCCGGTTGGAGACGGATCTTAAAGACGGTCCCTGTCTTGGGTGCCGGATTGAAGTGGGCGTAAGTCCCACTGTCGTCATAGGTGACATAAACCCCTGGGCGCAACCGAAACTGGTTGGTGATTGAGTACGAGGTGCCATTGAAGATGAAAGAGTTAAGATTGGTAAAATAGGGGATTTTGGCAATGGTCTTTGTGGTCTGTGAAATGACATTGCCATTTTCATCCAGGATTTCCCATGTCCCCCGGACACGTTTGGCGATGGTCTCACCGAGGAGTACGGCCTTTGTCTGGTTTTCCGGATGGCTTATGCTGTCGTCATCGACGATGGAGACATCGCGCAGCCGGATGGTGTGCTTTCCAAATTTATAGGGTTGGATGTTCTGGAGGGCCTGAAGGACACGGGTTTCCACACGCGAACGGATGGATTTGGGGTCCCAGAGAGGCGTCAGGGACGCCGGTTGTGGGGGCTGGGCCGGGGCCGGAGTCAGGATGGTTGAGAAGGAGGGTTTCTGCGCCCGTGGGGCTGGTGGCGAAAGAAGGACTGGATTGTCAGCCATTTCATCTGATGCTATTTTTGTTCTTTTTTGTTCTCGTCAGGGGCCTTTTTGAAGACTTTACGCTTGATGACGATGATGGGTGGTGCTTGGTTGTTGACGACGTTGAGGGCTTCTTCTTGCGTTGTGAGGATCTCGTCTGGGTCTTTTGATTTTTCGTATTTGACACCTTCATTGAATTTTTTCGCTGCCCAGAGGCCCAGCAATGTCAGGTAGGCTGCCGTGTTGAGGGGATTGAGGCTCCAGGCATCGGCTTCCTTTTCCAATGTGCTGCTGACCTTTTCAATAGTCTTCTGGACTTTGACATCTCCAATAACGTCTTTATATTTCTTTTGAATTTCTTTAAGCTCTTTTTCTTTTTCCGCGATACTCATTTCGCGGAGGAGTCTTTCTGTCAGGTACCAGGTCGTCAGACCACCAGCCAGGGTCGTGGCCACGGCTGTGGGGAAAAGAAATTGCCTCTGGCTGATGATGTCCATGACGTCCCAGGACTGCTTGGCGGTTTTCTCCTCACTTTCTTTTTCAACGCTGATCACCAGAGGAGCACTTTTGACCGATTCGTCTGGACTGCGCAACCGGCTCTTTCGTAAGGCAGCACGAATGAGTCCGGTCGTGAAGCCCAGGGCTGAACCAGCCAGCAAACTGCGTGTCAGGATGTCCCAGACGTAATTACGGATAACTTCTTTCTCGTATGATGGGTCGGCCATAGCGTATATTGTTATTCTTTACTGAAAACGTGAGGCTGAGACATAAGAAGATTTTTCTTGGTTGGATTCAATTCCCTGTAGGGAACAATCCATTCCAGATAGACGGAAGGATAATTGCTATGTTCGGAATGATTGAAATGGCGATAGAGGATGATGTACCAGCCGTTAATGCAGCGATCCACAATCTCTTGATACTTTTGTCGCTGTGCTGGATCACTGAGGTCAAACGTTTCAGAGAAAAAGTCGTAAGATGTGAATGTGTAACGATTCCATTCCGCGTCTTTCATCAGGAATGCTGGACCACGGAAGGGCATCCCCAGGTTATCCGCCTGATCAAAGTAAAGCGGGAGTCCCCGTGTTTCATCCGTTTTTCCATTCAAGGATTCGTAATACTTGAGAATGCTCATAAAGCAATGGCCCGTCGTCCCGGATTTGTTGCATCAACAACCTTATCTTGATTGGCCTGTTCAGCAGCCTCCTGGAGCCGAATGAATTGCTTCATGGACTCAATGCGCTTATCAAGCTCGTATTCCTTTTTGGCCAGGTTCTGGATGGGATCGAGAACCTTTTTGACGATGGGATAGAGGATGGTTCCCGCCCCACCGGCGATAGTTCCTGCTAAGAGAAAGGGTGTGATTTGCTGCCAGATGTCAAGGTCATGCTGGCGCTGACGAAATTTGTCCAAGATAATGTTTGAGATGAGGGCCGTTGGCAGGAGTGTGGATGCCAGATTGCCGAAGCCGAAACTGGCATCAGCGGTCTTAACAAACTGACCGCCCTGGTCAAAAATATCGGCAGTCTTTTCCAGAAGTTCAGCGGCTTTTTCTGAGTCATAGCCCTGTTGTGCACAGTAAGTGAAAAATCCTTCTAGAAAAGCCTGTTGGTTGGAAGTATATTCAGAAGCCATACGTCAACTCTTTTGTGAGGTGAGCGATTAATCTCGGTTTATTGGCGCAAATAATATCTGACAGATATTTTCTGCAATCAAGGGCAAGTCTGCAGAAGTCCCATGTTTGGCCCACTGACAGATGGCATCCCCCAGGTAATACCCTGGACCATAATTGGCTGGATGGACAGCTTGAGCAAACGCACCGGATGCCATTTTAATATGAAGTGTTTTGAGGCCGTTTAGTGACTCATCCTTAGTATTATTTAAATAATAACATGAGACGCAGCCTTTTAAAAAAGTCGTAACAGTTTTGGCTGCTTGCTTGATGGTGTCGTTAGGAGAGAGGAGTGCCTGCTTGAGTTTATGGGTTGCCTGTTCTGTGGGAAAGGCTTCGGCTTGTTTGCCAACATAACGTTCCCAGTTATTGAAGAAGTCCTGCTTTTCTTTATCTTCCTTCATCTCTTCAATTTTTTCTGGGGTGACTTTGGGCGGACGGTTGGTGGCAAATACGTTGGTGTGGATGGGTCCAGGTTGCAAGATCCCCATCGGTCCATGTTCTTTTATGTTGAAAATGGCCCCCAGGATTCCAGGGGCTGCCAGACCGGTTGCCAGGCCATAAATAAGAAGCTTGCGGGCAATTTTCTTGGCTTTTGTATCCGGCTCGCCGACAATCAGACGGGACAGCAAATACCCTGACCCAGCCCCCATCAGCCCACCGATGAGAATGCTGGCCAGGGGCGATGCAAAAATGGGGGCCTGGTAAGTGAGGGCACTCGGGAGAAAACCACTCAATTCCAGTAAGGTCGTGAGCGGGCTTGCCATCACAAACTGGTTGCGGCGTTGGTTCCAGTAAATGGGATTCTGCTCTGCTGCCTGCTTGCTGAAGAGCCTCTTTTTGAGGGCCGGGTACTCGCGGTACTCATCGACAAAGATGAGACCTCTTGGGATTTGTTCCTGCCAGGCTCTTTTGTCCTCAGGCGTATAATCTCCATCCACAAAGATGCGATGGTTGGCCAGTCCGATATAGCTGGTTTTCTCCAGGGTGCTAACAGGCAGCTCCAGGAAGGCCACTTTCACGGCAAAGGCTGGTTTACGATGCTGCTGGACAGCTTGCAAAATATGGTTGGTGCTGAGTAACCACTGCTTCATTGCTGTTGCTGCTTCGGTTTATAATTGGCTGGAATAATGGTTCCTGCCGCCCAATCAAATTTTTCTTGCACAGAAATTTTATAGGGTGCTTCAGAAAGGATGCAAATATGCGTATCAATCCCTTTGCATTTTCCGGTTATTCGTAGAAAAGGATAACAGGAATTGGGGCCGAAAAGCATGACCGCCGTCTTATCGTGAACGATAATATCCCCAGGCTTGATTCCATAGTTGTAGTCAAGGATGAAGGACTTTGGAGAATCCCCAAATTTAATAAACTCTTCAATTTCTTCTTCTTCATCTTCTTCCTCGTCATCTTCTTCTTCATCGTATTCCTCATCCTCCTCGTCAGGTTCCATTTCCTCAATTTCATAGCCATCTTCGATAAGTTCATTTTCGACACGAATCACACCGGATAGGTTGACCGGACAAGCGGAGGCCGTCCACAGCCACTGGATGGTGGGATATTTGTTCTGGGAACTCTCGTCGAAGAGGGGAAGGAGCTTATCTAGCGTCAGGGAGGTGGCGTAATTGAAATGGCAACCGTCGATGGGGCCACCGACGATACTGCCGACACAGGGAAAGACCATGAATGTAATCTGGGCACCTTCTTCGTAAAAAAAAGGTGTCACCAGGACATTGAATGCCGGGCAGCGGGGATTGGCATTGATGATGGCCGCGTAAATCCCTTCCAGGATGGTTTTGATAACGTCCTTGACATTTTGAAACTGCTCGGGTGGAATATCAGCAAATTGATCAGGGAGTTTGTTACTCATGGCGGAGGGCTGGCTGGTGACCACGAAAACACGAGCAACACGTCGAACGGTATCGGGAGTTGTGAGGGCATAAAGATGTCCTGTGTTGTTCTGCGTCATTGTTCTTTCTCCGAAATTCCAAGAGGATAATCTTCATGGAAGGCGATGAAGGCGGGTGCCCGTAAGGCACCAGAAGGAAATTTTTCCTGGGCGGAAACCCGTGCAACGCGACCAATGTAGTCTTGTTTATTGAACCACATATCGCTCCGTAACTCATCCGAGAGACCGGTACCTACCCTTCCGACGGGAGTTCCCTGTGGTTCCCAGCTATACAGAAATCCACCGGCAACACCGCGATATTTCCCCTGGCCTGGGAAAATATCCACGATATAGACATCATGCTCCGGACGTAATTTAATCTTCCAGCTTGGGCCGGAAGGAAAATGAACCACAATTCCTTCTTTAGTCAAAGGATGCTGGTTGTTTTTAATCTGGGTTAGCAGCCTTGTGGCTTCTTTGGTGGGATATTTTTCTACAGAGTGGAAGACATCATTTGGCAGGTAATCTGTAATTTTTTCAAGATGCCGATACCGATTCTGATATGGCTCGGTGGCAGCCGCTCCATTGACCTGTTCGACATCAAACAGGGCGATGCGGGGCTGGAGATTTTCGTTTTTTAAAATCCAGCGTGACTGGCGGGGCGTTGAATTCAGGAGGCGATTGATGGTCTGGGGATTAACCGCCTGTCCGTCTTTTGTCACGGCGTAGATTTCTCCCCGCAAAACAGTATTGGTGTATTCTTTGGGTAAGCCAGGAATACGGATTTTTTTACCAAAAATACGTTCGGTATGGACAATCGGCTTGCCGTCGGTACTAATTCGATATGAATAAACCTCAACATTCCCATCCTGATCGATATGGATGAGGCCCGAGGCCCCGTCGATTTTAGGCTGCACAATGGCGTCTTCAGGAAGGTTCACGAGGTGCTCTTCTACTTTAATTTGGAGTTTTTTTTTCCAAAGGGTAAAGGTTTCTGTGGTGTAACATTCCTCAATAGCCAATTCTTATCCTTGGTCTTGATCAGAACAAATCGTTCTGGATGTCGTTTATGAGCGATAATGAATTCAATTTTATTGTCTGAAATGTCGGTAATGATGACATGCCCTTTGTCGGCGATTCCGACCTGGCCCTTCCCATAGCCCTCAGTGATTTCACCTTCAAAATCTTTGTAGTCATAGGAGTGGAGCGGCTGGAGAACAGCCAGGTGTTTTTCTCCTGGCTTGGGCAGGCCCTTGGGGACGGCCCAGCTCACCAGGCCATGCTCTTTGGTGCCAAACCGCAGGTCATAATGTTCTCCGGCGCGGTCGGCCTTATGCTGGTGGAGCACATACGTAATGGCATCCCCCACAGGAAGCTGGCTCCAATCTCCGTATTCATCACGATCCGGGATGCCAACGGCATCTTCATCGGAAGATGGCTGACGCTCCTCTGCCCGTTTATGGGGAGCCTCTTCAGCAATTACAAGGATAAACTGAGGCAAGAAACGAGAATGAGGCGAAGGCGGCAATCCGTAAGCCTTGCGAAGTTTGGTCAGCTCCTGACTGCTGACGCCAAAAAACCATATATACCTACGAGAGCGTGGATCCTTCCAGCGCTGCAACCGATGGAGATAGAAGGTAACGGACCGACCTTTCTCACGAAAGTTTTCCGGCCCACCAATAGATCGTAATTCGTTGTCTTTAATAACCAGGATATATCCATCGTCATTGGGTGTCAATCCATATTGATTCCCAATAATCTTAGTGAAGGCATGACATAGGTCTTTAGGAATATCAATGATGACTTCTCGCCCTTTGTGAATCTTGAGTGTCCCCACAAGGGGGATGGCTTTGGTTTTAGCGGAAGCACTGAATTTGAACATTGGCTAATCGTTTACGTTGAGGATGATGGCGACGGCCTGATTTTCATAGGTGCGGTACACAGAGAATTCTCGGATAACTGGTTCGGGGGAATTATTGACTTTCCATCTCCCTTCCATCTTGTAACAGAATGGGTAATGGTCTGTGGCACAAAGGTGTTTGAGCTGTGCAATGGTTTCTCCGTCTAACCATTTGGCCAGGCCAGATCGAATAACTTCATTCCTCCCGGCATTTAAAAATTCTAACATTCCTGGCGAGGCATCCATAATCATGTCCACATCACTGTTGCAGTTGGCAATCAGGACTTTGACCGGAGAATTAAAGAGAATATCCCTATAAATCTGCTCATATCCAAGCTCCACCTTTGGTGGTATAGTTCGGGGGTCCTGATTGTTCGCAAGGATAAAACTGTGATAAATCGCCAGAATTCCCAGGATCAGAATGCTGAGGACAGTGATGATCTTGAAGACAAGGGTATCAGAATTGGCGTTTGTGTTCATTTATGACTCACCTCGTTGCGAAGTGTCTTCGTCATGATAATCAACATGGTAATGTGTTTCGTTTTTGAAAATGGTGATTCCGGGAAACCGTGAATCTTTAAAGATGGTTAGCAGTTGATAGAGATCCTTCATGACAGTCCCCATATCAGGCACATATCCGGCAGCGAAAAAAGAGATTCCCGCCATCGCCAATTCCGGGATATTAGGCCATTGAATGGCAGAAAAAAATGCCGCCAGCACTCCCACACTGCATCCGGCGATAATTTTCCACGCTGATGTGGCCAGAGGCTCTTTTCGTTGATGAGAATCGCAGATGATCTTTAGAAAGACGCTCAGCCCTCCTAAGATGAAGCAAAGGAGATAGATTGGCGAGGAATGATTCATCGGAAGAAATATCGGCGGAATAGTTCAATCTTGAAGGTGCTGGTACGTTCATTGCGGCAATTCTCCCAGGACAGTTCGCCCATCCACCTGTTGCAGACCACTCCCAGATGAATAAGCTCGACCGGCAAATAGCAGGTTAGATGCTCCGGCCAGCGCAACAGATACTCCATATCATAGGAGGCTGCGGTTGTGTATTTATGTTCCTTGAAGGGAGGGCATTGGGTATGTCTGGGGTCAAGACTATGGACAAGACAGAAGAAACCGATTCCTACGGTTCCATGTTCCAGAGGGATCTCCTCCACAGGAGGCAGAGAAGCATTTTTGCGAAAATCAGTCCACAGGCGTCGGAAGGCTCCGTGGAGATAGCCTTTCTTCAAAAGATCAAACGGAACATCGTTTACTACAATTATATCACTATCCAAAAACAGCCACCAAACATTTTCGCCGGGGTCGGGACCAGAATAAAGTGCATCATTAAGCCCGGCGGCTTTATTAAAAACACCGTGCGTATAGAATTTATCAGTAATATGCTGGCGGATACGATAATCCGCTTTTTTTATTGCATTAATATGTTCCTGCGTTTTTTTATCTTCCGGCGATGTAATTAATGTCCATGTTGTGAAATTCCTTTGCAGGATGTAGGGTGTGATGTATTCTAACTCGTCTGGGTAATTAACACTGACTGTGAAGATGTGCAGCTCTTGGTCTTGTGATGATCGCATAGTGGTTTAAATTTTCCCCGATAGCAGTACCCGTGATCCGTAAGATAAATCTGCTCAACCTCCACACCTTTTTTCCAGTGCCAGAGGACTGTCCAGCCAAATTGCCATTGGACGTAAGTTGTGTACTCAAGCTGAGTAATGTCAGCCAGGCAGCCATTCTCAATTCCGTAAATTTGCTGATTGACGAAGCTCACAGGCTGGACGGACATACGATGTGAATGGCCGACAACAATAGTCTTGCCGAATTTTTCGGCCTGAGTGCGGGCACTCATTCCTGGATATTTTCTGAGATCATGCCCATGTGAAAAGACAATGGGATAGTCACCGTTAATAATTTCATAAGGTTTATTATAGGGAAACAATTTAACTTTGTGCTTATCCAGGTCAAGCAATGTTGTCCAGCTAAGCTCGGACATCTGGGATAATTCGGGAACTTTATTCCAGATGAATTTTTTAAGTCGCTCCTCATGATTTCCTTCGGAAAAAAAGATCTTGCTTTTGGGGTGCAATTTTCGCAGATGATGGATGAAGCGTCGAGCCAGATAAAGTTCCTGAGGAAAAGACAGAAGGCGTTCCGGATTTTTCAGGAATTTGGATAGGGGATAGGCATCGCAGAGATCACCCAGGATGTGGATGTAATCGGGCTTGAGGTCTTTGCAAAAGTTGAAAAAAGTATTGACGTAGCTTTGGTTGTGAAAAGGGATGTGCACGTCGCTGATGACAACGTGGCACAGGATGCTTTTACTCATGCAAACAGATCTCCTCTGCACAATTGATCAGCCACACGGTGAAAATCTTCCACGTTAAAAAACTTCATTGTGAACTGGGGGAAACAAGTCTGGTAAAACTCTTCCAGGTCGGCTTCAAATTGTTTCCATTGCTGGGGGTCTTTTGTGGTATGCCATCGTCCGTAGGGCAGAATCACGTTTTGTGTCCTGCGCATAAAAAAGTAAACAGGATGGAATTTGGTTTCCCACTCAAGTGTCAGGGGGAGGAGATGTTCCCATTCGTGGCTGTCGGGGCGAAGAGATTTGATGTAGAAGAGAATCAAGGACGGCGGGCAATCGGTGATCAGGACATCCACACCCTGCCGCAAAATGCGATATTCATCAGCTATCTGTCGTCCCCACAATTCATATTCCTCATAAAATGTGGGACGATTGCGACCTTCATAATGCCAGTAACGGCAGCGCTCCGGAAGCAATTCACTTGAAGATTTCGGATTGATTTTGCGATAAGCCGCAAAGAACGCAGACGCAGCAGTCGTTTTTCCTGATCCTGGGATTCCTGTAAAACAGACGCGGACTTGTGGCTGTTGGTGTGAACTGCACATGTGAACACTACCATTCTTTGCATCTGGACAAAACTATCCATATGGGAATGTCACGCTCTTAAAACATTTATTATGGACAGAACCATAATTCGCGCAAAATTCTTATGTGGCATGTAAAAAAAAGCAGGACCACAATCTATATGTTGTGGCCCTGCCGCTGTGCTCAACAAATAAAAAACCGTCACACGTAGTACAGGGAAACACCCATCTGGGAAACACCCATCTCTGTCATGACAATAGGATCTCTCCAGCGATTATTTTTCTTCAGTTCAAGGGCCACATCGACCCACTGCTTATGCCGCCACATATTTTCAGGGTTATTCTGTGCGGCAAGGGATTGGTTTACTTCCAGAGGCCGATATTTCTCAAAAGGATCACAGCTCATTTCCTGTTGAAAGATGTCTCGTCCCCAGTCAAGCCATCGCTCTGTGCAGGTTGTGAGTTTTGCCCCATCAGCCTTCGTCACGAATGTGTACTTTGAAAATGTTTGAAAGACCTCACCGAATGCCGCAATGCGATTTTCTGCGATATAAATGGGGCCATTCGTATTGACCGGGAAGCCCTGGCGCATCCACACCATAATAAGGCGGCCATTTTTCAGCTTTTTAATGAAGGCTGGTGCTCCATCCCGATGGAGAACCCCATGCTGATACCAGGCGAGGATGTTCCGCTTTTTATCAACAACGGCTGGGCCATCTGTTCGATGCAGCTGTCCACACGTGTGGAAAAAATGGGACCCGTCTTCTAAGATCACGGTTGGCTTGCCGATCTCCAAACGATGGCGGACGCCGTAATACCAAAATTCATAATTGCTGCCCCAGATGATAGCGGGGCCATCGGCACGGTGTCTGTAGCCCCATGCCCAGTATTCCTGGTACGGTTTGCCGTTTTTAGTTCCGACCAGAGCGGGGCCATCAGGGCAATGCAAAATGGAGTCCAATCGGCATTCTTTCTCGACCACAAGCGATTCCATACCAAAGTCCTCCTGAGAAAAACAGAAATGGCAGTTACCATACCCACAGTATTATTACGCATATAAGCGTATTATTTAGTACACTTACTTAATATTTAAGTAATTTACGTCATAACTAAATGATGCGTGGAGGTACACATCCCATGAAAAACGAGATGATCAATACCTATGCCGAATTGTGTCGTATGTTTAAGGTCACGTTGCAGAAAAGCAACCGTAAGGCCATTTCCCGTATTTTTTCTGCCATTATTTATCCCAGAACGGTGATCTCAAAGCTTGTTCTGATGTTTTATAAGTACATGTACTGTGACCTGGATGAGGAGACCAGCGCATATTACGAAAAGATGCTGGAGAACCTCATCCGGAATGGTGATGTTCTGCCTAACAAACTGACACCAGCAGATTTACGGAAGGTGATGTTACATATTTACCAGGTTTCTGAGGAAAAGGAAGAAAGGAAGGAGCAAAAAGAATGAGTCACATGATCAAGGGAACGCTGAAGTTGGATCCGAGGATTGCAGAGCAGGTCTGCAAAAAGCACAACCTTAAATGCGGCATTGGTTCGATCTCGTTTTACAACGACAAGGCCGAAGGTTTTTGGTTTGAACTGCCCGGATGGCGGTATCCGGTGGTCATCACAAAGGATGGCATTTTCTATGACAATTACGGAGGTAATTGGGGAGATGAAAAGGAGCTAATCAATTTTTATAAGGAGTACACCAAGGAGGTACTGGCATCTGCCAACATGTACGTTGTGCAGGAAAACGTCAATGAAGATGGAACCATTGAGATTATCGCTGAGGAGTATTGATTTCCATCAGACAACAGGAGGACACACATGCGAAGGATCATCATCAAAATCACAATGGATGGCTTCCAGATTGAAGCCGACGGCTATGTCGGAAAATCCTGTGAGCTATCCACAATGAGAATTGCATCGGCATTGGGTATCAAGCAGGAGGAGACATTCAAGGAAGAATATTACCTGGATGACCAGACTGTGGAACAGCACATCTCGGATCATAGTGAGGAGGACAAGTGATGAAACTAAATATCGACAAATACATCGCCGCCGGATATTCAGGAATTTGGATTTCCAGCCTTGAACCGGATGCAACCTACCTGACAATCCAAAAGGAGGTCAACATCCTGAAGCAGCGGACAGAAATGAATCTGTTCAAGTGGACCATCACCCAGGACTGGGGACAGGGCAATGACCCACCGCTGATGGTATTTGACAAGCCTCCGGCATCGGAGAATGCCGTTTGTGTTTTACAGTACTTCCATTACTTCGTTAATAATCCTGAAATCTGCCAGCGTTTATTGGATGCCGTGAATCGCGGTAAAATCCAGGGCATTCACTGGGTCGTCTTGGCCCCGCATGAAAAGGTGCCTGCAGAGCTGGAAAAGTACTTTCTGGTGCTGGAGGATCAGCCGCCCAGCGTCGATGAGCTTTATAAGATTGCGTATGATTTTAATGCCCAGGAACGCCTGGGACATACTCCTGAAGAACTGATGACTGTGGCCGAAGCCGCCAAAGGTCTGGGTTCTAATGAGGCTGAAAATGCCTTTGCCTTTTCTATCGCTGAAAAGCGGAAACTGGATGTGGAGCTGATTAAGCAGCTGAAGGTTTCGTCGCTGAAGAAGCACGAATCCATTGAGATTGTCTGCCCCACACAGGGATTTGAATCCCTTGGTGGCTTAAAGGCTATTAAAGACTTTTGCCTTAAGTCATTAATGGCAATGACTTCTCAGAAGAAGGCAAAACCCAGAGGCGTCATCCTCCTGGGCGTGCCAGGTACAGGCAAAAGTGCTCTGGCTAAAGCCTTAAGCTACGAGACCAAAATTCCTCTGCTCAATTTGAATTTGGGTGGTCTCTATGGATCGCTTGTCGGCCAAACGGAAAGCAACGTGCGGCGGGCCTTGCGCATTGCCGACGCTGCTGCCCCGTGCATCCTGTTTATTGACGAAATCGAAAAGTATGTCGCTGGCTTAGCTTCCAGTGGCAAAACAGATAGTGGTGTAACATCACGTTTGATTGGGACCATGCTGTCATGGATGAATGACCATGAAAGCGAGGTATACCTGATCGCTACCTGCAACGATTTCCAAAAGTTGCCGCCGGAATTCAGCCGGGCCGAGCGATTTGATGCTATTTTCTTCTTTGATATTCCGTCTCCTGAGGAGAAGGAAGTCATCTGGGATATTTATCTGGACTACTATGAAATTGAAGATCGCAATCGACCCAATGATAGCGGCTGGACAGGTGCCGAAATCAAAAGCTGCTGTCGGCTGGCCAATCTCCTGGATATTTCCTTGGAAGAGGCTGCCGCCTATGTGACGCCGGTTGCCCGATATGCAGATATCGGTGAATTGCGCAAGTGGGCCACCAATCGGTGCCTGTCGGCTTCCTACCCAGGCATTTTTGTCGGGGAAAAGCCGCCCGCTAAACTATCTAAGAGAAAGATCCATAGCGCTGATAATTAAAAGCGTTAATTGGGATTTTTCTTCTCATGTCCAAGAGGCGACAGTGCTGGGGCAACCCGGCGCTGTCGCTTTTTTCTTTTTCACCCAACATGAAGGACACCAGCATGATCCAGAAAAATGTTGTGGCCAATGCCGACGACCTGATGGATCTTGTATCCAAAGCCATCACCTGCAAGGTGCGTCGGGCGCTTGAAGAGCATCGCTACGAACGTCAAACCTACTATCGATCTGTAGTGGATGTGGAATTGACCAGCGACACAGTCGAGGTCCTGGTGGCATTTGCCGAGGAAGTCACTGACATTCCCTTAATGTGGCAGCAGTGTTTGGAATATGATACCACCTTAATTTATGAGCTGGCTAAAATAGAACGACTGGAAGATAACATTTTCCGGGTGACGTATAACGTTTATGTGGAATGAGGACAAAAGCAATGGCGCGAAAATTCGAGGACTTCACAGGAGTGAAGATGGAATTTCACTGGCTGGGGACATCACGGACGTTTTCCGATGACAAAATTCAGCAAGTCGCAAGCTTGTATTCAGCAGAGGAAAAGCTGCTTTCACTCCGCAAGAAAATTGTTCCTAAGGTGGATGTTTATTCAGAATTAACTTCTGTCAAAAATGCTATTAGAAAATATTGGGTGAATTCAACATTGTCGTACATTGAAAAGGGCGTGCGGCTGCTTCCCATTGATGCAATTTCGTCATTTGATAGGACGATGAGTGAATATCGGGAACAGCTGCGTGATCTGGCCCAACAATTCCGCGCTCAGCTTCCACATATTGTGGAATTGGCACGGGCACAATTGGGCGCACTTTTCGATAGTGAGGAATATAATATTGACGGTGACTGTTTCGATGTAAACTGGAAATATCTTTCCCTGAGCGTTCCAGAGTATATCCAATCACATCGGGAGGTGTATGAACGTGAAACAGAAAGATTGCGCCAGCAGATCGAAGAGGTTATTCTTCTGGCAAAAGCAACTTTCCTGGAGGAGCTGAAAGAGCTGACCGGACATTTGATTGAACGTCTGACGCCAGAGGATGGAAAGGTTAAGCGGTTAAGACGGGAGGTTATTGAAAATTTCCATACATTTTTTGAGCGATTTAAATCGCTAAATATTGCCAATGATCAGGAACTAACTCAGATCATTGAAGAGGCCAAGAAGATTATTTCTGGAACTGATGCCCAGACATTACGAGAAAATACTGCCTTCGCCGAGCACATCCGCAATCAAATGGCTGCCGTCCATGAAAGCGTAGACAAGGCACTCAGTGATCCGGATCTTGTTTCTGTGGTGCGAAGGCGAATCATTTAAA
>Ga0116165_1000422_pt1 | contig 36044 bp, 38 predicted proteins | sample AD_JPNMR1_MetaG_FD_89885 | JGI IMG/M metagenome (GOLD analysis project Ga0116165, IMG submission 89885) | Active sludge microbial communities of municipal wastewater-treating anaerobic digesters from Japan - AD_JPNMR1_MetaG | ecosystem: Engineered > Bioreactor > Anaerobic > Digestate | place...
ATAGTTACAGAAATCTTGAAGAAAGTTATCAGAGTTATATAATTCAATTGAATAGTTTTAAACTTGCTGAAAGAAGGGTAGAAAGTACAGATTTATTACTTCAGGCAGGAAGAGCAACAACAAGGGACCTGCTTGAAGCACAGGATGCATATTTATCTGCAAAAAATAATGTTATTAATTCAATTGTAAGTTTTATACTTGAATATTTAAATTTTCTTTACACAACAGAAAAACTTGAAATTGATGAAAATGGTATATGGAAAGGAGATATAAATGAAATACTTAAGACCTTTTAAAAATAGAATATTTTTGGGCTTTATTTTAATACTCATTTTAATTTCTGTTTTTTATTTTTTCAATTCAACAGATAAACAATCAAAAGACATAGTGACATATAAAGTTAAAAAAGTTGATTTACCTATAACAATTCATGAATCAGGAAATCTTGTTGCTTTAAAATCAACAAAAATTACAAATCAGGTTCCTGGAAGAAGAACAATCCTTGAAGTTGTTGATGAAGGGACTGAAATTACTGAAGAAGATGTTAAGAAAGGGAAGGTACTGGTAAAACTTGATTCTGATGACCTTGAAACTCAAAGAGACCAAATGGAGATAACAGTTGAAAACAGTTATGCAAGTTATTTAAATGCACAGGAAAACCTTGAAATTGTTAAAAAAGAAAATGATAGTATGATAAAAGAAGCAGAATTAAAAGTTACATTTGCAAAGATGGACCTTGAGAAATACCTTGGTGCTTCTCTTGCAAATGAAGTGATAGAGAAAAAAAATAAAAGAGAAAATATTGATTATAAAGAGATTATAAACAGTGAAAAACTTGGAGGAGAGGCATTAAATAAGAAAAGACAACTTGAAAATAATATTGACCTTGCAAAAGAAGAAGTTATAAGAGCACAGAACGAACTTGAATGGAGTAAAAAACTATCTGAAAAGGGTTATATTACCAAAAATGAACTTGAAGCAGACCAGTTATCTTTAAAACAAAAAGGAGTTAATCTTGAACAGGCACAATTATCATTTCAACTTTTTGTTAATTATGAATTTCCTAAAAATTTAGAACAATTATTATCAAACTATACAGAAGCAGTTGCGGAACTTGATAGAACAAAGTCAAAAGCAAAATCAAGATTAATTCAGGCAGAATCAGATTTAAAAAGTAAAAGGGCTGCATATAAGTTAAACGAAAAACGACTTACTGACCTTGAAACAAATATAAAAAATTGTACTATAGTTGCAACTGCTCCTGGTTTTGTTACATATTCAACTTCTGCAGGTAGTTTCAGAGCATTGATTCAAGGTGTTCAGATACAACCTGGGGCAACTGTTTGGCAATCACAAGAATTACTGGTATTACCTGATTTTAATTCAATGGGTGTTGATGTTAAAGTTCACGAAGCAAGCATTCAGAAAATTTCATTAGACCAGATTGCAAATGTTAAAATTTCTTCAATCCCAAATAAGGTTTTTAAAGGTAAAGTTGTTCAGATTTCAAATATGCCAGACCAATCATTAAAATCATTAAATCCTGATGTAAATGTTTATGTAGTAAAGGTGGAATTGATAGATAAGGATAAAGCAATGAGACCTGGTATGAATGCAGATGTTGAAATACTCTTAAAAGAATTAAAAAATGTTATAGCAATTCCAATTGTTGCAGTTAATTTTGAAAAAGGACAGGCATATTGTGAGGTACTTGAAGGGAAAAATATTGTCAGAAGAAATGTTAAACTTGGCGAAAGTAGTGAAACAATGGTTGAGGTAAAAGAGGGATTAAAAGAAGGAGATGTTGTTGTTTTAAGTTATAAAGGACCAACAAAAGGGACAGTCAAAAAAGAAGAAATGGCAGAGAAGGGGAAAATAGAAACAAAAACACCTGAAAAAGAAATTAAAAAATGAGTAATGAGAATAATTCAATAATAATAATGAGAGGTGTTAAAAAAATTTATGACCTTGGAGAAGTAAAAGTTCCTGCTTTAAAAAATGTAAATCTTACAGTAAAAGAGAAAGAACATATTTCAATTATGGGACCTTCTGGAAGTGGAAAGACAACTCTTTTAAACATAATTGGATGTCTTGATAAACCGACAGAAGGAGAGTATTTTCTTGACAGTGTAAATATAAATCAACTTGATGATGACAAACTTTCAGAAATAAGAAATAAAAAAATTGGCTTTGTTTTTCAGAATTATAATCTTATTCCACAGTTGAATGTAATTGAAAATATTGGTCTTCCTTTGATTTATAGAGGGATAGAAGAGAAAGAAATAGTTGAGAAGGCAAAATATTATGCAAATCTTGTAGGTCTCGGTGATAGAATGTATCACAGACCTACTGAACTTTCAGGAGGCCAGCAGCAGAGAGTTGCGATAGCAAGGGCACTTGTAAATGAACCAGTTATGTTACTTGGAGATGAACCAACAGGAAATCTTGATACAAAAACAGGAAAAGAAATAATGGAAATATTCATAAAATTAAATGAAATGGGCAGAACAATTGTTATAATTACTCATGACCCAAAGATTGCTGAATATGGTCAGAGGGTGGTAAGAATTTTGGATGGAGAAATAATAGATGAGAGGTAAAATCTACTATTTATTAAGGATTATTAAAATTGGTGTGAAAAATATATTTCTTCATAAATTAAGGTCACTTCTAACAATTCTTGGCATTGTTTTTGGAGTTGCATCAGTAATTGCTATGCTTGCAATAGGAGAGGGAGCAAGTTTTGAAGCAAGGGAAAAAATAAAAGAACTCGGGAGTCAAAATATTATTGTGAGAAGTGTAAAACCACCAGAAACAAGAATAACCCAGGAAGCTACAACATTTGTAAGTGTTTACGGTCTTTTAGAAAATGATTATAAGATGATAAAAACTATCCCTTCAGTTGACCTTATAGTTCCTACATGGGAAATGAAAGAAGAAATGCGATATATGGAAAAAAGTATTAAGGGAAGGATTGTATGTACATATCCTGAATATAAAGATGTTATGAATATTGGTCTTGAAATGGGAAGATTTTTAACACAGATTGATATTGAATTGATACAACCCTATGCTGTTATAGGTTATTCTATCAGAAAAAGTTTATTTCCAACAGAAGACCCCATAGGCAAAACAATTACAATAAGAAATTACAGTTTTAAAGTAATAGGTGTTGCAAAAGAAAAGGGAGTTACAACAGGAACAACAGGATTTGCTGCTGAAGATGTTAATTTTGATGTATATATTCCGTTTACAACAGGAAGGTCTTATTTTGGCGAGTTTGAAATTGCTTCAAAAGAAGGGCCTGTTTCAAAATGGGAGAGAAACTGGGTTAAGTACCATAGATTTATAGTAAGAGTGAATAATACCGATAAGATTTTGACAACTTCTGCGATAATTGAAAATATATTAAAAATAAATCACAAAAAAGATGATTATGAAATTCTTGTTCCTTTACAACTCTTGCTTCAGGCAGAACATACAAAAAGAATTTTCAATATAGTTTTAGGTTCAATTGCTGCAATTTCACTTATAGTTGGTGGTATTGGAATTATGAATATTATGCTTGCTACAGTTACTGAAAGGACAAGAGAAATTGGTATAAGAAGGGCTGTTGGTGCAAAGAGAAAGGACATAATAAGTCAATTTTTACTTGAAACAGTTATATTATCTTCAGTTGGTGGTTTTATAGGGATATTACTTGGTATTTTAATACCTAAACTTGTGACAAAATTTGCTGGTATGACGACTGTTATAACATGGTGGTCAATTGCTCTTTCTTTTACAATTTCTGTTGGTGTAGGAATAACTTTTGGTATTTATCCTGCAAGGAAAGCAGCATATCTTGACCCAATACAGGCATTAAGATACGAGTAAATTCTATCTGATTTGAAAAAAAATATTTTAAGGTTTATAATGTTTTCCTTAAATTGAAATTAATTTAAAAAGGAGAAAAAATGTTAAAATATTTCTTTGAACCTGAAAGTGCGTGTTTGATAGGTGCTTCAACTAATCCAGAAAAACTTGGATTTAAAATTTTAAAAAATCTTATAGATGGTGGATATCAAGGTAAAATTTTTCCAGTAAATCCAAAAGCAGATACAATTCTAAATCTTAAATGTTATAAAAATGTTTCAGAAATACCCGATTCTGTTGATTTAGCCATTATCGTAATACCATCTGAATTTGTTTGTGATGTAGCAGAACAATGTGGTAAAAAAGGAGTTAAAGGACTTATTGTTATTTCAGCAGGATTTAAAGAAACAGGAAAAGAAGGGAAAAAAAGAGAAGAAAAATTAAAAGAAATTGTTAAAAGATATAAAATGCGACTTATTGGCCCAAATTGCCTTGGAATTATAGATACAAAAAATAAGTTAAATGCTTCTTTTGCTTTTGAAATGCCACCAGAAGGAAAGATTGCTTTTATTACTCAATCAGGTGCTCTTGGAACTGCTGTTTTGGACTGGGCAGTTAAAGAAAATATAGGACTTTCTAAATTTATAAGTTTTGGGAATAAAGCAGATGTTTCTGAATCTGACTTAATTGAAGAACTTGAAAATGACCCTGATACAAATGTTATTCTTCTTTATCTTGAAGGGGTAAGTGATGGCAGGAGGTTTATTGATATTTCAAAAAGAGTCAGCAGTAAAAAGCCAATAATTGTTGTAAAATCAGGAAAGACAGAAAGTGGAACAAAAACAGCAACTTCCCATACAGGTTCTTTATCAGGTTCAGATACTTCATTTAATGCAGCAACAAAACAGTCAGGGATAATAAGAGCAGATACGGTTGAAGAACTTTTTGATTTTGCAATGATTTTTTCATATCAACCAGTTATAAAAGGGAATAGAATTGGTATTGTTACAAATGCAGGTGGACCATCAGTAATGGCTGTTGATATGATAGAAGAAACAGGACTTAAACTTGCAGAGTTTTCAAATGATACTATAGAAAAACTAAAGAGTTTTTTACCTCCTGCTTCAAATATTCATAATCCTGTTGATGTTTTAGGAGATGCACAGGCAGATAGATATGAAAAGGCAATTGAGTGTGTGATTTCCGATGAAAATGTTGATAGTATTATGGCTATTTTAACTCCTCAGGTAACAACCCAGATAAAGGAGACAGCAGAGTGTATTGTAAAAATATCAAAAAAATATGATAAACCAGTAATTGCCTGTTTTATGGGTGGGAAAAGGGTTGAAGAAGGAATTAAGATTTTGAGAGAAAATAAAATTCCAAATTATTTTTCTCCTGAAAGAGGTATAGTTTCTTTTAAAGCAATGTTTGATTATAAAAAAAGAATTGAAGAAAAATCAAAAGGAAGTATTGTTGAGTTTAAAGTTCAAAAGGAGAAGGTTAAAGAAAAAATAGATTATTTTAAAAAGCAACATATAAATGTAATAGGAGATGTTGAGGGAAGAGAGATACTTGCATTATACGGGATTAATGTTATAAATTCTTTTCTGGCAAAAAATGAAGAAGAATGTGAGAAATTTTTAAAAGAAAAAGAAGGTGTTTATGTAATGAAACTTGTATCTCCTGATATAATTCACAAAACAGAAGCAGGTGGAATTAAGTTAAATATAAGAACTCCTGAGGAAGGAAAAAAAGCATTTTTAGATATAATAAATTCAGCAAAAAGATATAAACCAGATGCAAAAATTACAGGAGTTCAAATTCAGGAGATGATTGAAAAAGGTGTTGAGGTAATCGTGGGAGTGAATAAAGATAATCAATTTGGGCATTTAATAATGTTTGGTCTTGGAGGAATTTATGTTGAACTTTTAAAAGATGTATCTTTCAGAGTAATCCCAGTTACAGATATAGATGTAGATAATATGATTAATGAAATAAAAACAAGTAAAATTTTAAAAGGTTTCAGAAATATTCCAAAAGTGGATATAAATTCAGTTAAAGAGACATTATTAAGAGTATCCCAACTTGTTTCAGATTTTCCAGAGATAAAAGAAATGGATATAAATCCTTTAATAGTAAAAGAAAAAGGTTGTATTGCTGTTGATGTCAGATTTAATTTTGAAATTTAAAAACAAGGAGGCAAGGAATGAAAAATGGTAAATATTTAGTTGGTTTTATTGGTTTTGGAGGAATTGCAAGATGGGCACATTATCCAGGATGGAAAAAGTTGTCCGATGTTGAAGTTATTGGAATTTCTGATCCATCAGAAAATGTAAGGAATATTGCAAAGAATGAAATGGGAATAAAATATGTTTTTGAAAATTATGAAGAATTGTTGAAAATTGAAGAAATTGATATTATTGATATCTGTGCTCCGAATACAGTCCATTTTCCTGCAACAATAGCATCTTTAAAAGCAGGAAAGCATGTAATATGTGAAAAACCACTTGCTGTAAGCAAGAAGGAAGTTGAAGGAATGATTGAGCAGGCAAAAAAATCAGGTAAAAAACTTATGGCTGCACAACATATGAGATTTATGAAAGAGTCGGTTGCTCTGAAAAAACTGATAGATGATGGAGAACTTGGAGAAATTTATTTTGCAATTGCATATGCTTTGAGAAGAAGACATCTTCCAACAAGTTTTACATTCATAGATAAAGCACTTTCAGGTGGTGGTCCAATGTTTGATATAGGAGTACATATTCTTGATTTAACTTACTGGTTCATGGGAAGTCCAAAAGTTCATTCTGTAAAGGGTATAACTTTAACAAAACTAGCAAAGAGAAAAGATATAAGAGGGCTTTGGGGAGAGTGGGATAGAGAAAAATATAATGTAGAGGATTTTGCTTCTGGATTTGTAAGGTTTTCTGATAACAGGGCTTTAACTTTAACCTGCAGTTTTCTTGCAAATATGGAAAAAATAGATGATTTTTCAACAACTTTATTTGGAACTGAAGGTGGAATAAGATGGCCAAATGGAAAACTTGCAAAGGAGAAGAATGGGATTCTTCAGGATATTGAACTTAGATTAGATGTTTTACCAAATGTTGCTCCCCATCATGAAGAGTTAAGAGTATTTCTGGAATGTGTAAAAGAGGATAAAGAAGTACCAGTTAAACCAGAAGAGAGTCTTGAAGTCATAAAAATTCTTGAAGCAATGTATATAAGTTCAGATACAGGCAAAGAAGTTATTTTTGATAAATAAAATTATTTTTCAATTTTTAAAATTTTAACTTCTGAATTTAAAATAAAAGAAGAGAAAAATTTTGCATCTTTTTCAGAACCAACAATGTCTCCAAAATGATATGGTATTGCTATTTTTGGTCTAATTATATTTACTGCATTTGCTGCTTCTTCTGCAGTCATAGTATATGTTCCTCCAACAGGTAATATAACCACATCTGCAACTATATTTTTCATTTCCGGAATAAAGTCAGTATCACCTGCAATGTATATTTTATTTCCTCCAATTTCAATAATATATCCGCACCAGTTATTACTTTTTGGATGAAAATTTTTATTAATATTATATGCTGGAACACCTTTAATTTTAACCCATTTTAAATCAGTCTCCTGTCCTGGTTTAATTTCTATCTTTTCTCCTGTTTTGATTTTTAATATATCATGCGGTCCAATAATAACTGTATCATTTCTTATAATTTTATTGATATCATCAGGACTAAAATGGTCATAATGAGAATGAGTAATAAGAATTAAATCTGCCTTTGGTTGGTCTTTTTTAAGTTTCCATGGGTCAACATAAATATTTTTTTCACCAATTGAGATTAAAATAGAAGCATGACCGAGCCATTTAATATATTCAACCATTTTCCCACCTTCTTTCTTAACTTTAAGATATCATAATTTTAATTAGTTTTCAAATCATCATAATTTTGTAAAATTTCTCTTTTTCAATTTTATTTTTCAGCATCTGTTTCTATAAGATAAAAATATAAAAGATAAGCAAGAACAATCCTGCCAATTTCATTTGCATGTACAGGGTCTCTTAAAAATACATCATAAGGTAAATTTGAATTTTTTATATATTCACCCCAATATGCTTCAATATCAAAAAATTCAATCTTTTCTTCTTCTGAAAGTTTTTTTAATCTATATCTGTAAGAACTCTCATCATCCGGTATTTCAAATGTCCATTCGGGATTAGTTCTTGGGTCTCCTTCTTTTCCAACCGCTTTACTCATAATAATTATTTCTGTGTCTGGCTTTTTTTCTCTTACCTGTTTTACAACATTTCTTATCGCTTCTGTATCATTTTTATTACTTATCCCACCAATTATAAGTAAATCAGGATTATAATCAAGAACATACTCTTTAACTCTGTTTTCTTCCTGATAATACCAGCAACCTGTTCCTCCTCTTACAGATGTTATAATTTTTATTTTTGCTTTTGGATATATTTTTTTAAGAAGGATATCAAAAAAAGAATTTCCCGTATCATTTATGATACTGTCTCCAAGCATTACAATCCTTAAATTTTCTCCTTTTTTCAGTTTTTTCATTGTTTCAGGTATATAATTCTTTTTTATAGTAAATTTTTTAATTTCCGGGATTTTTTTGTATAAATTTTCCATCCAGTATAAAATTTCCTTTTCAGTAGCATTTTTGATTGAAATATTTTTTATTTCAAATGGAATTTTATTCCTTTCAATTTTTTGAAAAATTACTTTTCCATATTTAGCATTACATTTTCCTCTAAAATAAAAAGTGTTTTCAGTAAAATCCGTACTTTTATCAAAACTTGAATAATTATCTGCTATTAATTGATTTTTATTTTTATCATAAAAAATAATTGCCCAGAAATTTTTATAGGGTGATTTTGAAGTAAAGGTTAATTTATAAAAATTAAACTCTTTTACAGGAAAAAAATCGCTTTCCCATTTCCCTTCATTTACAGTAATTAAATCGTCATGCTTAAATATAACTTTATAGTTTGAGTTATACACAATTACTCCAATAGTCAAAAATATTATAGCAGAAAGGAAGTTTATCATTCAAAAATCTTTAAGATTTTATTAGCATTTAAATAAAGTATTTTTCTACAATCCTCTTCTGAAATTCCACTCCCAAGTAAAGCACCTATATAATAATGATGATTAAACCATGGAAAATCAGTACCAAAAAGTATCCTATCAGAACCAATTTCATAAACAAATTTTTCAATTATCCCTCTTTCATCAAGAATAGCACAAAGTTCAAGACAAACATTCTCATATTTTTTAACAAATTCAATTGCTTTTTCCCAATCACCATGAATAGAATGTCCAAGTATAAGAATTAAGTTTTTATATTTTTTTAATATTTTTTCCACCTCATCCGCTCCATCATAAATACTTCTACCCCATGTATGAGTTAAGACAATAAGTTTATTTTTATCAGCAAATTCAAAGACAGGTTTATATTTTTTATCTGAAAGGGGTATTTTATGATAATCAGGTAAAAGTTTCAAACCAACATATACATCTCTGTATTTATCAAATGTACTTAAATCTTTCTCTACTACTTCAGGATAATTTGGATTTATTCCGCAATATGCTTTAAATTTTTCAGGATATTTCCTAACTGCTTCTATATTGTACTTATTCCCTTCCTCAGGATAAAGAAGTGCATAATTATGACAGAAAACAATTAATTTTACACCAGCCAGTTCCATTCTTTTTGCCATGGTATCAGGGTCAGTATAAGGCATATGACTTCCATAAAAAAGTCCCATATGGCAGTGGATGTCTATTACAGGACAATCTTCTAACTTTCCCTTTTTTAAAAATTCCTTCCAGAGTTTATTCATATTTTATCCTTTTAATTATTCTCTCTATATTTTTATGTGCAATCTTTTCTTTATCTTTTTCATTTATTTCTGCATGTACAAGTTGTAGAATTGATGCCTCAAAATACCTTTCAGGAAAACCGCTTCCAAAAACAATTCTTTCTGCTCCATATTTTTTAACTGTTTCCTCAATTCCACCTTCCTGTAAAGAAAGTAAACTTGATTCAAGATAAACATTTGGGCATTTTTCAATTAATGGCCATGTAAAACGATTTGTATTCCAGATACCAAGATTACATAAAATACAGGTTAATTTTGGAAAATTATTTAAAATTGAATAAACATCTCTATAATCAACAGAAAAACCACTTAATAAATCAAAAAAAACAGGAAAATTTTTATATTCAAGTTCAGAAAGAAAATCACCAAAAGTTATTTTATCTAAAATATAGTTATGTTTCTTTGGAAAAAAATTGAAACCAACAATTTTTTTATTTTTTAAATCTTTAAAATCTATTTTCTTTATTTCGTCTGTTTGAAATGGTAAAAGTGTAATTATTCCATAAAATTTTTCTTTATCTGCAATCTCTTTTATTAAAATTTCATTTCCGAATTCAGGATGGACATCTCTCTGGGAAATATGATAAACTATCGCCTTTTTTATATTCAACTCATCAAGTTTTTCAGAGATTCGCTTTAAAGAAACAGATATTTTCTTTATATCATCTTTCAAATTTCCAAACCAGACATTTACATCAAAAAATTCAATATTCATTTTTTATAAACTTCTTCCACTGCCTTTTTTATTTTTTTTACCTTTTCCTTTATATCTTTATCTTTCCAGTCAGGATTGACAGAAATTAAAACAGTTCTGCTTAAATTCTCTATTGATTTTGGATACATTTCTTTTGTATAAGTATGTCTTAAATTTTGATTTTCAGGGAAATTATATGGATTCAATCTTTCCTTATGCCATATTCTCTTTTCAATTACCGGCTTCCAGTCAAACCATACATGTTTTCCTGAATCAATAGGTCTGTAGCCACCAGCAATTTCAACAAACTTTTTTGCGGTATTTTCGTCATCAAATCTAAAACCAATCATAATTCCACAATCTCCTTCTATATCATTTGAAGGAATAAACTTAATTCCTGGATAATCAATAAGTTCTTCCATTATTCTTCTTTTGTTTTTCCTCAAATCCTTCAGTATTTTATCAAGCCGTTTTAACTGAACTCTCATTATTGCACCCATAATTTCACTTGCTCTGAATTGTAGTCCAAGAAAAATAGGAATTGAAAATTCACCAGCATAGGGTCTGAAAGCAGTTCCACTATCATGAAATATACTTGCCTTTTCGTAAATTATTCTATCATCTGTTACAAGACCACCACCTTCACCACAACTTATTACTTTGAAATAATTAAAACTGTAAGCGCCCGCATCTCCCCATGTACCCAATCTTTTACCTTTAAAACTTCCACCGACTGCCTGACAGCAATCTTCAAGTACTTTTAAATTATATCTTTTCGCAATATTCATTATCTTTTCCATATTACAAGGAAATCCAACCATATGAACAGGAATAATTGCCTTTGTATTTTTTGTTATCTTTTTTTCCAGATCTATCGGGTCCATTGTACATGTTTCATCAACCTCAACCACAACAGGAATTGCTCCAACCATAAGAACTGCAGTTGCAGTTGCCATAAAAGTATATGATGGAATTAAAACCTCATCTCCAGGTCCAATATCAAATCCTACAAGTCCACAAATTAATGCAGCAGTTCCTCCTCCATTTAAAAGTAAAGCATATTTAGTTCCAATTTTCTTAGCCCATTCCTTTTCAAACTTATCACACTCACTCAATTTTCTACTTTTAACCCTGAATAACTCCTTACTTTTTATTACTTTTTCAACTGCCTTTACTTCTTCTTTCCCTATTCTATACATGATATCCTCCTTTTTCATTTTTAATTATATCATTTTTAAGATTTACTTCAAACATTTTGAGACAAAAGGGGAACTCTATTGACCAGAAGTTTTTCAGGATGTATGATTAAAAAGTAAAAATGGAAATTTATAAAAATCTGATTAAAATAAAAAAGCAGGAGTTGTTTCTTTTTTTTATAACCTTTTTATATGTTTCTTTGAGAAGTTTTTTACTGGAAAAATTTAAAACCTACTATTTTTTTCTTTTTTTCTTTGAAATTTATTTTACAATTTCAGTATATGCTGGAATTAAAAAATGTGTCTATGATGAAACATTTACTTTTTCTGATATATTCAGGGACGGATTTTATTTTTTCCCATCTATTTTACTTTATAATCTTCTTATAAGTTTGCTTGCTGGAATTATTTATTTAATTGCTTTAAGTGCAATTTCTTCAATCAAAATACTTTCATTTTTTTCTTTTTTTCTTTTCTTTATAATAGTTGTGTGGGCTGCACTACCATTTTTTTATATTTTTTTAACTCTTTATACCCCTTTTATAATTTTAGCGGAAAACGAGACAATTTTTGAGGGAATTAAGAAAAGTTATGACTTCATGAAAAACAAATTATCAGAACTTATAAATTTATTTTTTCCGTTTTTGGTTTTCTGGGTTTTTTTCTTTACAATTTTTCAAAAATATGATAAAATAACTTTCTTAAAAATTATTTTATTATTTTTAGTTTCTTTTCTTGAAATTTTGACAATTAAAACAGTTTTTCTTGTATACAAAGGAGTTAAAAAATGAAAGAAATTTTTGAGATAAGATGGCATGGAAGAGGAGGTCAGGGAGCAAAAACAGCAGCACTTCTTTTTGGAGATGCTTGTATTTCAACTGGTAAATATATACAGGCATTTCCTGAATATGGACCTGAAAGAATGGGAGCACCTGTTGCTTCTTTTAACAGAATAAGTTCCTCTCCAATAAGAATTCACTCTGGTATTGAAAACCCTGATGTTGTCGTGGTTCTTGATTTTTCACTTGTAGAACAGATTAATGTTTGTGAAGGTCTTGATGAAAAAGAAGGTATTTTACTCATTAACTCTCCTTTATCTCCAGAAGAAATTAAAAAAAAGATAAATTTTAAAGGGAAGGTATACACTGTTGATGCTTCAAAAATTGCAATGGAGACAATTGGAAGGAATATACCGAATACTCCAATGATGGGTGCTCTTGTGAAGGTTACAGGGATACTTACACTTGAAGAATTGTTGAAAGATACAGAAAAAAAATTGCAGGTGAAATTCAGAAATAAACCAGAAGTTATTGAAGGAAATCTGAAAGCAATAGAAAGAGCATATAATGAAGTGAAAGGAGATTGAAATGGAAAAAAAGTTGACATGGAAAGAATTACCAGTTGGAGATATACTTGAAGGGGGTAGTTCTTTAAATTTTAAAACAGGAAATTGGAGAAGCAAAAAACCTGTTCATATTCCTGAAAAATGTATTAATTGTTTTATATGCTGGATAAGTTGTCCTGATGATGCTATTGTCGTTGATTCAGAAAAAGGGAAATGGTCTCACTTTAATTATGATTACTGTAAAGGTTGTGGAATATGCGCCTATGAATGTCCTAAAAAAGCAATAGAAATGAAGGATGAGGGGGAAAAATGAAAAAGAAAATTTATTTATTAGGGGTTTTACTTTTATCAGGATGGATTTTTTCAGGTGCTGAATATTTGATTTTTAAGAATGAGAAGGAAAAATTGAATAAACAACTGATTGAAAAAGAAATGGAAATAACAACTTATAAAAGCATACTTGGAGAAGTGGAAAAAGCGCAGAAAGATATAGATAACATCATAAACAATTTAAATAACTTAAAGTTAAAACTTCAAACAATGGAAGAAAAAATTAAAAAGGGAGATGAAAATGGGAATAAAAGTAGCGAAAACAGCCAATGAAGCATTTGCAGAAGGGATGAGACAGATAAACCCAGATGTTGTTGCTGCATATCCAATAACACCTGCAACTGAAATTGTCCAGATTTTTTCTCAATTTGTTGCTGATGGACGTGTTAAAACAGAATTTATACAGGTTGAAAGTGAACATTCAGCAATGAGTGCCTGTATTGGAGCAAGTGCAGCAGGTGCAAGAGCAATGACTGGAACTTCTTCACAGGGACTTGCTTTAATGTGGGAAATGCTCTATATTGCTTCTGGATTTCGTTTACCAATAATAATGGCAGTTGTCAATAGAGCACTTTCCTCACCTATTAATATTCACTGCGACCATTCAGATACTTTTGGAGCAAGGGATAGTGGATGGATACAGATTTATTCAGAAAATGTTCAGGAGACATATGATAATTTAATACAGGGAGTAAGAATTGCTGAACATCCTGAAGTTAGATTACCCTGTATGATTATGACTGATGGATTTATTTTAAGCCATTGCCTTGAAACAATGGAGATGCTTTCAGACGAAGAAGTTCAGGAATTTGTTGGAAATCCACCTGAAAGAGAAAATCTGATAAAGGCATTGATTGATGGGAAACCGATAACAATAGGAGCACTTGATTTACAGGACTATTATTTTGAACATAAAAGACAGCAGGCAGAAGGGATGAGAAATGCTTTAAAAGTTATACTTGAAATAGGAAAGGAATTTGGAGACAGATTTGGAAGATATTATGAATTTGTGGAAAATTATAAACTTGAAGATGCAGATATAGGAATTGTTGTTATTGGTTCAACTGCTGGGACAGGAAAAGAAGTTGTTGATAGTTTAAGAAAAAAAGGAATAAAGGCAGGACTTTTGAAAATAAGGGTTTTAAGGCCTTTACCAGTTGAGGATATCAAAAATTCATTAAAAAATTTAAAAGTTGTTGGAATTATGGATAGAGTAGAAGGTATGAATGCTTTTTGTGGTCCATTATATTCTGAAATTTCTGCATGTTTATATGACCTTGAAAAAAAACCTATTTTAACTGATTTTGTTTATGGACTTGGTGGAAGAGATGTAAAGATTGAAGATGTTGAAATAATTTTTAATGATTTACTAAAAATTCTGGAAAAAGGGAAAAAGGACTTTACATTAAAATATATAGGAGTAAGGGAATAATTCGGAGGACGGTCCTTCGAAAAAAAAGGAGGAAAAAATGCCAAGTATAAGAGAACTTGCGAAAAGAGAAAGTAGATTTATTTCAGGTCACAGATTGTGTGCTGGTTGTGGAGCAGGAATAGTTATGCGACTTGTTCTACTTGCTATTGATAAACCTGTTATTGCTTCCTGTGCCACAGGATGTGTTGAAGTTGCATCTACAATTTTCCCTTATTCAGCATGGAAAATTCCATGGATACATTCTGCATTTGAAAATTCAGCAGCAACAATAAGTGGAATAGAGGCAGCATACAATGTTTTTAAAAGAGAAGGGAAAATTGATAAAGATATTGTATTTGTTGGTTTTGGAGGAGATGGTGGAACTCATGATATTGGATTTCAGGCATTAAGTGGAGCTGCTGAAAGAGGTCATAATGTTTTATATGTTTGTTACAATAATCAGGCATATATGAATACAGGTATACAGAGGTCAGGAGCAACTCCTAAATATGCTCATACAACTACTTCTCCTGTTGGAAAAGTAATTCCCGGTAAAATTCAGTGGCAGAAAAATCTTGTTGAAATTATGGTTGCACACGGAATTCCGTATGCTGCAACTTCTATACCTGGAAGATGGAATGACCTTGTAAATAAGGTTGAAAAAGCAGTAAAAATTAATGGTTTTAAATTTATAGAAGTTTTATCACCATGTCGTCTTGGCTGGCCTCATGAACCTGAACTGACGATGGAAATTTCACGGCTTGCAGTTGAAACATGTATCTGGCCATTATATGAAGTTGTAGAAGGTAAATATAAACTCACTTACAAACCAAAAGAGAAAAAACCGGTAAGTGAATGGTTTAAATTACAGGGAAGATTCAGACACTTACTTTTACCTCAAAACAGTGGTTTACTTGAAAGCATACAGAAAGAAGTTGATAGAAGATGGGAAGATTTATTGAAAAAATGTGAAAGTTAATTTAAAATTGAAAAATGAATTCTTTATTTATAGGTTTAATCGGGTTAACATTATTTGCAATTTCCTATATTCTCTACGGTAAATATCTGGAAAAATTATGGGAAATTGATGAAAGAAGAAAAACACCTGCCTATACAAAAACAGATGGGATTGATTATATACCTGCAAAGCACTGGTTAATTCTCTTTGGACACCATTTCTCTTCAATTGCCGGTGCTGGTCCAATTCTAGGTCCTGTTATTGCTATATGTGTTTGGGGATGGGGACCTGCTTTACTCTGGATAATTTTAGGTTCTATTTTTCTTGGCGGAGTTCATGATTTTTCCTCACTTGTTTTAAGTGTTAGAAATGAAGGACAGACAGTTGGAGAAATAACAAAAAAACTTCTCGGAGATAAAAGCAGGGTAATCTTTTCGTTCTTTTTATGGTTTTCTCTAATCCTTGTTGTTGCTGTTTTTTCCGCAGTAACTGCTAAAACATTTATTTCAGAACCACCAATTGTACTTCCTACTTTTTTTCTTATAATAGATGCAGTAATTTTTGGATTTCTTGTATATAGAAAAAACTTTTCAATTTTTTATTCCACAATTCTATGTCTTTTTCTACTTTTTTTATTTTTTCTGACCGGAAGTAAAGTACCTGTTGTTATACAATTTAATCCATTAAAAATCTGGATAATTATTCTTTTAATATACAGTTTCGTAGCAAGCGTTTTACCTGTAAATATTCTTTTACAGCCAAGGGATTACCTTTCTTCTTTCGTTCTTTTTGCCGGTATAATTTTTGGTTATATAGGACTTATAACAACACATCCATCTGTAAAAGCACCTTTTTATATTTCATTTTTTTCTCAATCAGGTGCTCTCTGGCCAATGATGTTTGTTATTATTGCCTGTGGTGCTATAAGTGGATTTCATGGTCTTGTTTCAAGTGGAACGAGTTCAAAACAGATTGCGAATGAAAAAGATATAAGAAAAATCGGTTATGGTGGAATGCTAACTGAGGGTTTCTTATCTATACTGGCTCTTTTATGTGTATCTGCTGGGCTTTTCTGGAAAGGTCCCAGTCCTGAGTTAAATTATCCAGATTTGATGAAACAGGGGGACTGGATTGGAACATTTGCAACCGGTTATGGACATATTTTAAAAAGAATACTTGACCCTAAAATCGGTAAATTATTTGCAATTGTGATGATAAACAGTTTTGTTTTGACAACTCTTGATACTGCAACAAGAATAACAAGATATATAACACAGGAATTATTTGGAGAAACTTTCAGAATTAAACCTTTTAAAAATAGATATCTTGCAACAGTTCTTGTTATAGTATTTTCTGGTTATCTTGCTTTTGGTAACTGGCAGAAAATCTGGCCTGTTTTCGGTGCTTCAAATCAACTTGTTGCCGGTATTATATTACTTTTATGCGGTTGCTATCTTCTGCAGAAAAGGAAAAATGCATTATCAACATTAATCCCTGCTTTAATAATGTTTATGACAACTATGGTTGCTCTTACAATTCAGATGTTATCCTTTTACTCTCAAAAACATTTTTTACTTGGAAATATAAGTTTAATTTTAATAATTCTCTCAATATTCGTAATAAATGAGAGTTTGAAGATAATACTTCATCTGAAAAGAAAGGAGAAATATGAAAAAAGAAGCACTTGAAGGAGAAATAGAATATCTATGTTTTGATAAACTTCCTTTACATGATTCAACCTGGGGATTATGTACAGGTGTTGATGGGAATATTTACATTGCTGCATGTGGAGAGTGTACAGGAGGATTGAGTGTTTTCATTTTAAGATATTTACCCGATAAAGAAAAACTTGAATACTTGATAGAAGTTGGTCCTGAAGTCGGGGAACCAGCAGATAATGGACATGCAACTCAATCAAAAATTCATTATTGTTTAATTCCGGGGAGTGATGGATTATTATACTGTGCAACACATGCAAGTGGTCCACCAGTAAATCATCCTTTCTGGAGACCATGGAACACATGGGATGATGAAAGTGTAAGATTTCCTGGTGCCTTTATTTTTACTTATGACCCTGTAAAAAATAAAATAAATAATTTTGGTATTGGTCCTAAAAGAGAGGGTAGTAGATGTCTTGCATATGATGAAAAGAGAAAAAAATTATATGGAATTACATGGCCCAGAAATCATGTTTATGTTTACTATATTGATTCCCATACTTATATTGACCTTGGAAGAATAGGAGATATAAATCCTCAAGCAATTTTTCTTGACAAATATGGAAATGCTTATACAACAGATGATTATGGTTTTATTTTAAGAATTGATGCAGAAACAAATGAGATAAAAAAACTTAAGGTGAGATGTCCCTATGAAAATTATAGATATGGATGGCATAATGTAACATATGTTGTTGTTCCTTCTCCTGACTGGCAGTGGTTTTACGGGACTGACTGGGGATATGAATCAAGATTATGGAGATTTACACCTTACAAAGAAGAAGGAGTTATGGAAGATTTAGGGAGAGCATGGGGACCTGTGGATTTTAAAACAGACAGAAACCTTGAAAGATGGCAGGTTAGAGGGCTTGTTTTTGGAGCAGATAAAAAACTTTATTTTGCAATGAGAAGTGGATGGGAGGATGAAGAACACACCTATATTATAAGATTGAATACAGAAACAGGAGAAAGAGAAAAGGTCTGTTCTTTAACTTTTGGAGAACATAAACCAAGGGCAATTGCAAGTGCAACATTTGATTTTTATGGAAATTTATATTTTGCAGAAGCGGGAGTTTCACCGACAGGTATGTATATTTATAGACCGAATTATGTTAAAAAAGATAAAAAACTTTTTTCCTGGAAAGATGTAAAATTATGGGGGTAGAAAATGGAAAATTTAGAAAAAGAACTTGAAAAGAGGAAGTGGCCAAAAAGACCTGAAATACATATAAATTTTAAAAAATATAATTCCTATGTAACATATGGAAGAGTTGAAAATAGGAGTTTACGGCTTTTCCAATCACTTTCAGAACCAATTCCTCCTGAAGAGTGTGCAATAACATCTCTCTGTAAAGGGAAAAACAGAAAAATTTATGGTGCAACAAGTGGAAAGAGAAGTCATCTTTTTTATTACAGTTTCTCACCCGAGGGAGACGGTGTCTGTGATATAAGCATAATTGAGGGAGCAAAAAGTGTAAAAAATTCTTTATGTGTTGATAAAACAGGAAAGATATGGGGTGGAGTGAGCGAAGGAGAGAAAGGTTATATTTTCTGTTATGATACATCTGGTGACCATATGGGAGAAGGAGGGACTTTTTCAGGAGAAATAAAAATAATTTCAGAACCAGTACCGGGAGAATTTATTGTTTCTTTAATATGTGATGAGGATAAAAATGTTTTATATGGAATAAGCAGTGAGAGTGGATACTTTTTCATTTATGATATAACAAAAAATGAAGTTTCAATCAAAGGACAGATAGATAAAAATAAACTTTTTTCTTCTGTTCTTGTAAAAGATAATAAAGGTAATGTCTATTTTTTCGGTCAGTTATGTCAGATGTTTAAGTATTCTCCGGAAGAAGACAAAATTATACCTCTTGATATATATGCTCCATGTCTTGCAGGAAGAACGTTTTATAACAGAGTTCAATCTGTGTGTTTTAATGAATATGATGGATTTATATACGGTGGTGTTTCTCCAGATGGTATACTTTTTGCTTACAATCCTGAAACAAATTTTTTAAGAATGATAGGAAGGGTCACTCCTGAAAAAGATATACCTTGTTTAACAGTAGGTAATGATGGAATTGTTTATGGAATTAGTGGAGAAAAGGATGGAATGGCACATTTATTTTCCTATGACCCTGATAGTTACTCTTTGAAAGACCTTGGATTACTATATACCACTATTGAAATTCCATGGCATGGTTATGAATTTTCTTCTGCCTGTACTGGAGATTTTGGTGAGATATATCTTGGAGAGAGTGATAGAATAAGTCATTTATTTATATATTTCCCGCCAATTCCAAAAAGGAAAAAAATAACCTGAAAATTGTCTATTAAAGTTGAAAGTGGTAAAATTATATTTAAAATGTATAAAGTACTTGCAAGAAAATACAGACCTCAGAATTTTGATGAAGTTTGCGGGCAGAAAGATATTGTTGAAGTTATAAAAAGGTCAATAAAATTTAATAAAGTTGCGCATGCTTATCTTTTTGCAGGACCAAGAGGAGTTGGTAAAACAACAATAGCAAGAATATTTGCTAAATGTTTAAACTGTGTTGAAGGTCCTGCTCTAAATCCCTGTAATAAATGTGACAGTTGTATAGAAATAACAAATAGTGCTTCTCTTGATGTTCTTGAAATTGATGGTGCTTCAAACAGAGGAATAGATGAAATAAGAAATATAAGGGAAAATGTGAATTTATTACCTGCAAAATCAAGATTTAAAATTTATATAATAGATGAAGTTCATATGTTAACACCGGAAGCATTCAATGCTTTACTCAAAACACTTGAAGAACCACCCCCTTACATAAAATTTTTCTTTGCTACTACTGCTCCTGAAAAAATTCCACTTACTATAATTTCAAGATGTCAGAGATTTAATTTGAAACCGCTTAAAAAAGATGAAGTTAAAAATAAAATCATGGAAATATGTGGAAAAGAGAATATTGAAATAGAGGAAAAAGCAATAGATGAGATTTATGATTTCTGTGAAGGGTCTTTAAGAGATGCCATAAGTTTACTTGAACAACTTTCTGTTTTTTCTGATGAGAAAATAAAACATCAGGATGTCAGGTATTTACTCGGGCTTCCAGAAGAAAAGAGTATAGAGGAAATACTTAAAAATATTCTGGATAAAAATTATACAAAAAGTATAGAAAATCTTCATAAACTTATTTCTGATGGAAAAGACCCGGTATTGATTCTTGAAGGAATTATAAAAAAAGTAAAGGATATAGTGATTTCTAAACTTGATATTGAAAAAATTGAAATAGATGAGCAACTGGTAAAAAGGTTTAATAATTTAAAAACAGAAGAAATTTTTGAAGGTATTGAATATATTGTTGAATTTAAGAGTATATTGAGAAGAGAAAGAGAACCTGTTTTATTTACAGAAGTTCTTATTTTGAAATTACTTCAGTTGTGGGGAAACAATAAAAAAGAATTAAAAGAAGAAATTAAGATTGAGAAAAAAGAGGAAAATAAGATTAAGAAAGAAGAAGAAATTACAGATGAAAAAAAAGAAAATATGGGAACAATTTTTGATTTTAAGGAGGAAAAAGAAACTGAAAAAAATGAGAAAGAAGGAGGACAGAAAATTGAAGAAAAAAAAGAAAATAAAGAGTTCAACTGGGAAGAAATTTTGAAAAAAGTTAAACGTTTCAGACCCACACTTGAAGCAGCACTGAGAGAAGGAAAACTTGATAGAATTGAAGGAGAAAATATTTACATATTATTTGATAGTAAGTATAATTTCCATAAATCAATGGTTGAAAACATATCTAACAAGATAAAAATAGAAAAAATAATTTTTGATTTAACCGGAAAAAAATATAAAATAATACCGATTTTAAATAAAAACAGTAAGTCAATCATTGAAAATCCGGAGGTTAAAAAAATAATAGAGTTTTTTAATGGCGAAATAATAAAAATGGAGGAATGAAATGGGAATATTTGATAATCTGAAGCAGATGGCGCAATTAAAACAGCAGGCATCTCAGTTTCAAAAAATGCTTGAATCAAAGATAGTTGAAGTTTCCTCTTCTGGTAATGAAGTAAAGATTAAAATAAATGGGAAGATGGATATTTTGAGCATTGAAATTTCTGAAACATTATTGAAGCCAGAAAATAAAGTAAATCTTGAAAAACTTATTAAAAAAACATTTAATGAAGCAAGAGGTAAAGTAGAAAAAATAATTGCCAGTGAACTTAAATCACAGATTGGTTTTCCATTTTAAAAATGGGATTATATCCTGAAATAATAGAGACACTTATAGAAAAACTGAAAAAATTACCGGGCATTGGTCCTAAAAGTGCTGAAAGAATTGTTTATTATTTAATCCAGAGCGATGATAATGAAGTGATTTCTCTTGGAGAAACGATTATATCTTTAAAAAAACAGATTAAATTGTGTAAGAGATGTTTTAATTTTGCTGAAAAAGAGTTATGCAATATATGCCTTGATGAAAAAAGAGAAAATATTTTATGTATTGTAGAAGAGGTTAAGGATTTAATTTCTATTGAAAAAACAAATTTTAAAGGAAGGTATCATGTTTTATGGGGCAGAATTTCAATGCTTGATAATATTACTCCAGAACAACTTAAAATTCCCCAACTTATAGAAAGAATAAAAAGTGAAAATATACAAGAAATTATAATAGCAACAAATCCAACCGTAGAAGGAGATAATACAGCCGAATATATATCAGAAATATTAAAGAAACTTGGAATTAAACACTCAAGATTAGCGATTGGACTTCCTCTTGGAAGTGAACTTGAATATATAGATAGCCAGACATTGAAAAAAGCGATTGAAGGGAGGAGAGAATTATAAGGTTTTTTTTTGACATAACATACATAATTTTCTCTTTTATAGGAAAATATTTCCCCGAAAAAATCTGTTATTTTATTGCTTATATTCTCACCGAATTAAGATATTTTTTTACCCCCTCATTGAGAAAGATAATGAAAAAAAATCTCAAAATAATTCTTGAATTTAAAGAAAAAAGAAATTTAAGCGAAAAAGAATTGAATAAATATGTTAAGGGAGTTTACATAAATTTTGGCAGATATATGACCGAATTTTTTACAATTCCGAAACTTAATTATGAAAAGGTAAAAGAGAAAGTAATTGTTGAAAATATTGAAGTTCTTGATTCTGCGTTGAAGAAAGGGAGGGGAGTTATTGCATTAACAGCACATATTGGAAACTGGGAACTGGCAGGAGTTGTTACCTCAATACTTGGTTATAAAATATGTGCAATTGCAATTCCGTATATGACACCAAAGATAACAGAAATTTATAGAAGAATAAGGGAAAGTAAAGGGGTTGAAGTAATTTTTACTGGCTCAAATCCCAAAGATTTTATCAGGTTCAAGAGGGAAAATAAAGTCCTTGCGATACTCGGAGATAGGGTTTTTACTGAAAAAGGAGAAGTTGTTAATTTTATGGGGAAGAAAGCAATTTTTCCGAGAGGACCTGCTACTCTTGCAGTAAAATTGAAGACAGAATTTATTTCAGGATTTTTTGTTAGGGAAAATGATAGATATAAACTTTTTTTTGAAGAAATTAACTATCCACCTGAAAACTTAAGTGAAGAGGAAAAAATAGATTATCTTCTGAATGAAAGTGTAAAAAAAATAGAAAAAGTTATATTAAAATATCCAATGCAGTGGTTAAGTTTTCAGAATATATGGGCTGAATAAAATGAGAAAAAAGAAAAAATATAATTTTAAAGACCTTCTGAAAATTATGGAAAAAATAAGAGAAAACTGTCCCTGGGATAAAAAACAAACAAATGAAAGTATTTTGAAATACTTAAAAGAAGAAACAGAAGAATTTACCAATGAGGTTAATAAAAAAAATTATGATGGGATGAAGGAAGAATTAGGGGATATACTCTGGCAGGTTGTGTTTCATTCTCAGATTATGAAGGAAAAGGATATATTTACAATTGATGAAGTTATTGACTATCTCTGCAAAAAAATGATTAAAAGACATCCTCATGTTTTTGGAAATAAGAAAGTAAAGGATGAAAAAGAAGTAATTGAAAACTGGGAAAAATTAAAACAAAAAGAAAAGTCCCACTAAATCCCACCTTAAAGGTGGGATTTGGAGATGAAGGAAGGACAATAGATTTATAAGTCATTTAACTTTGAATAAAAAAGTTGACAAAAAAAGTGTATTTTATTATTTTTATAAAAAGGGTAAAAATGAAAGGGGAATTTAAAAAAATTTTTAAATTTATTTTTTTCATATATATTTTCTTTCACTTTCTCTGTTTTTCTCAGATTATTCAAACAAAAGGGATAAATTACGAAAAAGAAAATGAAAAAAGTGTATTGTGTTTTTGGAGGACAGAAAGTAATTCTCAATCTTATAGTTTACGGAAAAATACCTGAAAAAGTAAATATAAATGCAGATATTTTTCAGATTGCAAGAAATACTGCTTTGCCTTTAAAAAGGACATCTCTATTACAATAGAAGAAAAAATAAAAGAAAAACCATATACTGAAATAAATTTTCCTTTTGAAGTTCCATCAGTAAAGAATAAAAGTGAATTTTTAATAAGATATAAGATTTACATTCCTGAAGAAAAAAGTTGGAAAATTATAGGTGCCACAAAATTATATGTATATCCTCCTGATTTATTAAAACCATTTAAAATTTTCTCAGAAAAGTATTCAGTTTATCTTCCAGGGAATATTGAAAAACTGAGTGAATTTTTTAAAAAGGAGGAGATTAAATTTGAAAAAATTTATTTTGACGATTTAGATAAAGTTGAAAAACCATCTATTATTTTTACTGAGATTATAGATGAAAGAGATAATATTCCGAAAAAAATGCCTTCAGGAACATTAATTATTGTTTTTCACACAGAAAATATAGAAATTCCTTATATCAAGATTGAAGAAAACCATGGTTTAAGAATAGATGTAAAAATGCCAATTATAGATAACATTACAAGTCCTGAATATCAAGAACTTTTTATTAAAATTTTCAATATTGCACTTGAAAATTTAAACATTAAAAAGGAGGTGTTTTATGAAGAAGGTCTTAATTAGTTATTTTATTATCTCATTTCTTTTTATAGTTGGTTTTTCTTATTCTGAAGTAAAAAGCAATCAATTTATAAGTGTTGCAGTTTCTGATTTTGAATCAACTATACCAAAAATGGAGAGAATCGGATCCCAAGTTTCCTCTATTATATCTGCAAATCTTTCACTTGATGAAAGAATAATACTTGTTGAAAGGCAGGATTTAAACAGAATACTTGAAGAGATGCAACTTGGAATGACAGGAACAATTTCTTCGGATTCAGCGGTAAAAATTGGAAATTTAACAGGCGCAAAAGTTTTAATTACTGGTAGAGTTTTTGAAGATAAAAATAAACTTTACATAGCAGCAAAAATTATTGGAGTAGAGACAGGAAGGGTTTACACAGAAATGATTGTATTTCCATTAGAAGACAGTTTGAATGATGAAGTTGTAAAACTTTCGGCAAAGATAAGGAATGTAATATTGCAAAAAACGGATACTCTTATGGTAAAAGAAAAAAAGAAAGAGGATGTAATAAATAGTATTAAAAAACTGATAGAAGGCAAGAAATTAACTGTAGTTGCAGTAGAAGTCAGAGAAAGTCATTTAAGGCAGTTGGTAGTTGACCCAGCAGTTGAGACAGAACTTGTCTATATTTTAAAAGAACTTGGTTTTGAAATTGTTGATAGAAATAAATCAGAGAAAAAACCTGAAGTTTTAATAACAGGAGAAGCATTCAGCGAATTTGGGACAAGAAAAGGTGGGCTTGCAATATGTAAGGGAAGGGTGGAAATAAAAGCAATAAAGGTTGATAACGGACAAATTCTTACAGTTGAAAGACAGAAATAGGTATTGACCTTTCAGAAAATATTGCAGGTAAAAATTCTCTTCAGAATGCAGCAGTTTTAATTGCAGGAAGATTGATTCCCAAAATAGTCAGTAAATAAAAATGTTTAAGAGTAAAATTTTATTTTTAATATTATTTTTTATTTTCTCTTTTTTCTTTTTCAGTTACTCAGATAATATAAAACTTGCGATAATAGACATTGGTAAAGATAAAGTACCGAAAGAACTTTTTGATTTCATTTATTTTTCATTTAACAACTATCCTGAAATTGCTTTAATTGAAAGAGAGGAGATAGAAAAAATTTTTAAGGAACAGCAAATTTCAATAAGTTTTTCAGGAGAAAATGTAATAGAGGTAGGGAAACTTCTTTTTGCTGACAGTTTTTTAATGATAGAACTACGACAAAAAGAGAAGAAAAACTATATAAGATTTCAACTTGTTGAAACGCATTATGGTATAAAACTCTGGAGCAGTTCAATGTTACTACCAGATAGTAAGGGAGAATACGGAAAAATAGCAGAGGATATATCAAAAGTAGTCAGTCAGAGAATAAAGAGGATAAAAATACCGATAGAGGAATTGATACTTTTAGGACTTACAGAGATAAGGAGTGAGGAGATAACAAGGAAGTGGGATTATATAGGAGATGAACTTAAGATAAATATAGAAGAGATTTTAAGTTTGTATCCTGAAGTTATATTGCTGGAGAGGAAAAGAACAGGTATATTGATGGAAGAAAGAGATATAGTAAAGGGATTGCCTGAAAAATTGATTTCTTCTGCAATATATATAGATGGTTCATACAGGATAAATAGAGAAAAAAAAGAATATATTGTAGAAGTTTATATAAGGGGAAGGCAGAATGAAAAAAAGATATTTGAAATAAAGGAGGAAGGAGAGATAAATAAACTGTCTGATATATGGAATTGAGAGAAACAGAAAAAGCATTATCATTGATTGAAAGTGCCGTTGCTATTTCTCCTGACTCACCTGACTATAATTCAAAATTACTGCTACTTTTAACTTATAAGTTAGGAGAGAAAAAAGATGCACAGGAAAAATTAAAAATGTTTCTTAAATGTATTAAATTGATTGATAAATTTTTTGAACAGGTAAATAAGGATAAAAAGGTGTTTTATATATGGAAAAATAATTTGATAAGTTTTTTACTTTCCATTACTGATTCACTTCCAACGACAAAAGAATTGAAATATGACAGTGAAGCACAGCAAATAATTAAAAAAGTCCATGAAAATTTTTGGGAGTTAATTGATTTTTATAAAGATATTGTATTGAATGACCCTTTTTATCTTGCAAAAAATAAAAATTTTGAAAAAATGAGAACAATGGAATTATACACTATTCTTAGAGTTGCTAATTATGGAATAAGATTTTGTCCTGATATTAAAGTAGCAATAGAAAAATCAAGGGAGATATTATCATTGTGTATTGAGAAAAAAATAATTATTCCAGATATAACAACCGAATTCTGGGTTATAGGACTGGAAGGAATTGTAAGACCTGTGATTTTTAAAAAATATAAAGATGTGGAATGGCTTGATGAAAAAAATATCTCTCAAGTAGAAAAAGAAATAGAAAAATATCTGAGTGAATTACATGAAGGTGATAATATACTGATAAAACTTAGTAAAGAAAGAGTACAGATATTTTTTCCATGGGAAATTGAAAAAAATCTTGAAAAATTAAAAACTCATTACAGAAAATATTTTGAAATTCTTAAGGATGAAAATTTAGAAAAACTTCCAAATTTTAATGTTGTTGAATTTCTTTTTCATACAGGTTGTGAAATTGTTAGATACTTTTTAGTGAACAGAAGAATGAAATTTATAAAGAAGTTTTAGAGATGATTATAGAAAGTTATATTGAATTAATTGTATGGGCTCATAAAAATAATAAGTATAAAAATTATTCATACGATAATTGGCAACAACTTTTAATAACAAATATTACTTCCTATCTTACAAGTAGTGGACTCATAGAAAACAATAAAGATAATAAAGAAATAATAAAAGAAGTACTTGAAAAAAATATTTTTAAACCTCAGGACAATCAATACTTCCTCAATTCATCGCTTTTATAAATGATTATAGAAAAACTTACAAAGCACAGAGTATTTCTATACAGGTGAAAAATATTAATCCTATTCCTGTTTTGTCAATTGATGACCTTTTTTCTTCTAATATCCCAAATTTCATTATGAAAGAAAAAAAATCAACCATATTCAGAAAAATAATCTGGGAAGATAATATTGTGGTATTGTAGTTTTAAGTTCTGATGGATATATGGGCTTTTTAAAATTAAATAAAGAAAACTTTAAACCGCTTTCCTTTCAATATCATAAAATATTATCTCAAAACTTTTCTTTAAATTCAATTGTAAATTATAAAGATGATATTTTTATTGCTTCAAATTCGGGTATTTATGTTTTTCCATCAGAGAGACCCCTTTACATAATGAATGAAGAAAATGGTCTTGTCTGTGAAAATATAAAAACTCTTGAAATTCTTAATGATAAACTTTATGCAATAGCAGAGGGTTCTGTAAAAGGTCTTATTGAAATAGATTTAAAAACAGGAATATCAAAAATAATTTTTTCAAAAAAGCAGGAGGAAAATAAAAAAGGAATAGAAGGAAAGACAATCGCTGGAATTAAATCAGATAAAGAGGAAAAAATTTTTTGGATTGTTGTAGGAAAAAGGGATCCATTAATTTGTTCGGCAGAAGACGAAACCGCAATTTTCAAATATAATCCTGAAACAGGAAAGTATGAAAAATTTAAATATTCTTACCAAAAGACAGAAGATTGGTTAAACTTTGCTGGACTATTAGATTTTGATGATTTTAAAAAAAATAAAAATCATTTAATATTATCAGTATTTCCCAAAATGATTGTACAAAAAGATAATTCCCTTTCAGAAAAATACTGGATATGCGACATATTTGATTTTGACATTAAAAATAGAAATCTGAAAAGATATATAATAAAAAGTCCATCAGAAGAAGAATCTTTATGGAATGAAAAAAAACAGCCCTTTACAATTATTCCATTAGAAAATAAATATTTAGTAGTCAGCAAACAAAATATGATTATTTTTGAACAAGAAAGCGGAAATGTTGAGGTAATATGGCAGAACAAAACAGATAAAACAAAATATATAAATGATATTATACTTACAGAAAAAGGTTTATTTGTTTTAACCAGTGACACTCTTTACTTAATTCCTGAGATTAAAAATTGATATTGAAAACACTAATAAAATCAACCATCTTCAATGTCCACCTTAAAGGTGGGCAGGATTAATATCTGCGGTCACCTTCAAATAAAATAAGTTTATATGTGAATTCTCTTGTTTCAAAAGGTGCAAGAGTTAATGTGAATTTTACACTGCCTATATCATATTTTTCCCACTGAATATTTTTATCAACCTCAATCTTCCAGTACTGATGGGGGAAATTTCTCTTTATTTCAACCTTAACCGGTAAATTTTTATAATTTGTAACCTTAATTTTATATATTTTTTCTTCTTCCCAGCCAGAAATATTACCATCCTTATTAAAAACAAAATTCTTTTTTTTCAAATCCATCAATTTAGTATCAATTTTCACTTCTTTACTTTCTCCGAGGTCAAGTTCAACTTTTTCTCCAATCGGTATATATTTTGTTTTATCTGAACCCATATAGGATAAATTTCCTTCTTTATTTGTATATTTGAAAATTTTTATCAATCCATCAGGAAGTGGTTCTTTTCCAAGTTTGTGATTCTGGTCATTTGCAAATTTTATAAATCTTCTTGCATTTTTTCCATATCTTTCTTCTTCATATTTATAAAAAAATTCAACAGGAATATCCTTTTGTGAAAATGAAAGTAATCTTTTTGACCATTTATCAGGTAAGTTCTCTGTTCCCTCAATTGTATATAAAAAGTATTCAGAAACCCCTTCTTTTATAATCTCTTTTTCCTTTGCTTCTGCTAAAACTGCCTTTGCTGCTTTTAACATTTCAACTCCTCTTTCTTTTTCTATCAATGGAGCAGGTGGTAAATATCCAGGAGTTCCATAGGGAGGATATCTTTTTGCAAGAACTCTTATCATCTCAAGTAAATTTATTTTTCCAACAACAAGACGAACAGATGCATTTTCATAATCCTCTCCACTTTTATTTATAACCTTCACATATCCTTTCAATTCCATACTTTTTTCATCATTTGATAAAGTCCCTATATAAAATGCTTCCCATGATATTCCAGATGTAAAATATGAAATTTCAAATGGAATCTTTTTTGAAAACTTTGACTCAATTTTCCATAATCCAAGTTCGCTAACTCTTGGTGGAAAAATGAGTTGAGAAATATTTATAGAAGCAACATCCTGTTTTGGTATAAGGTCAAGAGATGTAGGGTCAATAAGTGTATTTGCCCACGAAAACTGTAAACTGTTTTCTCCCTTTTTTAGTGTCAGTATTCTCTCATCCCTTACAAGTGTTAAATCAGCAGAATTATAAATTGTGAGTTGAACTTTTTCCCTTGAAGGTAAAGTAACAAGGTCAACCTTTGCAAAAAGATTTAAAACAAAAATCAAAAAAATTAAAAATATTTTATTTTTCATCTTAAATTCCTCCTGTGATAATGGAACTCAACAATCTCTTTACTCTTCGGTTTTAAATCAATTACAAATTTTATATTATTTGAATCAATTTTTTCATATTTGTGAGTACTTTCTTCCATATCCCATTCATCAGATATATTCTCAAGAATTTCAATTTTTGCAATCTTGTCTCTGAAGTTTTCAATTTCAATTCTTATAATTTCATCAGTATCATAAAGTACAATATCTCCAGAATTATTTTTTCTTATATTTATTTTTGTATCTTTCATTTTTTTCTGCTTTACAACTATATCTCTGCTATCTCCAAAATAAAGACGAAAACTTTCTCCAACAGGTATGTATTTTAAATTGTCCTCTCCAAGAAAAATTGAACTACCGGAACTTTCAATTTGAAACATTCTTGTTTTTCCTAAAAGTAAAGGAAATTCTCCAAGTCCACTCTCTTTTACATTCTTTATTTCAAAATATACAGGAATTCCAACATTTTCTTTTGCTGTTTCAGGGTCCCATATCATTCTTGAAGCATCAAAAACAAAAATCTTCTCAAATTTAATTCCATCCTTTTGATAAATCAATATCTGTTTTGTTTCTTCATTTTTAGTTGATGTTTCAAATGTCTTCCCAAATTCAGGTGTAACAATTCCTTTCTCAAAGTCCTCTCCAGAAAAATTTCTTAAAATAATGTATGATGTAAAGTTTATATTTTCCTCATTTTTATCAACAACTATTTTGTAAGTGTAAAGACAGTCAATATTTGAAAGCAAGTATGATATTCTTACTTTTTCCTCACCGCCTTCGGGACTGTATATTTCCCAGATAAGAGAATTTCCTTCAGGTGGATAACTTAAACTTATCAATTTAAGTTTATCAGGATTTGTGAGAAAAGTTAGATTTATTGAGTCCTGGTCAATATTCACACCTTTCCATGAAAAATCAACCTGATTTATGCCTTTCTGAAGTGTCAGTATTCTTTCTTCTTCAACAAAAGCAGTATAAGGAGCATCAAATCTGATGTAAGAAATTTCTCTATCCGGAAGAGCAACAAGTTTTGTCCTTGCATATGAAATGGAAAAGATTATAAACAGAATAATTAAAACTTTTTTCATTTTTTTCTCCTTTAAAATCTTGTTATAACTGTGTATCTTATTATTTCCTCTCCACTGCCTTTAACCTTCACAGGAAATTTTATTGTATATGCATCCTCTTTTTCATAATTATGACTTTTTTCTGTTATTTCCCAACTTCCATATAAGTGTTCAATAACTTCAACAGAAACATCCTCTTTTTTGAAGTTTTTAATCTTAATTTCATATGTGTCTTTATAAACCTGCTGACTTATCCTTTCGTGTGCTATAATTTTTCTCTCTCCTTTTATATCAAAAACATTACCAAGTGATAATCTAACCTTTTCTCCAACCGGTGTATGAGGAATTCTGTTTTCTCCGATAAAAATACTTCCTTCCTTTTCATTCTTAAAAATCTTCATCTTTCCTGCAGGAAGAATTTCACCCTCATTTTTAAATTCAATCCAGATTTCAACCTTATCATTATAATTCAGATTTCTCCAGTTATCATAATGATAATACCTTGTAATTGCTCCATCATACTTATATTTTTTTTCAACCTTTAAATCATTTTTATTTACAAAATTTATCTGCTTTATCTCTCCATCCTTAATATCTGTTTTTCCCTTCAATGTATATCTGTGATACTCAAAAACTGGACTTTCTTCAAATGAAGGAGCACCTGCCATTTCTGCTTTTAAAGCATCAGCCGCTCCGAATGCTTTTCTTTGGTTTTCAATTTCAGCAATTTTTTTAACTTCACCTGCAACAAGTTCAATTGATGCATTTTCATAATCTATACCACATTTATTATTAACTGTTATAAATCCTGTTAAACTTAAAACTGATTTTTCTTCATCAAAACTGCCTAAATAATCTGCACGCCAATTAATATTTGAGGTAGTATATTTAAGAAGAATTTTATATATATCCTTTTTTTCATTCTGTACAAGGAATTTTAACTGTGGTTTATATGTAAAAGTGCTCATCTTTCCAAAACTTACCTCTCTTAAATTTTCTTTATTGACAAAAATTATTTTATCCTTTGTTTCTATTCCAATATTTCCAGCATCATAAAAAAGTAAAATTCCTGAATAGAATTGTCCATCTTTTGTTATCATACTTACTTTTTCTCCTATATTTTTTGCAAAAACTTTATCAGAAGTATAAACATCATAATTAAATGACTGCTCAAGAACATTAAATTTTATAGAAGGTGATAAAACTGAAATCTGAATACTTACCGGTTCAATAAATCTTGGTATATCTGTAAAAATAAGTTCATTTTTTCCAGCAGGTACTTCAATTTCCCTTATCTCATCACATACAGCAAAATTCTGATTGTAAATAACAAGTTTAACATCCTTTTTACTTTGAGCAAATAAAAAATTTACAAAAATCAAAAATAAAATTATTTTTTTCATATGCTCCTCCTTTTTTACTTACCGGTTTTTATCTCCTTTGCACCTTCTGGAATTTTGAAATTAAACTTATCATCAGAAATTTCAGGATTTATTTTCAAACTTTTAAACTTATAATTCATTTCGGATAATTCAGTTCCTATAGTTGTTAATGATTGAAATTGTACAGGATAATAGTTTTCTTTATTAATCCATAAATTTACAGTACAGGAATTATTTGCAAAGTCCTTTCCAGAAAATTTTATTAAAAAACAATTTTTATTTTCAAAACTTACCTCTTCCATATCAACACTTTCAATTTTGGGAATTGCTTTTGCTAAATCTATAATAAATAAGGGAAAAACAAAATGGGAAGGAGTATTTTTTAAAGGTATTTTATTGTAAGCATTTATTACTTTATCGTAATTCCATAAGTAATTTCCATCATAAACAGAAATCTGTCTATCTCCATTTTCAAGATAAAACTTTCCAGAATTTAAATCAGCCATCAGATTTGATTCTATTTCAATTATTTCATAATTTTTCTGTTTAGAATCAGAATCAAGATACTTTCCTATTGTTGTAGAAAAAATATACTTTGCTTCAATTTTTTTACCTTTAAATATATTTTCAGTTTTATTCAGTACTTCTTTAATTTTTGGCGGAAAGTTAATTTGAGCAAAAACCAAAACTGCTAATAATATATGAATTCCTAAAATTTTCTTTACAGGATTTATTTTAACTGAATATAAGTTCATTTTCTTCTCTTCTTACAAAATCAGATATAGTTAACCTATTTTATCTTTTCAATTTCTTCCCTTAAAATTTTTTCATTTTCAGAAGTATAACCTGTTAAATCTTTTACAACTATCCCATCTTTATTAATCAGAAGAACTCTTGGAATGGTGTTTACTTTATAATTATCGCTTACTTTGCTATCTGTATCAAGGAGAACAGGAAATTTATAATTGTTTTCATCTATAAAATCCTCAACTTTTTCTTTATCTTCACCACTATTTACACACAGAACTATTACTCCTTTATCTTTATATTCATTGTAAATTTTCTGTATGACTTTTAATTCTTCTCTGCATGGTGGACACCAACTTGCCCAGAAATTAAGAAGTACAACTTTACCTTCATAAGAAGAAAGAGTGATACTTTTCCCTTCAATATCCTTCAGATTAAAATCAGGTGCTTTTTTTCCTTCAAGAGATTCTTCTTTAGAAGTTCTGGTATCCGAAAATTTAAATTCTTTCGCTCCACTTGGTGGTTTAAAAACAAATATATCTGAAGGAACTTCTGGATTAATTTTAAGAGTTTTAATCCTGTTTTTAATAATTATTGGTTCATTAATGGATGGAAATTTGCTTTCTATCTCAAATTGAGCCGGTAGATAATTACTTGAATCAATAAATAATGTCAACTTAACATTATTATTCCTTTTATCTTTACCAGTTAATTCTATTCTGTAACATTTCTTATCATCAAAATTGACTTCTTCAATAGAGGAACTATCAAGTTTCGGTAAAAATTCAGATATTTCTTTTATACTTGTAGGGATAAAACTTTCTTTATTTTTTTCTAATTCATCTTTTGAAATTGGAATTTTTGTATAGAGATTTGACATTTTATTGTAAGTCCACAGATTTTCTCCATCATACACAGTAATACCCATTTCTCCCATCTCCATATAAAATTTCTCGGTTTTCAAATCAGTTATAATTCTTATATCAAACAATGTAGTCATACCCATCATCTTATAAGAACTCTCAATTCTGCTTTCAATCATTTTGTCCTTTAAAATACTTTCAGTTTTACCAAGTATATCCTTTATTTTTTGAGGAATTTCCTGAGAAAAGATTAAAGTTATGACCAGAAAATAAAAGAAAACAATTTTTTTCATAATTTCCCCTTTTTTTCAATTTAATGACTTTCATCTTTTTATATTCTCATGTTTTTCTAATTCTGTCAAATCAGTGTCTAATTTTCAAAATCTGCATTGTCAAACAAGAGTTAATGAATTCTGGTAATATGATAAATATGCTATAATACAGAAAAGATTACTTTTGGTGAAAAAATTTAAAAATGGATTTTGAATTTATTAAAAATTTGAAGTTTATAATTATCTCTTTCAGAATTCAACCGGATAAAACTCTCACACTTCCTTTCTTTAAAGGTGCAACAATTAGAGGTGGACTTGGTTATTCATTCAAAAAAAATGTATGTGTTAAAAATGAAACAGATTGTAAAAATTGCAGTTCCTTTTCAGATTGTGTTTATGTCAATCTCTTTGAACCCAAAAAAATAAAAGAAAAGATAGAAGAAATACCAAGACCTTATGTTATTGAATTTCCAGTGAACAAAAAAAATGTTTACAGAGAAGATGAGATTTTTGAATTTAACCTTATCCTTTTTGAAAAAGCAGTTAAATATTTTCCATACTTCCTTATATCTTTTGCATATCTTGGCGAGAAGGGAATAGGAAAATTCAGGGAGAAATTTTTTATAAAAGAGGTCTTTCAGAAATATCCAGTTGAAAAAGAAATATTTGATTTTAGGAAAGGAACAGTTGAGATGCCAGAAGTTAGAGAATATGAATTGATTGAAAAAGATATTGATAAAATAAGCATAAAATTTTTAACACCAACGAAAATAAAAAGTCAGGGTGACTTTATAACAGTTCCAGAATTTGAGGTATTTATAAAGGCAGTATTAAGAAGGATTTCGCAGATTCTTTATTTCTGGTGTGATTTTAAAGAAAAGATTGACTATTCAGAAATAATAAAAGAGGCAGAAAAAGTTAAAATAGGAAAATGTAATTTATACTGGAAGGATTTTAAAAGATATTCTACAAGGCAGAAAGAAGAAATGAAACTTGGAGGGATATTAGGAGAAATTGAATATAGAGGTGATATAGGTAAATTTTATCCTTTAATTGAAATCGGCTCTTACATCCACATAGGCAAAAATACATCCTTCGGTCTCGGCAAGTATATAATTCTCACAAAATAAAATTTTTTCCAAGCCCCATCCCCCGCTTTTAAAAATCCCCTTTAAAGCGGGTCCAGTATTCCGTAGGCGAAAGCCGAAGTCCGCCATGTCTTTTGGCGGATAACAAGTTATTTAAAGTCGCAATCCTCCCGGACACAAACCTTGTCGGATAAACTTTAAAGCAGGTCCAGTATTCCGTAGGCGAAAGCCGAAGTCCGCCATGTCTTTTGGCGGATAACAAGTTATTTAAAGTCGCAATCCTCCCCGACACAAACCTTGTCGGGTAAACTTTAAAGCGGGTCAGAAATTCCGTAGGCGAAAGCCGAAGTCCGCCATGTCTTTTGGCGGATAACAAGTTATTAAAGTCGCAATCCTCCCCGACACAAACCTTGTCGGGTAAACTTTAAAGCAGGTCAGGTATTCCGTAGGCGAAAGCCGAAGTCCGCCATGTCTTTTGGCGGATAACAAGTTATTTAAAGTCGCAATCCTTCCGGACACAAACCTTGTCGGGTAAACTTTAAAGCAGGTCCAGTATTCCGTAGGCGAAAGCCGAAGTCCGCCATGTCTTTTGGCGGATAACAAGTTATTTAAAGTCGCAATCCTTCCGGACACAAACCTTGTCGGGTAAACTTTAAAGCGGGTCAGAAATTCCG
>Ga0116165_1000432_pt1 | contig 35778 bp, 27 predicted proteins | sample AD_JPNMR1_MetaG_FD_89885 | JGI IMG/M metagenome (GOLD analysis project Ga0116165, IMG submission 89885) | Active sludge microbial communities of municipal wastewater-treating anaerobic digesters from Japan - AD_JPNMR1_MetaG | ecosystem: Engineered > Bioreactor > Anaerobic > Digestate | place...
ATGGGAAAAAGAAAACGCTCCGAAGGAAGAGGAGCATGCTCCTCTTCCTTCGGATACTTCTCTAAGTGTCAAAAAATTAATCGTGGCTTAAATGATTTTACAGAAAAAAAGTTGCACAACTATATTGGAAATAAAATAATAAAAATTAATTTTGATATTTTCTAATTAAGTCTCACCCGCAATATATGAAAAACAAGGGAGAAATACTTGCAGAAATTCTGAGGGAATATGATTTTTGCTATTTCTTCCTCCATAACACAAGAGACATAAACACAGTCAATAAAATCCTGAATGAAGGCTTCCGGTACGAAAGCCAGCTTCCGCATTCAACCGACAGGGTGAATCCACATGAGCCAATCGAGATTGTCTATTTTCTGTTTCAGAGAAAAGAATACGGACCGTACACCGTGGTAATTGCCATACCAAGGGAAACTTACGAGAGATACACACGTCTTTCCAATATTCTCGACACTACCATTGAGGAGGTGATGAGCACAGAGAAGCCCTATTACAGTGAGAACGACGAGCTTGTATACACGATATCTCCAAAGCACATACTCGGATACTTTAACAACAATACATCAGAATTTGTAAAAAATGAGCACTGGGATCCTCTTTTTGATATTTCACAACTGAAGACATTCAAAAGGAGGCCACCTGCCGATGCCAAACCGAAGTAATTATCCTTTACCTCTACCAGGTAAAATACAATCATTATTTGCATTATATGGCAGGGGGCTACCCCCAAACCCCCTGAGAGGGGGCTACCCCCAAACCCCCTGGGAGGGGACTACCCCCAAACCCCCTGAGAGGGGGCTTGAATGTCATTCATTTCTAAATTATTAGCTCCGTAGGAGCGCCATTTTTGTAGCAATGGATTCAAACAATTATTGGCGCCGGGACGAGAAGTTAATTTGAAGATGAATCTTCATACCCGGCGCAATTGGTTTTGAATCGTTTAAATCCCCGCCTCACTGCCGGAAAGCAGCATGGTGGGCAAGGGTGTGATATTAATTTATAGTCATTTGCGTTTCGCTCCGCTCAACGCGTAATTCAATAGTAATTCGATCCATTGATCTATATGACCTGAACCCCTATATTGCCAAATGGCACAAATATAGGGGGGTTGGGGGGTGATTTCAATCGTTCGCTTTGCCATGGCTCGGTTCTTTCAGCAAGCAAAGAAAGTAAGAGTAAATATTCTTAGACTCTTGGAATTAAACTAAAAACCATCTCAGATGTTAAAAAATGATAAAAAATACCCTTAATTTTAAAAGTTTCTTTGCTTAATAATTTTAATGAAATAATTTCAACTCGCTAAAAACTTAAAAAACTCAACATGGTTAAACGTCTTTTAAAATTTACATTTCTGCTGGTAGTTATTTCCAGCATTTTTATTTCAGAGAGTCTTGCTCAATTTGCAAACCACAGGGCTCTTTCACAGAAAGCAACAAAGCTGGCAACAGATTATCCCGCCCTCTGCTCGGTCAAATCACTTGTCAAGACACCCGGAGGCAGGGATGTATGGGTACTTGCCATAGGAACAGGCGACAGGGACAGCAAACCTGCCATTGCCATTGTGGGAGGAATCGACGGTAGTTACATATTCACAAGGGAACTGGCAATAGGTTTCGCTGAAAATATCCTGAAAGAATCTGCCACACCAGAAATTAAAAACCTTCTTGACAGGATCACTTTTTATGTCTTTCCCGACGTCAATCCGGATGCTTCGGAGCAATATTTTTCAACGCTCAGATATGAAAGGCTTATTAACGATAGGGCCACTGACGACGACCGAGATTTTCAGACGGGGGAAGATCCTTTCGAAGACCTTAACGGGGACGGCCTGATTACACTTTTAAGGGTATCTGACCCGGCAGGTAAATATATCGAAAGTACCGACGATAAGAGAGTTATGGTTGAAGCCGACCTCTCGAAAGGGCAAAAAGGAACTTATCTTTTATTCAGTGAAGGTATCGACAACGATAAAGATGGTCTTTTCAATGAAGATGGTGCGGGTGGAGTGGACTTCAACAAAAACTTCACATACAACTACGAGGAATACGGAGCAAATGCAGGTTTGCATGCCGTTTCAGAGCCTGAAAGCAAGGCTGTTGCAGACTTCCTTTACGACCATTTCAACATATATGCAGTTATCTGTTTCGGACCCCAGGATAACCTTTCGCAGCAGACTCCAAGAGGAAATGAGCGACCTGCACCTTCCGGGCAGCAAACCCAGGCAATCCAGCAGCAACAAGGAAGGCAGGCAGGCGAAAGGAGAATAACTTCAGTGTTGAGAAGCGACGAAACAGTTATCAGGCTGGTTTCCGAAAAATTTCAGGAAATAACAGGCCTCAGGGGTGCCCCTCCATCAAAGACCTCTCCGGGAAACTTTGCCGACTGGGTATATTACCACTACGGCCGCTATTGTTTTACCACACCCGGCTGGTGGTTCCCCTCCGAAAGAGGGAAAAATACAGAAGTATCATTCCTTAAATTTGCCGAAGACAATAAACTCGAAAATGTCTTCGTGCCATGGACCGAAATAAAACACCCTGATTTTCCGGATAAAAAAGTTGAAGTGGGTGGCATAAAACCGTTCGCAATGCTTACTCCCCCAGCAGATAAAGTACAGGAAATGATAACAAAAAATTACAAATTTATCGTTGAAGTCGCAGGAATGCATCCCGAACTTGAATTTATAGACAAAAAGGTTGAGAATGTCGGAAGCGACATTTACCGGATTACCCTGAAAGTTCACAACAAAGGACTCTTCGCCACGTGCTCCGAAGCAGGAGCCAATAACCAGTGGACAAGGATAATGAGGATTTCACTTGAACCGGCAAAAGGACAGACAATCCTAAGCGGCCAGAAGGTACAAAGGATGCAGAGGCTAGAAGGAAACAGTTCCTCAGAGTTCTCGTGGCTGATATCAGGTAAAGGACGTGTTGCTATATCTGCAGGTGCACTGAATACGGGAACAATAAGCACATCTTTCGATCTGAAATAAAAATTTAAAACAGACAGGAATATGAAAAGCATAAAGAAAATATCATTAATAATTCTTCTGATGGTTCTGACATCAGCAGCATCAAACGCGCAGAAAGAGGAGCTCTTTTTCAGGGCTGCAGGTTCACCACCTGATCCTAAGGTACAGGCTTCATGGAATAAATATTACACAAATGCCGGTATATATGACCTGTGCAGCAAACTTGCAAAAGCATATCCCAACCTTGTTTCTCTAGAGTCAATTGGCAAATCGTACCAGGGAAGGGATATCTGGCTGCTGACAATATCGGATAAAAAAGCAGGCAATCCCGACAAAAAGCCAGGTTACTGGATTGACGGCAACATTCACTCAATTGAGCTGCAGGGAACGGAGATGGCACTTTACACGGCCTGGTATCTTTGCGAGATGTATAACACCAACACATTCATCAAAGAGTTACTTGCCGAACGGACGTTCTACATAGCACCAACCATCAACCCTGATGCCAGGGAATATTTTACATCGGTAGGTGTTCCGCCACGCTCCGGCCTTGCTCCACGTGACAACGACCGCGATGGTCTCTTTGACGAGGATGGTTTCGATGACCTGAACGGTGATGGCGAAATAAGCCAGATGAGAAGGAAAAACCCTGAAGGAAATTATATAGTTGATCCAAAAGACAACAGAAGAATGATAAGGGTTGAGCCGGGGCAGAAAGGCGAATATGAGTTACTCGGGCAGGAAGGCATTGACAACGACGGTGACGGTCTGGTTAACGAAGACGGCCCGGGTGGTTACGACGGCAATCGCGACTGGGGGTTCAACTGGGAACCCAACTATATCCAGAGCGGAGCCGACAAATATCCGTTCACCTTTCCTGAGAACCAGGCTGTGAGGGATTTTCTGCTGAAACACAGAAATATTGCAGGAGCTCAGTCATTTCATAACTCGGGTGGCATGATTCTCCGTGGGCCCTCAACACAAAGCGGTTATGCCGAAGCATACAGCAGGGCCGACGATGCAGTTATAGAAGCACTCGGTAAGACAGGTGAAAAGATACTTCCAGGGTACAGGTTGCTTACAGTTTGGAAAGACCTGTATTCGGTCTATGGCGGTGAAGTTGACTGGATGCATGGAGCAATGGGGTGTTTCGTATTCTCAAACGAACTCTGGACCCCATACCTCATGTTCTATGACACAACCAATACCGACCAGTATGAATTTGACAGGCTGCTACTCTTTGAAGATGCATTTATACCCTGGCAGAAAATAAACCATCCCGTTTACGGAGAGGTTGAAATAGGGGGCTTCAGCAAGAATTACGGAAGGCTGCATCCGGGTTTTCTGCTAGAATCGGATGCGCATCGCAATGCTGCATTCTGTATATACAACGCATATCACCTGCCTAAACTTGAGGTTACAAAAGTAACAGTGAAAAACCTTGGCGGAGGACTGAAAGAGGTCTCAGCAACGATTGAAAACAAAAGGATGGTTCCAACACACTCGGCCAGCAACCTGAGGTACAAAATTGACCCTCCTGATTATGTTTATATCGAAGGGGCACAGAGCGTACTTGCAGGCATGATAGTTGAAAACGAAGACCTCAACATATGCAGGGAACAGAAGAAAAATCCGGCACGGATCGAAATTGAGAACATACCCGGTTATCTGGGCGGTGGCGCACAAACGGGAGGGGGAGGATTTGCCGGAGGACGATCCCCTGGAGCAGCCGGCAACAGCAACATTATTAAAGTGAAATGGATTGTTAAAGGAGGTGACAGGTACACCGTAAGGGTTGAAAGCGTTAAAGGAGGTACAGCTTCTGCACAATCAAACTGATATTTTCAAACTGAAAGAAAAAGTCGTTCACGGCAAATGCACGGAACGACTTTTTTATCTTACTATTCAGGAAATTATTTCAGAATGTTTGCACTGAAATCCTGAAATAGCCTGTTGCTTTCGTAGTTTCAACTTTAAATGTCCACTCACCTATCTTGTCCTTATTTTCTTCTCCTGAAACAGTAAATGATTTTCTCCAGTTAAGATTTCCTGAAGTATCAATCAGAACTTCTGCATATGTTTTACCATCAGGCGAAAGGATTTTCACCTTAATCTCACCGGTTTTGCAATCACCGCTGATACTCATCACCACATTTTTTGCATCACTGTCCACTTCAAAAGGAAGCTGCCTTGTAATTGTGGCTTCGTTCAGTCCTTTTGAAAACTCGAATGATGTACCGCTGCCTCTGAAATAACTTAATCCGCCAAAATCACCTCCCGGTCCAATATAAAATGCGCCTGCATCGGCTCCTTCCCTGCCAATAAAAACATTCGTTCTGCTTCTCCTTGAAGGGTCGTCAGGACGAACACCTTCAGGTCTACCCTGTTCCTGTACAACAGCCTTCTGTATCTCACCAGCCTGCTGTTCCATAATCTTTGCTTGCTCCTGCATGGCTTTTTTCTGCTGTTCAATAGCCTGCTGAAGCCTGGCTTCCTTCTCCTTTTGCTCCTGGGTTTTCTCCTGTCCTGCCGCCCCTGCAACCACCATTCCCAGTATCAGAGCCGAAAGCACTCCTGTATATAAAACTTTGAGTTTCATGATTTCCTCCTTTAATTACTTTAACCACTGTAAAAATAAGCAGATAATGTACCACTTTTTGTTAATGCCGGGTTAATGTAAGGTTAATCTTCAACCATATCTTAGCAATTAATGAAATAAATTCAATAATTTTAATGTCGATTTATATACAATGAGATTAAAGAACAGCATACTGGTTGCCGGAATAATTTCAATAGTTATCCTTATTATCGTACAGGTACTGGTAATAAAGGATATCTGGTTCGACAAGGATGTAATTTTCGACCTGAAATACAAGCTTCTCTCTCAGGAGGCTATGGAGCAGCTAAACAGGATGAGCCAGAACGACCCTTTCGAAAATGCATTGAATTTCCTTAACGACTATTCCCGGCAGGTGATGACAACTGAAATACAGAATGTCAAGAATGATGAAGACCTGACTCGTCTTAAGGAAGAGATTATGAGGGATGTCAATAAAATATTGACTGAACTCGAAAACCTCAGCCCTTATCTTAAAGGTTATTTCAACAAACAGGGATTTGAAAGTGATTTCTCAATCAAGATAGAGGTAAATTTTCTCCGGCTGATAGATTTTGAGAAAAGATTCGATGTTTATGCAAACCCGCAGATGTTTGCAGGACCACCTGTTTCGTCGGCAAATGTTACAAAAGATACGCGTTCAAAAATACTTGTAAACCGCTTTTTCAGGGAAGATAATTACTACCGCATCGCTTTTGATTATTACATAGATATATCAGGAAAGCAAAGGATGGTCCTCCGGGATATGGCACTATACCTGGCATTGAGCATCTTCAGTATAATTGTTGTAATGATAATATTTTATATCACTTACCACAATCTGATGGAAGAAAAGAGGCTTTCGAACCTGAAAACCGATTTCATTAACAACATGACCCATGAGATCAAGACTCCTCTTTCAACCATAACGGTTGCTGGTAAAACGCTGGAAATGGAGCAAATAAGAACAAATGAAAATAAGGTGCTTGAAACTGCAAGGCTAATTCATAAGCAGAGCGTACATCTAAACCAGCTCATTAATCTGATTCTGGAAATCAGCATGTGGGAAAGAACCCAGTTTCAGCTCGACAAAAAGGAGGTGGACCTCAGGGAACTTATGCACGATATCGTTGAGAGTTTCAGAACAGCACAAAACAACAATGTTCAGATTATAGAAAACTACGGCTTCGACACTCTGAAAACAAAGCTGGATGTTGTATATTTCACTACCATGTTGAATAACCTGCTGTCAAATGCAGTAAAATACTCCGATAAAGAACCTGTAATAAAGGTTGAAGGACAGGTGAATAAAGAAAATATTGTTATTTCGGTAACAGACAATGGTATCGGAATAAGCAAGCAGGACCAGAAACATATATTTGACAAATTTTACCGTGTGAGCCATGGCAATATTCATAAGGTAAAAGGACTCGGACTTGGGCTTTATTACGTAAAGAGGATTGCAGAGGCTCATGGCGGTACTGTTACAGTATCAAGCAAACCCGGTGAGGGCAGTTGTTTTACAGTTACAATTCCGAAATAATTAAAAACGAGCGATATGAAAGTACTTATTGCAGAAGATGACAGGGATTTCGGGAACGTACTTGCGCAGTATGTCACAATAAGCGGGTTTGAGGTCACTCTCGCCCGCGATGGTAAAGAGGCCTGGGAGCTCTTCAATAAGGATCGCCCCGATATCTGCGTACTCGATGTTATGATGCCTGAGATGGACGGATTTACGCTTGCCGAAAAAATTAAAGAGGCAGCACCGGAAATGCCTTTTATCTTCCTCACTGCAAAAAGCCTGAAGGAAGACATAGTTAGGGGTCTGAAGCTGGGAGCTGATGACTATATTACAAAACCATTTGATCCTGAAGTTCTTATTCTCAGAATTAATAACATTCTGAAAAGAGCCTATTCTTCGGTGAACGATGAATACAAAATCTCCGACACAATTCTGAAATTCAACACACTCGAGCTAATTTCAGGTAAAAAGAAAGAGAAACTTACTTTGAAGGAAGCCCAGCTGCTGAGGTATTTCATAATGAACAAAAACAAAATACTCACCCGTGAAGATATCCTGACAGAGATATGGGGCGAAGACGATTATTTCCTGGGAAGAAGCATGGATGTTTTTATAAGCAGGCTCCGTAAATATCTTTCGGAGGATAAAGGCATCGATATTCGCACAGTTAGGGGCACAGGTTTTATTCTGGAAGAGCTCGGAAGCGGCATGCAGGAGAAAGATGAAGAAGAGAAGACAGAGCCTGAAATGTGACAGCATAAACTACTTGTTCAGGAATTTGTTAAGAAGAATATAAGCTGCTTTGTATGAAGTAATTTCACCTCTGCGAAGCATTTCCTCTACCCGCTGGAGTGATGACTTAATTTCAGGATTATTGTAAAATGAGTTTTCAAGGTAATCCAGAATGAAATCATGCATTCTTCTGACTGATTGTTCCTGTCTTTTCTTTTCAAAATAGCCAGTAGCTCTGGCATGAGCCAGATACTCATTTACAGTTTGCCATATTTCCTGTATTCCGGTGCCTTCTTTTGATGAACATGTTGTAACAACCGGAGTGAATCCGGAAGCTGGCACCGGGAACAGGTGCACTGCATTTCTGAATTCACTTGCAGTAGTTTCGGCTCTCTGCCTGTTGTCTCCATCGGCCTTGTTTACCACAACTATATCAGCCATCTCCATTATACCGCGTTTGATGCCCTGCAATTCGTCACCGGCACCTGCGACTATCAGAAGAATAAAAAGGTCAACCATCGATGCAACTGCTGTCTCCGATTGACCAACTCCCACTGTTTCGATCAATATTGTATCAAATCCTGCAGCTTCGCACAATATTATACTCTCTCGCGTCTTGCGAGCTACACCTCCAAGGGTGCCTGCTGAGGGCGAAGGCCTTATAAAAGCATTTGGGTCGGTGCTCAGACGCTCCATTCTTGTTTTGTCACCAAGAATACTGCCCTTCGTCTTTTTGCTGCTAGGGTCAATAGCCAGTACGGCAACTTTTTTGCCCATACCGGTAAGCATCGTTCCAAAAGATTCTATGAATGTACTTTTGCCTGCACCCGGTATGCCAGTTATGCCAATCCTTACTGAGTTGCCACTGTATTGCAGACAACCCTCTACAACCTCCTGAGCAAGACTGTAATGATTGGGGTTGGAACTCTCAATAAGAGTTATAGCCTTTGCCAGCACTGCCCTGTTCCCGGAAAGAATACCTGATATATATTCACCGGCAGAAAGAATTTTCCTTTTCCCTGCAATATTTTTTTTCAGAATCTCAGGATTCACCAATGGGGGCTGTTCAATACCATTTCTTATACTGAGTGCACTCCCCTTTTTCTGTTTATCAGGCATCTGTACCATAAATTGCTGCAGGTAAATTTAAAAAATAAAAAAGCGCCTTTTTGTTAAGGCGCCTTTTCCCTGATTATTTTTCGACATCTTACTCAGATTCTGAATACAGACTGGTAATTCTTATTTCTTTTCTATTACATTGGCATTGAGCATCAGTATCACTTCAGAATGATTCGGGTCGTTGGTATAAACATATATGGCTTTTGTAACCCTTCCTTTGTATGAACCCGAATTGAAAGTGGCTTTTATAGTACCTGTTTCACCAGGTTTAACAATGTTGCTGCTGCTCTGGTTGACCGCAGTACATCCGCATGTTGAACGTATGTGCCTTATTATCAGATCTCTTTTACCCTCATTGGTAAATTTGAATTCAACATCCTTTGTTGTTGAGGGAAGCATATCGCCAAGATCAACCGTAGCTGCCTGAACCTTGAATACGGGAGCATTCTCAAGCTCTTCCTTTGTCAGGTTCGAAAAGTCTTCAACCAGATTGGCAGAAACATAAAACCATGTATTTTCCTGAGCAACACCGTTAACCTTGACTCTGACAACATCAGTAACCGTACCCCAGTTACCATTCTTTGTTGCATCATAAGTTCCCTCTATAACGCCCTTTTGCCCGGGCTTAAGAGTTTCAGGGACTGCTTTCAGCTGCAGGTGACCTGGCACATTCTCGAATTCAATCTTTGCCAGTTCATTCGATGTATTTATAACAGGCATCACCCTTATCTTCTTTTCTGTTTTCTTAATCGTTGTAAAAGCAAGGTGATTGCTTTCGAACCTCACTCCTTTGCCAACAGGGAAAGTAAAGAGCTCTTCAATGGTCTTTTCCCTTTCCTTAACCTCACCTTTAATTACAAGCACCACCGTAGAAGGGCTTGCATTGGTATAAACAGTGAGTGTCTTGTTAAACGGACCAGGACGTCCTGCAGGATCATACATCGCAGTAACTATACCCTTTCCGTTGGGAGGAATGGGACTTTTAGTCCATGTAGGTGTTGTACAACCGCACGAAGCAACAACATTCTGAATTACCAGAGGAGCATTACCAGTATTAACAATCTCAAAATTATACGACTGCCTTCCATCTTCTTCCCTGAAGGTGCCAAAATCATGCTCATAAGTTGCAACCTGCACTTTGGGCTGTGCCAGCATCAAAACACCTGATAACAAACAAATAGTGGCAATAAGAAGCTTTTTCATATCATTTTATTTTATTAGTAATTCAAACTTAATCAAACACCTGATTTATATATAACCTGAATTATCGTCATCTTGTTGCATACTCCATACAAAAAGCAGACCATTTTCCGTTAAATTTCCAAAATTAATAAAGTTTACTCAAATTTATAAAAGCAGGTAAAGATTATATTATTAGATTTGTCAGGATTGTTTTGGAACAGAATTTGAAAAGAGATTTAACGGCAAATTTCATCAGGCTGATGTCAGGGAATTTTCTAAGATGGTTATTTTTCTCGTTACTTCTGATTTATCTGCCGGCAGGTATCAGGGGACAGTTTTACAACGGGCTTCATATGTCATTTGGCAAGAACAGAGTTCAGTATTATGACTATTACTGGTCGTTTTACCGTTTCGAAAACATCGACTGTTATTTTAAGGAAGAAGGAAGGGAGCTGGCCCAGTTTACTGCCAATTATGCTATAAAAAAGCTTGAAGAGATAGAAGATTACTTCGACTACAATCTGGAAAAAAGGCTTATTTTCATAATTTTCAACAAGCAGGCAGAGTACAAGCAGTCAAATATAGGCCTTGTTACATTTTCAGAGGATGACTACAACCTCGGAGGGTATAGCAGGATAATTAAGAACAAAGTTATGCTGTACTACGAGGGAAATATGGTTGCATACCAGAAACAGATAGCCTCATCAATTGTAGAAGTCATTGTTAATGAAATGATTGCAGGGGCAGACCTGCGCGACCGAACAACAAGTTCCAGCTCTTTCGACATACCCCAGTGGTATATGAAGGGACTGGCAAACTATGCTGGCTACGGATGGGATTATGACGTGGAAAACAAAGTAAAGGATGGATTTAAGAGTGGGAAATACAAAAACATAAATCACCTTGAATATGATGATGCCATCTATGCAGGTCAATCGTTCTGGAGATTCATAGGCCGGCAATACGGAGATGCTCTAATTCCCAGTATTATATATCTGACTAAAATTTACAAGAATATCAATGACGGCTTCATGTACGTTACTGGCCGTAAGCTCAAAGATTTGCTCAAAGAATGGCAGGAATTCTACAGTAAAGAATTTGCAGAAGACAACGGCGACCCGCCAAAAGATGAGAATAATCTGAAAAGATCCAGAAAAGAACAGATTTTCCAGCAGGTAAAAGTCAGTCCCGACAGAAGATATGTTGCATATGTTACAAACGACTGGGGCAGAAAAAGAATATGGGTTTACGATCAGCAGACTGGTAAAACGAAGATAATATTCAGGGCCGAGCCCAAATATGAACACAAAACGGATAATACCTATCCGGTAATAGCCTGGCATCCAGGAAGCAGGATACTTACATTTATCAACGAAGAAAAAGCCCTTCTTAGAATTTATTTTTACCGGATACAGGAAAAAACAACCGAAAGCAGGCTCTTTCTCTACCTCGACAAAGTTCTTGATTTTGCCTACTCCCCTGATGGCACAAAACTTGTGCTTTCGGGTGTTAAAGGTGGTTTTACCGACATTTATGTCCATACCATAGCTTCCGGAACAAATGAGCAGATAACCCATGACCTTGCTGACGACCTTAGCCCGTCGTTTATAAACGGCTCAAACGATGAGATAATCTTCACTTCGAACCGGCTCTCTGATACACTTACAAACACCGGCAATCCTTTTGAACGTCTCGGGCTCACATACGACCTGTTCCTGTATAATATAACTAAAAATGATAAGGTTCTCACAAGGCTCACCGAAGGAAAATATAATGACCACTTCCAGCCGGTAAATACAGGGAAAGACGCTTTCGCATTCATCGGAAACAATAATGGAGTTTACAACAGGTATTCTGCAGTTTTTGACAGCACAATAAGTTTTATCGATACTATTCCTCATTACCGGTATTTCATCAAGGCGGAACCTCTCACCGACTACGACCGGAACATTCTTTACCACGATGTGGCAAACAATTCCGACTTTTTCGGAGAAGTGGTCTATAACAAAAGCCGATATCATGTACGAAAGGGAAACTCATCTTCCGGCATTAAGATGAAAGGAAAAGAATTACCTGTAACAAACTTCAGAAAGGAGCACCTGAATGCTCTTCACCGTGCCGACAGCATAGAACAGCTGAGGCAATGGCTTTTGCTTGAAGACCGGAAGAGAAGAGATACTCTTAAAAAACCACTTTATGAATATTATGCAAAAGACGAACCTATCGATATCAACCATTATATTTTCGAAAAGGAGAAACAGAATTACTATGAACAGTTGTGGCGAAAAGATTACATGGACATCGACCTTGGCACCGACACCCTTCAACTGCCTCTTATAAGAATATACCAGACATCATTCTATAACAATTACATTGCAAACCAGATCGATTTCAGCTTTCTGAATAATTCATACCAGCCTTACAACGGTGGTGCTCCTTACTTCAATCCTGGCACCAATCTATTTACACGTATCGGTATTCTGGATCTGTTTGAAGACTATAAAATTACAGGTGGATTCAGGTTTGCGGGCAATTTCGACAGCAACGAATATCTGCTCAGCGTTGAAAATCTGAAGGGGAAATTCGACAAACAACTTACCTACCACCGAATGACATTTAACACTTCCACGGAAGATTACGAATATTACAAAATACACAGCGACAATGTTTATCTGACTCTCGCCAGACCTTTTTCACCTGTACTGGCATTGAAGGGAACATTGTCGTACAGGCTCGACAGGTATGTAAACCTTTCAACTGATGTGGCATCTCTAAGCAACGAAGATATTGTAAGGCACTGGGCAGGCCTTAAGGGTGAAGTGGTATTTGATAATACCCGCAAGAGACTCATAAACATTTATTACGGAACAAGATTTAAAATTTTCGGAGAGTACTACAAAGAAGTGTCTGAAAAACTGTCGGATATGATTGTCCTGGGAGCTGATTTCAGGCATTATCTTAAGATACACCGTGAGTTGGTATGGGCAAACAGGTTTGCCGCCAGCACATCGTACGGACCTACAAAACTTATCTACTACATGGGAGGCGTGGACAACTGGATGGGATACCTCTTCAGCAAAATACCAATGTTTGACAAAACAATACCAGTAAATCCTAATTACAAATATGGTTTTCAGGCACTTGCCACAAACATGAGGGGGTTCAGCCAGAATATTCGAAACGGAAACAGTTTTGCACTGATTAACAGCGAAATACGCTGGCCATTTATAAGGTATTTTGCTGGCCATCCGCTAAAGTCAAACTTCCTCAACAGCCTGCAGATAGTAGGTTTCGGCGACATTGGGACTGCATGGTCGGGAAAATCTCCGTGGTCAGGAGAAAATTCGTACGATAATGAAATAATTACTAACGGGCCTGTTACAGTTATCCTTGATACCAACCGTGATCCCATTGTGGCAGGGTTCGGGGCAGGGCTAAGGGCACAGCTGCTGGGTTATTTCGTACGTGCCGACTGGGCGTGGGGAATTGAAAACGGATATGTGTTGCCAATGGTCTTCTATCTTTCCTTCAGCTTGGATTTCTAAGTGTAATAAAAAAGCTGAGAGATTATTAAAATTTTACTGCCATAAATTCAATTAATAATATTTTTCATTTCAGATTTCAAAAAAATAGGTTATTTTTGGCGTCTGCTTATATTAACCAAAAATAAAAGTCATGGCTTACAAAATCAGTGAAGATTGCACAGCATGCGGAACCTGTATTGATGAATGTCCTGTAGGTGCAATATCGGAAGGGGAAATTTATAAAATTGACCCCGATTTGTGTACCGATTGCGGTGCATGTGCCGATGTATGCCCGGTAGAGGCTATTCATCCTGCATAAGTCTGCAATCAAGAAATAAGAGGGTCTCTAATAGGGACCCTTTTTTATTTTATCACACCGCTTTAGGACTGTAACGTGCTTTTTCGAGTATTGCCCTTGTATCTTTATCGCTCATAAGCTCCTCAAGGGTTATGTTCCTGTTGTGCCTCATATACGATTCCACAATCCGGAAGCCTATCCATACAGCAGCACGGCCCGGCGACTCTTTCGAAAAATAACTCGTAAAAGGTGCCTCACCCATCAGTTTTTTCTTAGTAAACGAATCGGCACTGAAAAGCAGGTTGTTCTCAATAAGATACTGCCACATGCTTCCTTCATTATCAATACAGAATTTCATCTGCTCTTTTGTAAAACCGAAAATCCTTTCATCTGGCAGTCCAGGCAGCATGCATTTCACAAAATAGAGCAACTTTCCTTCGTGAATCATAGAGGAGAGAACATCATCGGGGCTGTATCCCATAACTTCATAATCCCATTCCGAGGCTGCCCATCCATACATACAGTCGGTTACAATATTTGAAGGTGTCATTTTTGCAGCCTGATAATTGTAGATTCCAAGCTGGGGATAAAACTTACACTCTTTACCAAGGTACCTGTCGAGCCCGATACCAAGTGTTGAATCGCCAGTAATTATACTGTTGTTAAAACCGGTAATGCATGAATAAACTGCAGGAACAGGCTTCGATGGAAAATAGTACCTATAATACCTGAATGCTGTTGATAAATCTTTTTCGAGCCAATTAAGCTCAGGAAATACTTCCATGGTTTTTGCATAAACCTCATTGTTTAGCTTGTCGGTACAGAACCTTATCAACCCATCGAGCCATGCTGAATCTCCCGGTTCGCCAATGTTTATTACATAACTGAAATACTTTAAAAAATTACCATACTTTTCAGTCAGCATACCAGTCATTTCTGGTATTTTAACAGGGTCGACCGAAAAGAGATCCTGCTCAAGTCTTTTTATATTTACTTCGACTTTAATCCCGGAAATATTTGCCCTGTACTGATTTCTCCTGCAGGCAGAAAGTAACATCACTGCTGCAATAAGTAAAAATATCAGACCGTTGTATCGTTTCATAACCTGCAAATGTATTGCGCGAAATTATTCACTTTTTGACAGATTGCCAAGATGAACCAGCAAAACAGTAATTTCTGCCATTATTTGTTATTTTTACAGGCGTTTAATCAATTATTTAATGAGTTTATGAATCTACTAAGAAAATCTTCACTCAGAACTTATTCAGCAATTCTGGTATCACTCTTCACCATTAATGCAGGTGTGGTCACGGCACAGAACATCCGGTTCGGCATTTTTGCTGATCCTGTTATTGGCTGGTTCTCATCAGATACCCGTGAAACAAAAAATGAAGGAGCAAGAGCAGGATTCAATTTTGGCTTCACCTTCAACAAATACTTCGCAAATAACTATTCTTTTTCAACAGGTTTAAATATTCTTACTGCGGGTGGCAGATTGGTAAGCAGCGACACAATTATAATGGAATTCACAAATTTTGATACTGAAGTAGCTGCAGGGAAACCTGTTGTGTATAAAATTCAATATCTTAATATTCCTGTAGGGCTAAAATTCGAAACAAATCAAATAGGTTATGTCACCTTCTTTGCTGACATAGGACTTGATCCTAAAATTGCCATCGGCGGAAAGGTCGATATTCCATCGGCAAATATTAAGGGTGAGAGGGCAATGGATGAAATAAGGCATTTCAACATGGGTTACCATATACTCGGGGGAATAGATTATTCTCTCGGCGGCACAACAGCTATTGTGCTCGGGCTTGGATTCGAACACAACTTTCTTGATGTAACAAAAGAAAATAATATACAGCCCCGCGACAGAATATCACATAATCTGCTTAAATTCAGGGTGGGAATTAACTTTTGAAAACAGAAAATATGAAAATCACTATAGCCCAGCTTAATTACCATGTGGGAAATTTTGAGAGGAACAGCTTTCTTATTAAGCAAGCTATAAAGAAAGCATCGGACGAAGGAGCAGATCTTGTAATATTTTCAGAATTATGCATAACAGGTTATCCTCCTCTCGACCTTCTCGACCATGCTGATTTTGTAAAGAAGTGTGATGAAACAGTTAAAGAGATAGCATCATGCTGCAGGGGTATTACAGCCATAGTTGGTTCTCCCATTATTAACACCCGGCCCGAAGGCAAAAAGCTTTTTAATGCAGCTCTTGTACTGAGTGAGGGGGGAATCATTTTCGAAGCCCGCAAAGCATTGCTTCCGACATATGATATCTTTGATGAATACAGGTATTTTGAACCTGAAAGGAATTTTGGGATATTTGAGTTCAAAGGCAAAAAAATTGCCATAACCATTTGCGAGGACCTCTGGGACGAACAGCCTTTCCCGAATGAGTTCGAAAAAACGAGGCTTTACACAGTCTCACCTGCCGAAGAGCTGGCAAAATTCAATCCAGAGCTTCTCATAAACCTTTCTGCCTCACCTTTTTCATACACCAGAACAGGAGCAAAGCGGAAAATTTTTACCGGAAAAGCATCAAAGTACAACATTCCGGTGATAATGGTGAATCAGACCGGGGCAAACACCGAACTGATCTTTGATGGAGGCTCGATGGTAATATCAAAAAACGGAAGGATAATCAGGCAACTTCCTTTTTTTGAAGAGGCTGTTTATACATTCGATTACGAAGACTTACTTTCTGTCACTGATGAAGCTGACCCTCCCTTGCCGGATCAGATTGAACTGATATACAAGGCTTTGATAACAGGTATAAAAGATTATTTCGGTAAGTCAGGTTTCTCAAAAGCAGTACTTGGGTTGTCGGGAGGTATAGATTCTGCAACGGTTTTGTGCCTTGCAGTTGAAGCCCTCGGAGCAGAAAACGTAAAGGCACTCATCCTGCCTTCGAGATATACTCCCGCCCGGTCGCTTGATGATGCGGTAAAAATGGCACAAAATGCAGGTGTGAGTTATGAAGTCATCAGCATAGAAAAACCTTTCATGGCTTTTGAGGAAGTTCTCAAACCGATCTTCAGAGGTTTGCCTCCTGATGTGACCGAAGAAAACATTCAGGCGCGGATAAGAGCTGTTTTACTTATGGCTTATTCGAACAAATTCGGGCATATACTTCTCAATACATCAAATAAAAGTGAAGCAGCAGTGGGGTATGGCACTCTTTATGGTGACATGGCGGGAGGACTCTCGGTAATAGGCGATGTTTACAAAACTGATATTTACAGGCTGGCAAAATATATCAACCGCAACTCGGAGGTTATTCCTGAAAGTATTCTCACCAAACCTCCTTCAGCCGAGCTGAGGCCAGACCAGCTCGATACTGACTCCCTTCCTGAATACCCGGTACTTGATGGAATACTCTACCGTTACATAGAGAAGCAGATGCCAGTCTCGTCAATCATTGCTGAAGGATTCGACGCAGAAACGGTACTGAAGACAATAAGGATGATAAATTCAAACGAATACAAACGTTATCAGGCACCTCCCATACTCCGTATCTCACAAAAGGCTTTCGGTTACGGCAGACGAATGCCGATAGTAGCAAAATATTAAAAGGACTTCCAGCATATACCGTGTCTCACTCACGGTAAAAGACTCTCTTGACCCGAGGCGGGACGGAAGTTAATATTTCATACGGAATAGTATCTATTATACGTGCCAAATCTTCAACGCTAATATGTTCGCCAAAAATTTCCACCTCATCACCTTCAGAAGCATCTATGCCTGTCACATCAGCCATGCATGAGTCCATACAGATATTGCCAACAACAGGTACAAAATGACCTTTTATATAAAATTTTCCTCTTCCGTTTCCTAGCCTGCGGTCGAGCCCGTCGGCATAGCCTACCGGAAGAACTGCTATACGCCGCTCCCTGTCGGAAACATCGGCGCAACCGTAACCCACTGGTTCGCCGGGAGGTATCGTTTTTACCTGCAGAATTATTGTCTTCATCCGTGCTGCCTGTCTAAGATTTATACCTGATATGCCCGCAATACCATAAATACCAATACCGGGCCTTACCATGTCAAACTGATATTCAGGAAATCTTATTATGCCTGCAGTATTAAGCAGATGCATCATAAACCCGTAACCTGCCAGAGTACGTATTCTACCGGCAACTTCTGCCAGCAATGATGCCTGGCGGTGTGTAAAATAGTCGAATGCAGGATCTTCAGCCGCTGCCAGATGTGAAAATACCGATGCTATTCTAAGGCAGCCCGATGATGATATTTCTTTCACCATTTCATCAGCCTCCTGCGGCATAAAACCAAGGCGGTGCATTCCTGTATCAATCTTTATATGCACAGGATAATCCGTAAGCCCATGCCGCTGCGCCGCCAGAATAAATTTCCTCAGCAATGCCAGACTGTAAATCTCTGGTTCGAGATTATATTTTATCATCAGGTCGAATGCATCCGGTTCTGGATTCATTACCACTACCGGTAGAGATATGCCTGCCTCCCGCAGTTCGACACCCTCGTCAGCATACGCCACAGCCAGATAATCAACCCGGTGAAACTCCATAAGCGAAGCAATCTCTGCCGCCCCCGCACCATAAGCAAAAGCCTTGACCATCGCCATAATCCCTGTTCCGGGATTGAGCCTTTTTCTTATCTCACTTATGTTATGAGAAATAGCATCCATATTGATCTCAAGTACCGTCTGGTGAGACCGGTGCGATAACAGGTTACTTATCCTTTCAAATTCAAAGCTTCGTGCTCCCTTAAGCAGTACAGCACTGCCCGAAAAACGCTTCAGGTCTGCTTCCCTGCAAAAAGCCTGCGTTGTCTCGTAAAAACTGCTTCCGTTGGGAAAAAGATCTCTGTTACGCAAAAGTGCATGCCCGATGCCAATAAACCAGTCGATTTTCACAGCGTTTACAAGTCGCGCCACTTCACCGTACAGCTCCCTTTCATCCCTTCCGGTCTGGAAGAAATCCGACAGAATAAGAACACTAATCCTGTTGTTCTGCGACTTCAGATATTCCAGCGCCATCTTCAAAGAACCCGGGTCAGAATTGTAATAGTCTTCAATGAGCACCGAGCCGTTTATTCCAGCCTTTTTCTCCATCCTCATGGCAACCGACACCAGCTTCGCAACACCTGTGCTTATTGTTTCCGGGTCAATACCATGCGCAAGTGCGGCAGCCACAACCGTAAGAGCATTTTCAACCGATGCCCTGTCAGTAAACGGAATATTAACTCCGAATGAAGAGCCACCGTATATCACACTTACTTGCGTAACCCCACCCGATTCTTTTATTTTCTGAACGAAAACCGCAGAACTTTTATTTTTAAATGACCAGTCAACTAATTTTTTAGTAAATAAATTCCTGTCACCATGAATGATTTCCCTGATAATCTCATGATCGCTGCAATAAACAATAACCGAAACATCGCGGAAAAGCTTCATTTTCTCGGCAGCTTTTTCCTTCAGTCCCGGGAAATTTTCGCTGTGTGCATCACCTATATTTGTAATGATACCGGTATGTGGCTGAATGATGCGGGCAAGCTTATCCATCTCTCCGGGTTTCGATATACCTGCTTCAATAATGCCGGTTTTATAATTGTTTTCCAGCTTCCATACCGAAAGCGGCACTCCTATCTGTGAGTTATAGCTTTTCGGGCTTCTTACAACTGGCTCTTTAAGTCCGATAATATCGGCAAGCCACTCTTTTACAACTGTTTTGCCTGCACTACCGGTAACAGCTATCACTTCTCCCCTGAAGTGTTTTCTCTTTTCAGATGCAAGTGCCTGAAGAGCTACAATTGTATTTTTAACCTGAATAAATGAGGTCTCTTTATACTCTGCATGGTTCTCAGGCAAATCTTCAACAAAAAAAATCCTGAGTCCCCGCCGGTACAACTGCTCTGTAAACCTGTGTCCATTGTGATTTGGTCCTTTTATTGCAAAAAATGCTGAACCTTCCTGAACTACGGTGAGGCGGCTGTCAGTAACCAGTTCCTGAATGACTGAATCATCAGGGCCGTACAACCTGCCACCTGTAATCTCAGCCGCTTTGCCTGTTGTGATTTTCAAAGCTTATCTTTTTTCAGATTTACTTCTCTTCATTTCATTGTAACATTTTCTGCACAGTGGTTCGTACACATCTTTTTCGCCTAGCAGCACCTGCTGGTCCACCGGTACTTTCCTGAAAGAATATTGCGCCAGGTTTCCGCAACGGGTGCATATAGCATGTACTTTTGTGACAAATTCTGCCACCGCCATCAAATCCGGCATAGGTCCAAAAGGCCTTGCCATAAAATCCATGTCAAGCCCTGCAACGACAACCCTCTTTCCGTCGTCGGCAAGTTTATTGCAAACATCCACAAGCGAATCGTCGAAAAACTGCGCTTCATCTATTCCCACAACATCGCAATCGCCTGCAAGGAGAATAATTGACAAAGCATTATCAACCGGAGTTGAGCTTATTGACTTTTCATCGTGCGAAACCACCCTGGTGTCGGAATAGCGCCGGTCAACCGCGGGTTTGAAAATCTCCACCCTGAGCCCTGCCAGCTGTGCACGTCTGAGCCTTCTTATCAATTCCTCAGTCTTACCCGAAAACATCGAGCCGGTAATAACTTCTATGCTTCCCCTCCCTCCTGCATTCCTGATTTCACTCTCAAGAAACTCCATATTCAAGATTGTTAATAGTTTAAACAAGCCCTTTTCCGGCTGGTAATACTTGAATAATTATGATTACTTTTGCAAAGTAAACAAAATTGGCATTTCAAATAATAAATAGCAAACAATGGATTTCAATTCAACTATCGATATTATACTGAAAGACCTGAAAGAAGTAAGGGAGATAATAGAAGATTTTAAGAATTACCCTAACGTTCCGGTTCTTCAGATCGAACTTGCAAAAACAAAATGCAGGAGTGCCGAGGAAATTATTTCACTACTGAAGGTTCTCAAACCCGGTTTTGAAGAGGCTGAAAGGAAACATGAAAAAATGAAGAGTTCTGATGAAACTCTTATTGTAATCTCCGAAGAAGAAACTGCAGAAAAAGAACCTTCTGCCATAGTTAAGACAGATATTGTGACAGAGAAAACTGAAGCAGCACAGCAGGTTACAAAGGAAGAGAAAACAGCTCCCGTAAGACATCAGGAATCGACCGGAAAAAAGAAAGCCACCACAAAAATATTTGCCGACAAATTCAGCGGCACAAAACAGACTATCCTCGATACTTTCGGTGATAAAAAAGATGATGGAATCTCAGAAATTCTTAAGAGCCAGACTGTCAGGGATCTAACTGAGATTATAGGTGTTAATGATAGATTTCTGTTTATCAGAGAGATATTTGGTGGCAACCGCCATGCATACGAAGAAGTAATTTCAAAACTCAATTCAGTTTCTTCAATAGAAGAGGCAAAAGATATTCTGAAGAATTATTATTCTGAAGGAGAAGAAAATGAAGTTGTGAATCAACTTCTTAATCTTGTAAAACGTAAACTGCCGGCTGATGAGTAAGCTGGTTCTTGTCCCCACTCCGGTAGGTAACCTGAATGATATCACCATCCGGGCAATTGAAGTGCTTAAGGAGGTTGACCTTATTCTTGCCGAAGATACCAGACATGCTTCCAAACTGTTGAAGCATTACGATATACCTACCCCTGTGAGGTCGCATCACAAATTCAACGAACACCGGAAGATTGAAGAAATCTGCTCGGAGATACTTGCAGGCAGGAATATAGCCCTGATTTCGGATGCTGGTACACCAGGCATTTCCGACCCGGGTTTTCTGCTTGTGCGGAAATGCATCGAAGAAGGAATCACCGTTGAGACACTGCCAGGACCTGTAGCTTTCATTCCTGCACTGGTCAGTTCAGGGCTTCCATGCGACAGGTTCTGCTTCGAGGGTTTTCTGCCTCAGAAAAAAGGGAGGCAGAAAAAACTTCATGCACTGAAAGACGAAGATCGCACAATGATTTTTTATGAATCACCGTTCCGTCTCGTCAGGGCACTCGAAGAGATGGCAGGCGTTTTCGGACACGACCGCCGGGCCTGCGTATCGCGCGAGATAAGCAAGATATACGAAGAACACCGGAGGGGAACCCTTGCAGAACTGCTCGAACACTACACCAAGCATCCGCCCAGGGGTGAAATAGTTATAACGGTTGCTGGAAAAAAGCACTGAAAAATGCTTTCCCGTCTTATCTTCTCAGCCATTATCTTACTGATGTTCAATCTGCAGGCATCACCTCAGATTTTAAAAGGCAATATAAAGGATTCACAGGGCAACCCTATTCCCTATGCCACGGTTTATATCCGCGAAACACGGCAGGGAACTGTTGCCAATTACAGGGGTGATTACGAAATCCACCTTCCTGAAGGAAACTATTCCGTTATTTACCAGAGTCTGGGTTATTCACCCGAAGTCAGAAACATTAAACTCGGGAAAACCACAGTTATATCAGACATTGTTCTGCAGGTACAGTATTACCAGATCCCCGAAATAAGGATAACAGCCACAGGTGAGGATCCGGCTTACAGCATTATGAGAAAAGCAATCGGACTTGCAAAGTACCATCTTAATGAAGTTAGTTACTACAGTGCGGATGTTTATATGAAGGGAACGCTTGTGATAAACAAAATTCCCAAACTCCTGCAGCGTTCAATGACATCTGGCTCACGAAACAGAAGGGGTTCTCAGGGCAGTTCAACAATAAAGGAAGGAGAGACATATCTGATGGAGTCGTTCAATGAAATTGAATTTAATGCACCCGACAGGTATACCCAGAGAGTAATATCATCCCAGAGCACTTTTCCTGAAGAAGGGAATCAGGTCTCACCCATGGATTTCATTAAAGCCAGTTTTTACGAACCTGTGATAGCAGGCATGGCAATTTCACCCCTTTCGCCCGAAGCATTCGCACATTACAGGTTCAAATATGAAGGATCCACTGAGCAGGGTGATAACACCATAAGTAAGATAAGAGTCACCCCTAAAAGAAAGAGTCAGCAACTGTTCGAAGGCGTAATCTATATTGTGGAAGACCTTTGGTGCATCCACAGTCTGAGTCTTGTAAATGAAAACCTGGCCGGTACGATTTCAATCCAGCAACTTTATATCCCTGTGAAGAACAACATATGGCTGCCGGTGAGTCTAAAACTTGAAATGGACATTTCAATTATTGGAGTGCTTGCCAGGGCAACCTACGGTAGTTCCATAAAATACCGGGCTGTTGAACTGAATTCCGGTCTGCAAAAGCCCCCAGGCATTGCTATGAGTCAGAGCGGGAAACCTTCCACCCAGCAGATTCAGTCCGATACCTCTTCTTCAAAGACCAGGGCACAGATAGAATCCATATTATCGAAAGGTGAACTTTCGAACAGGGATATGGCAAGACTTTCGAAGCTCATTGAAAAAGAATCGAAAAACAGTTTACCTGACAGTGTCAGAAATTCTCTTGAGATAAAAGATCGCACCACATATATAATCGAAAAAGATGCAGGAAAAAAAGATAGCGCTTTCTGGGCGAGCATCCGTCCCATCCCGCTTTCAGAAACAGAGGCACAGAGCATCAGACTTGCATCTAACCTGAAGACAGAACTTGCCGGTTCAGTTAGACAAGCCGATACTACTACAGAAAAAACTGAAAAGAAAAGAACTAAGTTTTTAGTACATACAAAAGACATTTCTTTTGGCCGTTCATGGTCTGATACATCAGGATTTAGCTTTTCTTTCGACGGACTCTTCAGGCTTAAGAATTTAAGTTTCAATACCGTTGATGGTTTTGTGTACGGTACAAATTTTGGGATCACGAAAAGATGGCATAATTCAAATTCGCTTTCGTTTTATCCTGAAATAAGTTATGCATTCGGCCGGGAGGCATTTATGTGGAAACTGAACAGCCAGTACCGCTTCGACAGGATGCATCAGGCACAGGTATATCTGCGTTCAGGAATGACAAGCAGAGACATGGGAAGTGCTGGCGGTATAAACACTTTCCTGAATTCTGTAACATCACTCCTTCTCAGAAAGAACTACCTCAAGCTTTACGACAGCAGGTATATTACATTGGGTCACAGGAGGGAACTTATAAACGGGCTATATATTGATATCAGCGCCGGTTACGATGACAGAAGAGTTCTTGAAAACACAACAGATTTTTCAATTATCAAGCCAAACCGTGAATATACGCCAAATATTCCCGACAACTATTTCCTCACCCTCCCGGGTGATCCTCCTCCTTACGAGTTAAAAGACAACAGGCATTATGAGGCTTCTTTATCGTTGCAATGGGTGCCACGGCAGAGATACAGGATAAGAAATAATGCAAAGATACCGGCAGGGTCTGACTATCCAACTATTACGCTTACCTGGAGGCATTTTGCAAACAGGTTTACCGACGGGATATCAACAATGAGAAACTACGACCACTTAAGGCTTGAAGTATCACAGAGAAAAGAAACAGGAGCCTTCAGCGAGTTCATGTGGAGGTTCAGAACAGGCGGGTATATTAAGAATGATAATCTCACTTTCCTCGATTTCAATCATTTCAATCCCCAGCCTTTACCGATACTGTTAAACAATTATGAAGACGCATTCAGGCTGAAGGATTATTATTCGCTGAGCACTCCTGAATTCTTCACGGAGTTTCACACAAAATATACCACTCCCTACCTGCTTCTCAAACTTCTGCCTGCTCTTAGCAATACTCTGATGAGAGAAAATGTCAGCGTTTCGTTTCTGTGGTCAGATGGAAACAAGGCATACACCGAGCTTGGCTACAGCATCAGCGAACTTTTGTTTTTAGGTGAAGCCGGTATCTATGCCGGTTTTGACAATTTCTCATTCAGTTCGGCAGGCTTCAGAATAATCTTGAAGTTTAACTAAATCTGTAGTTTATCGATTAACCGAAAGGTGGTTCGTTGAAATCATCGTTCTCATAATCCACCCCTCTTCCAGATGGGCTCCAGAAGTCGTCGTGGTTCATCTTTGAACCGAAGGTAACGCTTTTTGGTGCCGGTGTGCTTTCGAATGTCTGTTCTATTTCGAAATCCTCATAGTCAACAAACAGTGCCTTCTCCTCGCGGAATCTGAGGCGTATTTCATCCACAGGACCATTACGGTTCTTTGCAACTATAATATCGGCTATTCCGCGTGTTGAGGTACCATCTTCGAATGTCAGAATCCCGAACTTGTCAAGTCTGTGTATAAATACCACTATATCAGCGTCCTGCTCAATTGCGCCCGATTCCCTGAGGTCTGAAAGCTGTGGTTTTTTGTATCCTCCTCTCAGTTCTGCTGAACGGTTCAGCTGCGAGAGGGCAATAACAGGAACATCGAGTTCCTTGGCGATACTTTTCAGCGACCTTGAAATATTACTTACTTCCTGTTCACGGCTCCCTGAATTCTGAGGGCCTGTCATCAGCTGCAGATAGTCAATAATTACTATATCGAGTTTATGCTGCGACATCAGGCGGCGGCATTTTGCCCTCAGTTCTGTAATTGTTATTGCAGGAGTATCGTCGATGTAAATAGGAGCCTGCATCAGCTTTTTTATCCTTGAATCAAGATGCCTCCATTCCTCTTCTGTAAGCCTTCCGTTCTTGATTTTATGCGATGGTATGTCGGTTTCAGCTATAATAAGACGGTTCACAATCTGCACAGCCGACATCTCGCACGAAAATATTGCCACCTTCTTTCCATGTTCAATAGCCATATTGCGTGCCATCGTAAGTGCAAAGGCTGTCTTACCCATTGAAGGACGAGCTGCAATAATTATAAGTTCTGATTTTTGCCATCCGGAAGTTATTCTGTCAAGTTTTGTGAACCCCGAAGGTATACCAACAAGAGCATCTTCCCTTTTTCCTGCCTCTTCAATCTCGGCTATAGCCTCCTTCAGTACCTCCTTTATGGGCGCCACCTCGCGCTTAATATTGCCTTCAGCTATCTGGAAAATTGAATCTTCAGAAAAGTCGAGCAGGTCAGTTATATCGTATGTATCATCGTATGCCCTTGCCTGTATCTCGGATGATACTCTGATAAGTTCCCTCTGAATGTATTTCTGCGCTACTATGCGTGCATGATATTCGACATTTGCAGCTGAAACAACTTTTGAAGTAAGCTGGGTAAGATAAACAGGTCCTCCCACACTTTCAAGCTCGCCGGTAGCCCTGAGTTCTTCTGTTACAGTGTACAGGTCAACAGGGCAATCCCTGCTAGCCAGATTGCTTATGGCAGTAAATATCTTCTGGTGCGCTTCTTTATAAAAGCTTTCAGGTTTGAGAATGTCGAGCACTGTAATAACTGCATCTTTCTCAAGCATCAGTGCTCCCAGCACCGCCTCTTCCATGTCTGTTGCCTGAGGTGGTATCCTGCCTGTGTCAGGCAAAGTGACCACAACAGGTCTCGTCCCGCTTCTCTGTTTTGCCATTGTTGTTAATTTAATGATTGCCAACTTGTTAGGATAAAATCATAGCTGGCTTTCTGTCTTCTTCAAAAGTAAAAATTTGAATGAAACAGTTTGTAAAAATAGAGGTTTTATTACAAACATGTTCAGTTCAAAACTTGTTAAAAAGAGAAAAAAATCAGGAATAGTTCTATGTTATAATGCATATTGATATTTTTACATTAAAATTTATTGGCATGATAAATTTTCCTTGTGCAAAAATAAATATAGGGTTGCGGATAACGTCTCGCCGTGAGGATGGTTATCACAATATTCAGACGATATTTTATCCTGTCAGGTTATGTGATGTGCTGGAGTTTGTAATCATGCCGCCAGGGTCAGATGATGACAGACTTACAATAACTGGCATGGATGCAGGTAATCCATGCGAAAATCTGGTATTGAAAGTGCTTGCGACATTGCGCAAAATTTATAAAATACCCTATCTCGATATTCATCTGCACAAGGTTATACCGCCGGGCGCAGGACTGGGGGGTGGTTCTTCCGATGCAGCCTTTTTTCTGAAGATGATTAACAGACATTTCGGACTGGGACTTAACAATGAAGATCTCAGGAATCTTGCACTTTCAGCCGGAAGCGATGCACCTTTTTTTATTGAGAATCTTCCTGCCTATGCCGAAGGAAGGGGAGAATGTCTCACATCTCTGCCTCCATTACCTGAAGGGTATCACCTGGTGATACTATATCCCGGGATCAGCATAAGCACAAGGGAAGCATATATGAAATGCACTCCAGTTATGAGGGAACCGCTGTTACCGGTTTATTACAGGGAAGACATCATCAGGTGGAGAAAACTGATTATTAATGATTTTGAAAAGATTGTTTTTGAAAGTTACCCTGTGCTCGGGGAATTAAAAGAAAAGCTCTACGAGAACGGGGCACTATACAGTTCAATGTCAGGAAGCGGATCTGCAGTTTACGGCATTTTCAGTGAAAAACCTGAATTACCTCCAGCACTGTCAAGACATGTAATTTATTCTGGACCTTTCTGAAACCGGACTCTCATGCCGGTTCCACCTCAATAAGAACAGCACCTTTAGGCACACGGTCACCCTTTTTTACATGCACCTTTTTTACAATACCTTCAAGGTGTGATTTTAACCTGTTCTGCATCTTCATGGCATCGAGAATCACCACAACATCCCCCTCTTTCACACTCTGACCCTCTTTTACAAACACATCTATTATCGTTCCAGGGATAAAGCTTGTTACTGCTCCTGGATTTACAGGTTGGTATTTTTTCCTGTTGAGGAATTTTCCGCTCAGATGGGTCCGGTAAAGGGTATCGTCTATTTTAAGTAACTTATATTCTTCCATCTTATTCAATATCTTTCATTTACCTGCATATCGTTGATAATCAGAACGGTGGCACGCCATGTTTTTTAGGCGGCAGTGATACCTGTTTGTTTTCAGTCACCATGAGAGCATGAAGGAGCATTTTGCGTGTTTCCCGCGGTTCGATGACAGCATCCACATAACCTCGCGAAGCAGCCACATAGGGATTTGCAAACTTCTTTTTATATTCTTCCACCATCTTTTTTCTAGTTTCTTCGGGGTTTTCCGATGAAGCTATTTCCTTTCTGAATATAATGTTTGCAGCTCCTTCGGGTCCCATCACTGCTATTTCGGCGGTGGGCCATGCGAATACAAAATCGGCCCTCAGGTGGCGCGATGCCATTGCAATGTAGCCTCCACCGTATGCTTTACGCAAAATAACCGTAATCTTCGGAACTGTTGCCTCGCTATATGAGTAAAGGATCTTTGCACCATGGCGTATTACTCCCGCATGTTCCTGATCAACACCGGGAAGATAGCCGGGAACGTCAACCAGTGTGATAATGGGTATGTTGAATGCATCGCAAAAGCGTATAAAACGGGCAGCTTTATCTGACGAATCAACATCAAGAACACCAGCCAGTTCATTGGGCTGGTTTGCAACAAAGCCGGCAGTGCGGCCTCCCAGTCTCGCAAAACCTATAACGATGTTTCTTGCATACATCTCCTGTATCTCAAGAAAATCAGAATTGTCAACAACAGCACGTATTATATCACGCACATCATAAGGCATGGTGGGGTCATCCGAGACAATATTCTGAATGTCATACCCCAGCTTCGGCTCAGCAGGTTCAGTTAATTTTGCCTTTTCTGAATTATTCCATGGAAGAAATGACAAAAGTTTTCTTATGCTGGCAAAGCATTCATCTTCGTTTTTTGAAAAGAAATGAGCATTGCCACTTATTTCGCTGTGCACCCTTGCCCCACCGAGGTCTTCCATGGAAATCTCTTCACCGAGTACTGTCTTAATCACTTCCGGTCCGGTAATAAACATCTTGGATATCTTATCCACAACAAACACAAAATCGGTAAGGGCTGGTGAATAGACTGCACCTCCGGCGCACGGACCAAGAATAACAGATATCTGGGGGATTATCCCGCTTGCAAGAGTGTTACGGAAAAAGATCTCACCGTATCCGTAAAGGCTGTTCACTCCTTCCTGTATTCTTGCACCACCTGAATCGTTGATTCCAATCAGAGGGATGCGCATCTTCAAAGCATAATCCATGATTTTAGTTATTTTCCTTGCATGCATTATACCAAGTGAACCGCCTGCTACCGTGAAATCCTGTGCAAAAACTGCAACAGGAGCGCCGTGTATAGTACCAGTACCTGTAACGACACCATCTCCCGGAAGTTTCTTTTTATCCATGTCAAAATCGCGGGCATCATGCTCCACAAACATGTCGTATTCATGAAATGAATTCTCATCGAGAAGTGCCTGGATACGTTCGCGGGCAGTCTTTTTACCCATCGCTTTCTGCTTCTCTACAGCTTCAGCCCCACCTCCGGCAATAACCTTTTTGCGCCTCTCATTGAGCTCATTAATCTTTTTTTCAATAGTCATAAGTCATAGTTTTTAAGTCCGGCTTACTTTTTTAAGGCAGCAATTTTAAAACTTTTAAAGTTCTAAAAGAAAAATATTTATCATGTTAAACCATGAAAATCCATTTTTTTTGAAATCAAAACCTTTTCCTGTACTGATATAAGTTTCCAAACTTTTTTCTTCTCCTGTTATACTATTTCATTGCATGTGATAAGTCCCCCTGCCAGGGGGATTAGGGGGTATATTCAAAAAAGGGGGATCAGGGGGTGGAAAAATAGATTCAACTTTTTCAGGACGAAGTACTTTTTATTATTTTGGTGCGAGGCGGTAAAGGAAAAGTGCAATTGCCAGATAGAGTATATTGGGTATCCACATGGCCAGCATCGGGTCGAGATTTCCTTTCAGAGAGAATTGAGATGCAAACTGCATGAAAAGTATATATGAAAAACTGAGTGCCAACCCTATACCTATCTGCATTCCTATGCCTCCCCTAATTTTCTTCGATGAAAGAGATACCCCGATGAGTGTCAAAATAAAAACCGAAAAGGGATTTGCAAACCTGCGGTGTTTTTCTATCAGAAACAATTTCAGTTCATCAGAACCCTGAAGCCGGAGGAGTCCTATATAATCATTCAGCTCTTTATATCTCATCGTCCCTACGTATTGAGGATCTCTTGAGAAATCCTCAGGCCTTATGGTAAGTGCCGTATCAATCCTCAATCCCCTGCTGATAACCTCCACGCTGTCCTTAAAATCTCTTATGTAATATGTCCATGCACTCCATTTTGATGTGGTGGTATCCCATGTTACACGTGTGGCAGTTAATTTCGACTCAAGCCGGCCGCTATCGTCAAACCTTTCGAGAGTGAAATTTGTACCTGTCTGAATTTCAGGATTATATCTTTCCATGTACATGTAGACATTTTTGTACACCTGCCTGTGGAAATTCACCACCTGACCTCTCTTAACCCTTGTAATTCGGTAATATTTGTTCTCGAAGTCAATTCTCTTAAGATTTGCCTGAGGGATGACAAAATTGGTGAATGTAAAAGCGAAGATAGCAATCACCAGTGAGGCAATAAAATATGGCCACATCATGCGTCTGAAACTCATTCCCCCGCTTAGAATGGCAATAATTTCAGTGTTGACAGCCATCCTTGATGTGAAAAAAATAACAGAAATAAAGACAAACAGAGGTGAGAAGATTGTGGCAAAGTATGGAATGAAATTTAAGTAATAATCAAAAATTATAGCACGCAACGGAGCTTCTTTCTCCATGAAATCGTCCAGTTTTTCGGTCAGGTCGAATACAACTGCAATAACGATAATCATCAGGAGAGAGAATGTAAACGTTCCCAGGAATTTCCTGATAATGTATCTGTCAATAATTTTAATGCTCAGCCTGTTTAAAGTCTTGACGATACCTTTTTTATTATTTGTTTTTTCCATTCTGAAAAATTACCCTCTTCTATTTTTTTTCGTGCTTCTTTAACAAGATTAAGGTAGAACGACAGATTATTTATGCTTGCGATCTGAGCGCCAAGCATTTCGCCCGATACAAAAAGGTGGCGAAGGTAAGCTTTTGTATATGTACGGCTTACTTCTGAGGCTCCTTCGGGGTCGATAGGACTGAAATCATCTGCCCATTTTCTGTTGCGAATGTTTATAATGCCTGAATTTGTAAACAGCATGCCGTTACGGCCGTTGCGTGTCGGTATCACACAATCAAACATATCTATGCCAAGTGCTATTGATTCGAGTATATTTTCGGGAGTTCCAACTCCCATAAGATAACGTGGTTTCTCTGCAGGAAGTATTTCATTTACAACCTCAATCATTCTGTACATCTCCTCCGCAGGTTCTCCTACCGAGAGCCCACCTATTGCCATGCCTGGTAATCCTGTTGACGCGGCTTCTTCTGCCGACTGCCGGCGAAGATCTTCCCACGTACTTCCCTGAACAATTGGGAAAAGAGCCTGCTGGTACCCCCATAATGGTTCCGTTTCGTTGTACCTCTTCACCGCTCTCTCAAGCCAGTGACTTGTTATTCTAAGCGACCTCAAAGCCTGCCTGTGATCGCATGGATAAGGTGTGCACTCATCGAGAACCATCATTATATCGGCTCCAATAACGCGCTGAATATCAATTGTGTTTTCAGGGGTAAAAAGATGCTTCGAACCGTCAATATGCGATCTGAAAGTCACACCCTCAGCAGTGACCTTTCTTATCTCACTGAGTGAAAAAACCTGGTAACCACCGCTATCGGTCAGCAGCGCCCTGCTCCAGCTCATAAACCGGTGAAGACCTCCCGCAGCTTTGAGTATCTCCATACCCGGACGAAGATACAGGTGATAAGTGTTCCCAAGAATTATCCCTGCACCAATATCATTAATGAGGTCACGGTGAAGAACACCTTTCACCGTGCCTGCAGTACCGACAGGCATAAATACCGGAGTAGGCACATCCCCGTGTGATGTCTTCAATATCCCGGCCCTTGCCTTGCTATCCCTGTCGTTAGCAGTTACGGTAAACATCTTCTGTGCTTTCAGGAGCACAAAGGTAATATTTATATGTTGCCTCTCTGAAAAATATCCGATTCTTTTTTGCTGCAGGCTGTTATTAGTTAACCGTCTAATGTTGAAAAAAAACTAAATGAGTAAATAATTATATTCTTATTTTCGCTCCTGATATCTATAAAACAGATGCACCAATCCTTCAGTCAGTTAATTCTGACTCTATTTGTTATATACTGCACAGCAGTGTCAGTTCAGCTTTTTTATTATCTATGGTTTTATCTTGCAACACTAAAATACAGGCATCCTGAAACTGATGGAAACCTTCCGCCCGTATCGGTAATTATCTGTGCAAGAAACGAAGCTGAAAATCTTAAAAAATTCCTTCCTCTGGTACTTGAACAGGATTATCCGTCGTATGAAGTTATCGTTGTAAATGACTGTTCAGAAGATGATTCTTACAAGATACTCGGTGAATTTCTGGCAAAATACCCGCATCTGAAAGTCTCCACACTTACAAAAGATCCTCTCTTCCCTCACTCAAAAAAATTTGCTCAGTTTATTGGTATTAAAGCTGCGTCACATGATATTCTGCTTTTTACCGATGCCGACTGCTACCCTGTTACTAATCAATGGATTAGAACAATGGTTTCAGGATTTCAACCAGGCAGGGAGTTTGTTCTGGGCTATGGGGGATATATTAAATCAAAAGGACTTCTTAACATTTACCAGAGATATGAAACTCTTTTTATTGCCATGCAGTACATGGGAATGGCAATAAAGGGGATACCGTATATGGGAGTTGGGCGCAATATGGCTTATTTGAAAGAGGTTTTCATCAGGAATAAAGGGTATGGTAGTTACACCCATACCATATCGGGCGACGATGATCTTTTTGTAAACGAAAATGCTAAACCTTCAACAGTAAGTGTGGAATTCAGGCCTGCAGCCCATACACGATCTGTACCATCTTCAAGCCTCACCGAATGGGTTAAAAGAAAACTAAGACACCTCAGCACTGCAAGATTCTACAAACCTGTTCACAAAATCCTGCTCGTTGCTGAACCATTTACAAGAATAATTTTTTATACCCTGTTCATCTATCTTATGTTAACAGGTTTCTTTTGGCAAATAGTTCTGGGTCTGTTTATTTTAAGATTTCTGGTGACTCATACTATATTTTTCCTTAATGCGAAAAAGTTTGAAGAGAAAGGTATTTTACCTCTCTTTCTGATTTTTGATATATTTTCACCGGTAATAAATTTAATATTGTATTCGGGTACCATCAGAAGTAAAAGCCATAGTATGCCATGGAAATAGACGAAGTAATAAGGGACACTTCTGAGCTTTCGGAGAAGGCCCGGCAGGATCTCATCCTGGTGGAGCAGGCGAAAAACGGTGATGAGAAGGCTTTTGCAGCTCTTCTGAACAGGTACCGCGACTCAATATATTACATGTTGCTGAAGATGGTCAACAATTCCTCCGATGCCAAAGACCTTACTATTGAGGCATTCAGTAAAGCATTCCAGAGCATTAATACATATACTCCAGATTTCGCATTCAGTACATGGCTCTTCAAAATTGCAACAAACAATTGTATTGACTTCCTCAGGAAAAAGCACAAAACCCCTCAGGTATTGGAACAGACAGATGAAGATGACGACGAAGGGTATGAAGCCCGCATTGAATCAGATTCTCCAGACCCTGAGGAAATAATGATTAACAACCAGGATATTGACAATCTGCATAAGGTTGTAGAACAGCTCAAACCCAAATACAGAAAGCTTATAGAACTGAGATATTTCAGGGAATATTCCTATGAAGAGATATCTGAAGAACTGAAAATCCCTATAGGAACTGTGAAGGTTCAGCTTTTCAGGGCAAAGGCAATTCTTTATGAGTTACTCTCGCGGAAGGGGAAAAAATGATAAGGGATACTCTCACAAAATATTTTCCTTCTCTTTCAGGTGTGCAACTGGAAAAACTATGCAGGCTGGAGGGGTTATATTCGGAGTGGAACAGTAAGATAAATGTGATAAGCCGCAGGGATATTGAAAATTTCAATATTCATCATCTGCTTCATTCACTGTCGATTGCCAGAGTAATAAGTTTTGTTCCCGGGACAGAAATTCTCGATATCGGAACCGGCGGAGGCCTACCAGGTATTCCGCTTGCAATAATGTTCCCTGAGGTGCATTTTGTTTTACTCGATTCGATAAGGAAAAAAATAAAAGTCGTGACGGAAATTGCTGCCGCATTGCAGCTCACAAATGTTAAGCCCGTGTGGGAGCGAGCCGAGAATCACAGAGGCAGCTACGATTTTATTGTCAGCCGTGCCGTGGCAGATTTCCCTGAACTGGTAAGAATTGCCGAAGGAAAAATAAAAAAAGAAAGTAGAAATGAATTGAAGAACGGTATTATTGGTAGTGTCCAGAATTTTGTGTAAATGAAAAGGCAGCTGCATTTGGGACACCAACCGGGCTGGAGCCGGAAAATGAGCTCAAAGTCCGGTTGGTTAGGAAGAAAAAAATTAATTTTAACCTTTTTAAATGCAGCATTATGAATGAAAATGAAAATGAATTATTTAAGATTCCGGAAGAGACCTTAAAGAAAATAAAGTCTCAAGAGGAATTTGAGGATTACTTTCAAACGCTTTATAAACAAGGCGTAGAAGCTCTTCTGAAAGCCGAGATTAAAGAGCATCTTGGCTATTCTAAACATGATCCTGCGGGTCGTAACACTGGTAACAGTCGCAATGGTTACAGTAAAAAAATACTAAAGACCAATCTTGGAGATATCCCATTGGATGTGCCTCGTGACCGCAATTCTTCATTTGATCCTGTAGTAGTACCAAAACATCACAGAATGTCTTCAAAAATTGAACATGCCATCATTACGATGTATTCCAGAGGCATGACCACAAGGGACATTGAGGAAACCATAAAAGATATCTACGGTATTGAAGTCAGTGAAAGTTCGATATCCAATATTACAAGTGCGATAATAGAGGATATAAAAGAGTGGCAGCAAAGGCCCCTTGATCCCGTTTATGTGGTTGTCTGGATGGATGGTATTGTGGTAAAAGTCAGGCAAAACGGGAAAGTAACCGGTAAAACAATTTATCTTATGATTGGCCTTAAGCATAATGGTCTGAAAGAAGTGCTTGGCATGTGGATCAGTGAAACTGAGAGCGCCTCATTCTGGCTTAATGTCCTCACTGAAATAAAGGCCAGAGGCGTAAAGGATATACTGATTGCATGCACCGACAACCTCTCAGGTATAAGACAGGCTATTAAATCTGTATTCCCAAATACCGTTACCCAACTGTGTGTGGTTCATCAAATCCGTAACAGCATCAGATATGTTGTATGGAAAGACCGTAAACACTTCCTGTCAGATTTAAAGAATGTTTATGGCGCAATTAACAGAGATATGGCTTATGATGCCCTCGAAAACTTCGCAGAAAAATGGGCCTCAAAATATGCATATGCCATTAAGTCCTGGAAAAATAATTGGGATGAACTCACTGCTTACTTCGATTATCCAATGGAGATACGAAGAATAATTTATACTACAAACTCCATCGAAAGTCTTAATAGCAGCATCCGTAAATATACTAAAACCAAAACAGTTTTTCCTGATGACCAAGCTGCCTTAAAAGCTGTATATCTGGCTATTGTTAACGTGGAGAAAAAATGGACTTACCCTATCAGAGATTGGGGCACAGTTATTAACCAATTAATGATTATTTTTGGTGATAGATGCAGTATATTTTAATCCCGGCTGCTGCCAGTTTACACAAAAATTTAAACAGGCTCGTATTATTACTCTTAAAGAGTTGTGCAACTTTTTTTCTGTAAAATCATTTAAGCCACGATTAATTTTTTGACACTTAGAGAAGTATCCGAAGGAAGAGGAGCATGCTCCTCTTCCTTCGGAGCGTTTTCTTTTTCCCA